>FWPV01004565.1_pt1 | contig 29083 bp, 27 predicted proteins | sample 2228371 | NCBI WGS metagenome assembly FWPV01 (sample SAMEA103939776, study PRJEB20133) | metagenome | reverse complement strand
TCGGAGTGGAGTGATTCGAACACTCGACCCCCACGTCCCGAACGTGGTGCGCTACCAGACTGCGCTACACTCCGTGCCAGCGGCGCCTCTATAGACCAGCGTTTTTTGTTGCACAAGCGGTGATTTGAAGATTTCCGTCGAAAGACGAAATTTTCATGACGGTGGCCTTTGCGGTGCGGTCTGCCCCCGCCCCGGAAGCCCTTGAAATCCGCCATATCGTGGCCATCGGGCACCATGTCGGAAAAAATACGCAATGAGGCCAAAGGAGGCGATTTCCATCCATCCGGTTTGCCGCTAAAGCCCGATGGAGCGAAAACGTGCCGACGGGCGGAGAATCAGGGGCTCCGGGCGCGCTTTGGCCGACAAAATTCAAGGGACAGAGACATGAATTTCCGCGTGATCACCATGGCCGGCCTTGCGCTGGCGCTTGCCGGATGCACCACAACAGGTGCCGCCAAGAACCCGATCGAGGCGCGCTGGAACGGCCAGCAGGCCGGCGCCTTCTTCGCCAAGTTCGGCCCGCCCGCCACCGACACGGAGACCGGCGGCTCGACCCTCTACACCTGGCGCGGCGGCTACAAGAACCGCACCGTGCCGGCCGTGTACGAGGATCTCGGCAATGGCAAGAAGGGCAAGCTCGTCACGCCGGCGCGCACGGAATATCTGCGCTGCGAAGTGCAGCTGACGGTCTCGCCCGACTACACGATCCGCGGCATCCGCACGGTCGTCGACAAGCGCACCGGCGGCAAGAGCTATTGCGAGGAGTTCCTCGCCGGCGAATGAGCGCCAAGGCTCAGGAATCGACGGAAGACAGAGAAGCGCTCCGGACCGCGTCCGGGGCGCTTCTTGCATGAAGAGCATGTCCTTCAGGCGCCTCAGAGCAGGAGGTCGAGGAACCGCTCGGTGCCGCCATTGGCGATCTGCAGCGCCTGGATGCCGAGCTGCTCCTGGGTCTGCAGGGCTTTGAGCCGGGTCGATTCGGCATCGAGATCGGCATCGACCATCTTGCCGACGCCGTAGTCGATCGAATCCTGCAGATCCTTGGTGAATTCGTCCTGCATCTCGATGCGTGTGCCGATGGCGCCAAGCACGGTGGCGACCATGATGGTCCGCTCGGTCATGGCATCGACAACGCTGATCATTTCCTCGATCTCGGCGCCGGTGGTGTTTGCGTCGAGCACCATCTCGTCGTTTGCGCCGCCGTTTGCGCCGTTGAACAGTACCCAGTTCTTCGAGGTGCCGAGCGCGGTGGCAAAGCCGGATCCGGTGAGGATGCCGCTTTCGCCGGCGACATCGTCGACCAGGAAATTGACGTCCGTGGTGCCGGCGGTGCCGGCAATCTCGTAAACGATGCTGGTGACCGTCACCCCGCCTGCGGCATCGCGCGTGAAGGAACCGACGAGCTTGCGATCGACGTCATTGGCGACATCGCTGCGCTGCAGCCAGTTCTGCTCGGAATAGCTGGCCGAGCTGGCAATATTCTTCAGCTGGTCCTTCAACTGGTTGAGATCCGTGTTGATCTTGCCCTTGTCGACGCCGGATTCGCGCGCCATGACCAAAAGCTTCTTGAATTCGAGCAGGCTTTCGGTGGCTGCCGAAAAGCCGTTTGAGGCGCTGTCGACGATGCCGCCGGCAAGGCCCAGCGCATCCTCGACGGCCGACAGCATCTTGCCGTCGGAGCGCATGGTCGTGGCGATCGACCAATAGGCGGCATTGTCGGATGCAGTGGCGATGCGCTGGCCGGATGTCATGGCTGCCAGGGTCTCGTCGCGGCTGCCCATGGTCGACCGGAGAACATCGAGCGCAAGAATAGCGCCGTTATTCGTGTTAAAACTCAACATACAAACACCTACGCATTACTTGATATTCTTGTGGAGGACGCCGTGGATGACGTCCTCCCGCAAGAAACTCGATACGAACACGCCTCTCGAACGCATTACCGACTGGAAGCAAGGCGGTTATACAAGCGTTAGGGTTAACACTTGCCTTACGTGAGGCAGATTTTATAGTTAATATTCAGTATATTACCTGAAGCATCCGGATTGATGCGCGCGCAACGCGAAAGGCGGCGTGCCGCTGCCCGGGAGACTGGCGCCGCCGGACACCCCTTGACGATGTTCCTGTTTTGTTTCATCTGAAGGCATGGCCGTCAGCATCGACACCCTGGGAAAGGCGATCCGCCACCACATGTTCGTGGTGGCGACCTGTCGCCGTTGCGAACGTCAGGCACGTTTTCTCGCCAGCGATCTCGGCGGCTTCTACGGCCACGGGCGCGACCCGCGCAGCCTGCCGTTCCGCTGCAGTGTCTGCGACGTCCGCGACTGTCGGGTGACGCTGATGGAACCGCCCTTCGAGCGCACGCCCGAGACAATCGTCTGGCGGCCGGTCAAGATCAGGGGATAGAGCGAAAGGGGAAACCTTGCCGATGGAAGATGAAGGCAAGACCAACGCGATATTCACACACCGTTCAGCTGCCATCACGATAAATCCCTCTCGCCCGCTTTTGGGTGTCAAAGGATTGTGATCACATGCATAAACTCAAACTTGCCCTCATTGCTTCCACGCTCATCCTGTCGGCCGGCGCCTCGCAGGCGGAAGACCTGGTCTTCACGCTGAAGAACGGCACGAACTCCGTTCTCAACAACTTCCATGCCTCGCCGGTCGGCGTCGACCAGTGGGAAGACGATATTTTCGGCCAGGATGTGCTGGAGCCGGGCCAGAGCATGCAGATCACCATCGCCGACGGCCGCGACGTCTGCAAATACGACATGCGCTTCGAATTCCAGGGCGACGAACTGGAAACCACCACCGACACGCAGGACCTCTGCGAGCTCGGCGAATACACGATCCACGAATAAGCCGGACGAGGCCCGCCGGAGCGCTCCGGCGGACCTTTCTGCCGGAACGGCAAAGCCCGCCCTGCAGTCTGATCCTACTTGTCGACGATCGGCTTCCTGCCCATGATCTTCACCGCGAGGCCGACGCCGGCCCGGCTGGTGAAGAGGGTGAGGACGAAGGCGATCGGCCAGGCCAGGGCGAACTGCCGGGGCCAGGCGGCGAGCCATTCGGCCGTCGGGCCGAGCGCGAACAGCGACATGATGCCGGACATCAGGCCGGCCATCATGAAGGTGATGAAAAGCTGGGCGAGCAGCAGGGTTTTCCTGTCGAGCATAAGGATCTCACTGTCTCTTTGCGGCGTGGGCGTGACAGGAGCCTGATCCGTCACGGCACCACCCTGGATGAAGGTTGGTGCCGTGGGTTCGCATGGAAGCGACTCTATCCCGCAAGGCGGGGACCGGAATAACCAGACCGGTCTCGGAATTTTTTCGGCAAGCGTTTGAATAAAGCAGTCCCGGGCGAAGTCAACCCGCCGCAGCTCGCCCCGTGGAGTTCACCCCGTCCCACCCTTGCGCCGGCGCAGGCGGCGTGGGACATCTTGGCAAACACAAGGAAGGAACCGCATGAAACCCGTCATTTCCGCCGGTCTTCTCACGACCGCCCTGCTCTCGGCCACGCTTGCCTCGCCGGCCGCCGCCGCGCTTTCCGGCTATTACGACAGCGTCGAAAAGATCGGCACCATCCTGTCGAGCAGCATCGTCGCCGATGCCGTGCGCCAGGCGCCGATCGGCGCGATCACCAATACCGGGACGCGCAAGGACGGAGCGAGCGAATGGCAGGTCCGGACCCAGGATTGCGATCTTCTGGTCTACCTGATCCCGGTCCTGCCCGACGGTCCGGGCAAGACCACCTACAAGCTCGACGTGCCCGGCACCTGCGAATGACGCAGGCTCGCGCTGTCTGCCGTCATGCGGGCCGCGCTCGGCGCACCTTCGGGCGACGATAAGCGGTCGATCCGACGCCCACAGGGGCCGCGCCCGGTCGCCGCCGCGAAAGGACCCGCAGACCCTGCCATGCCTGCCATGGCTGCCCTACTGCCCTGCCCGCACCGCCCTGCCGCGCCCCTATCCGCGCCGCCTGTTCCCCCGCGCCCTGGCCTTGCCGCCGTCAGATGCCGAGCGGCTGCGGTCCCTTAGGCCTTGGCGCCTCCGGAACCTCGTCGGCGGTGTGATGGCTGCTTTCGCAGCGCACGCGTTCGCTCGGTTCGTCACGCAGGCAGATCTCGTAGCCGTCCTCATCGAGGAAGAAGGCAGCGCAGGTGTTGTTTTCGGCTCCCTTGGGCGGCAGGCAGACCTCCGCCATCGGCGGCTCGCCGGTATCGTCGGTCTCCTCGGCCATGTCCGCCTGCGCAGCCGACGCCAGCAGGACCATCGCCTGTGCGGCCCCGAGGATCATGCCTCTCGTCGATCGCATGACACCCCTCCCTTTGATCATGGCCTCAAGGCACGGGTGCGGGTTGCGCTCGCCCCTTGCGGGCCGGTGCGGGTGACCGTGCAGCTGCGGTCATTGGCGCTGCAATGGCGCACGCGCGAAGCGCTGTTGCCGGCAGGGCCGGTGACATTGCGGGTGGCGGTGCAGCTGCCGTCGGCGCAGGTGCGGGTCTGGTTGGCCGTTCCGCCATAGACGCCCGTGGCCGAGCGCGTCGCCGTGCAACTGCCGTCGGCGCAGTTGACCGAGCGGTCGTAATCGGTCACGCGGGCGGCGGGATAGCGGCCATAGGCCGGCCAGGGGCGATACCAGGGATAGGCCGGGTAATAGGTGTCCCAATAGGCGCGGTTATAGGCGACGACGGCGATGCCGGCCGCGGGCGCCAGGCCGGGGGTGAGCACCACCGGCGCGCCCTGATAGACGATCCGGATATAATTGGCGGCGACCCAGCCGCGCGCGCCGCCGAAGGCGATATCGCACCAGCTATAGCCCTCCAGGCAGCCATGGGTGACGATGCGGGCGCCGGCCGGAACGACGGTGACGACCGGATAGGCGGTCGAGGGGCCGGCCCGCAGGTTGACATTGCCGGTCGCCACCGCGACGGTCGCAGCCTCGGCCAGACCCGCGGCGCCCGCCAGAAGGCCTAGGGCCAGCAGCCATCTCTTCAGCATCTCTCTTCTCCTTCGCATGAAGGCCGCGTTCGCCGCGGCGATGGCGAAAGAGTGCATGCCGAACATGGCCGGCATCTTTCAAGGCGGTGTCAGTTTGTAGCAAATTGTATCGGGGGCGAGGCGTTGACAATCGCCTGGAGGGAGAGTGGGAATCTTGGCCTCGTCCAGATGCACAGGCAAGCACCCAGTCTGGCTCAACCTGTTACTCGCCGAAGGTGGCTGTCAAAACAACGCGTCCATCCAGAGACGGTCGTCGCCTCTGGAGCGCCCAAGGACACGTCATCAGAGGTTTTGCCGTGTCAACAGCCCGCCGTCGGACGTGTCCGGTCAGATGACGTTGCACCATAGCCGTCGCTCTCGTGCACCTGGGCAATGATCAATTTCCAGCATCCAAGATCGTATGCTAATAGCACTCGGAATCATCGCCAAAAACATCCCCGCGCGGCGCCCCCCCCGATCGCAAAGGAGACAAATGCAGCATTTTGCTAGACAACGAAACGGCTAAGGAAGCAAACTCCTGTACGGCTTCGGAGCCGCAACCATAGATCGCTCAGGAAATGTTCCTGCTTGCATCTGCCGTCTCGCTTCTGTAGCTTTTCATCACATGTTAATAACCTGTTCGTAGAGCGCGTGACGCGCGATTCTAAACGCAATGGACGCATAAATCGCAAAGGTCGCATGGTGACATCAGGATGTGCAACACGCACCACTTCGACATCGGATACGATCGTGTGGACTATGTATACTTCCCGCTTTAGGTTGATTCTTCGCGATGTCTGGCTTGGCTCTCGAAGCCAGAGGTGCGGTCAGCCTACACCCACAACCTCAGCGCACTATCTGTAGAGTATGAACGAAGCTGGGAGAGCGACGCACGAAGCTAAGTGTGAGATCCAGGCGCCCTGCCTAGTGACTGTAACAGCCCTTCAGAACGCATGCTACATAGCCGGCAACGAAGACAAACGACAGCAAAAGAACCGTTTAAAGAGCGGCCGAATACCCACCCAGGGGCTACTACTTGCCACATCCCGACATCCAAAAGGCGTTGATTGAATATGTGACCGAACGTCAACCTGCCGACGGGCAACCTTCGTGATATCTAGGAGACGTAATCGCACACTTTTGTCTAACTTAGAGGAAATGAATGAAAACGGCTGAAGCACCCAATCTTTCGATCATCATCCCGATATACAATGTGGAGTGCTATCTCTCCGCCTGCCTAAGAAGCATCGAAAACGCTATAAAATCAATGAGAAGCGTAGAGGTTATTTGCGTTAATGACGGCTCAACAGATGCCTCGGGCGCAATAGTTGATTATTTCTGCCAACACAATGACAATTTTCGTGCCATTCATAAAGAAAATCGCGGTTATGGCCATGCTATAAATGTAGGAATCTCAGAATCAAAATCGCGATACGTGACAATTGTAGAGTCAGATGACCTTATAGCTGGCAATCCCTACCAGCGACTTGTCGATATACTTGAAGGCGACCCTGAACTGGCCTTCGTTAAAACGCCTTATTTTATTTGGGAAGAGGGCAACATAAAGTCCATAGTTCGATTAAACCCACAGACTCTTCGCAGAGAGACGGCTCCGTATCGATTCGAACTTCGGCAGCAACGAGATCATATAAAGCTAAATGATTTCACCGAGAGCGAACTGGTCCTCATGGCACCTTCAATTTGGAGCGCAGTCTATAGGAAGAACGCACTCAAAAATGCAAACATATCCGTAATAGAAACGCCAGGAGCCTCCTACCAAGATACCTATTTCTCAAATCTTATATTCTTGAGTCGCCTTAAGCATGCTTATGTTGACGAGCCATACTACCTCTATAGATATGAAAGACCAGACTCATCACGAAACACAGCAAATAGATCCAACGAGATAATAGATATTTTCAGAGAAACAAAATCTCATTTTTCCGACAAAGAGGATTACGACCAACAGAGAAAACTATACATTCACTTACTTTACCTCATAAGGATGATTTGGTTTTTTCCGCTAGTCGCACACGGGGCCAGGTTCCGAGTGTTTCAGGAGTTCCATGACGATTTTTCCGAGATATCAAACTCCCCGGAGATCCTTGCTCTGTTAGCAAGCCATCTGTCAACGGCAGACCAACAGCGGCTCCAACTCTTCCTTAGGGGGGACTACTTGAATTTTACGAAGACCTACCCACCCCATGCACTAGACATAAGCCCTCCGGGAAAAGCAACCAAGCCTACCTCGACACATCACGTCGAATTTTCTTTGGAACAATCCATAGAGAAGCACATATGGAAAAAGGGTCCGATACTGAAGTGGTTTGGCGACGGCGCAGCACTTCGAAAATTACAGCCGGCAGCAAGGCCTGTTGTCGCAGGAATCATTCGAACGCTTAAGTATACTGCGCGGGTACGAGCCAGGAGAAAATCATGAAGATGCCGAAGGCGACATTTGGAATTGCATGCTTTAACGCTCAGGACACCATCAGGGATGCGATTGAAAGCGGGCTATCACAAAAATACGATGATTTCGAAATCCTCGTGGTAGACGACGGATCGACAGATGAATCCGTCTCTATAGTGCAGCACCTCATCAGCCTACACCCAGAAAGAATACGCCTCATAACAAAAGCGAACAGAGGCGCCGGACACACTTACAATACCATAATAGACCATGCAGACGGTGAATTCATCTGCTTTAATGACGATGACGACACATCGCATCCAGACAGATTAAAAAAAACAATCAACGCGCTGACAGAAGAAGATTCTGAAAACCTTTGCTTTGTCGACAGGGTAACAGACAAAAATAGAGAAAGTACAATATACGGCATTTTCCCTCGTCGCCTGAGCGCCAATGTGTTCGAGAAATACATGATGGACGCACTTTGTTTTCACCTTGACGATGAGCTCTATAAGCGGAACAAGACCCTTTTTTCCGCGATCCGGGATCACGGGGCCATAGGTTCCGCTGGATCTGGCATCATGACGGCCAGAACTGAGACTTTGCGAAAAATCCGCTTTAATGAAGAGCTAAGGCGTTTTGGCGACACCGAATTTAATCTGCGCGCCGCACGGCTAGGAGTCGGCGCGCTAGGCGTAGACGAAGTGCTATTAGTTCAGAGCGTGACGAGAGCGGCTGACAAGATTAAGCCAATAAGTAGATTTATGGCTCTCAAAGCAATTGAGGGAAATTCAGACGCTTTTAAACAATACAATATCCACCATCCATATTTAATAACGCCTAAATATAGCGAAAAAAATCCCGGGGGCAGACTACCATTCTGCACAGTTGTGCTGCTCACCTATAATTGCGAGGACTCCATATCTCGCACCGTTAGATCAATATCACGTCTGCTGGGAGAATTCGAGGTTATCGTAGTCGATGATTGCTCGACAGATTCTACTTGCGATTTTCTAGACACTATAGACGATAGTAGATTCAAGATCACAAAAAACACTAAAAATATGGGCGCAGGCTATTGCAGAAGTCTAGCTAGCGACCTGGCATCTGGTGAATTCATAGTTTTTCAGGACGACGATGACGTTCCGCATCCTTGTCGCATCTCTGAGCAAGTAGGACAGGTCCTCGCTTACGAAGAAAGATATGGCCGGGAGTTCATTTCACTTGCCAAATTTAATCATTTTACCTCCGCTGGCTATGTTGGCCCACGGAACCCGCTAGGGGCATATGCTCCGCATGTTATGGCTGACACCCTCTATCGTTTGGTGTGGCATGTAATACTTCAGCATTCCCATGAAAAGGATCTTCAAAGAAAACTTAGGATTGCGGCTGGTTGGTATGCCCTAGGAACTTCATTAATGGCCGGTCGCACCGAGACTTTTAGACGACATGGATTTTCTTCACAGCAGCGCCGTATGCAGGATCTGGAGTTCTTGTTGAGATACGCCTCAACAGGTGGGCATCTAGTTTCGACGACAAAGACTGTGATCGACATACACAGCACCCGCTCGCCTGATAAGTCGAAGGAGATCGTTGAGGAGAACTTGCGCCGTCTCATTCAAGTGCACCGCGATGACTTTATAAAGATATTTGGTCACGTTCCAGCTTCTTTGTCTTATACCCAAAGTATAAAACTGCAAAGGCCTGATACATTGGATTTCGAGCAACGTATCAAGATCGAAGAAAAGAGGATTTGGGAAGCACTCGTGCGGGCGTTTGATTAATATACCGGTTCAATTGCAGGTTTTCTTTATCAGACTTTTCCGGCCATATATCTCTTCACTGATATGTGGGCGATGGCTAATGGTGCTTACCTCATATGACGTCTGATGTTGCGGCGCAGATTGGCGCAAAGGTTTTCATTCTCGTGCGGGCACTGGAAGTGCCGGCGCATCTGGCTGTTTTGCCGGCTCTTTCAAAGGGTGCGGTGGCGGTGGATATCAGCCGCTACCGGTTTCGCGAGGGCGATGAGGGGCATTGTTTTCGCGGTGGAAAATGGGCGGGCATCTATGACTATTTCGAGAAGAACCGCGACCTGCTCGACCGTTTCGATTACTTCTGGCTACCCGACGACGACATTGAGAGTTCGCCGGCGAACGTGCTCGATTTTCTGGCGATTGTGGCTAGGAATCGGTTTCGGCTGGCCCAGCCGGCGCTGAGGCCGGACAGCTATTTCGCCCACGCCCTGACGCTGCAAAGCCCCTATTTCGTCTATCGCAATACATCGCTTGTCGAACTGATGATGCCGGTCTTTTCTGCCGCACTGCTGAAGGAGGTGCTGCCCTTGTTCAAGGACCGGCACGCGGCGCTGGGGCTCGATCTGTTCTGGCACCAGTTGCCAAGCCGGTCGAAGCGAGCTGTGGCAATCGTCGACGCGACGCCGATGGGGCATTATCGGCCGCGCCAGCAATTTCTTGCCGGCAATATGACGCAGATGCAGGTCAATATTGTCGAAGAAGGCAAGGCTACGCGGCGCCAATTTGGCGTCAAGCGTCAACCGCTCGCGAATATCGGTGCCAAGACCCGCCTTGGCCTCTATCTCAGACAGGGGCGACTTCTGACCTGGCTCTATATGCGTGGAATGCGGGGGACCCTACCCCAGATGACCCGCAGGACGCTTTCCGCCGAGGAGATGGCGAAGATCGAGTGGGAGCAGAGTGCGTTTCGCTTCCAAAAGCCCGCTTTCAATCGCGAACTCTATCAGCGTTTTCACGACGAGTTCGGCCAGCCGACTCAGGATGTCCCGGCGGGGGCGGAGACAGAGAAAGCGCAAGACGGCAGATCCGAGGCGCATGAGCCGGGCGACGGGTGAGCAGCACACGCCGTTCCGCGCTGCTCTCTCATACAAAAACGAGCGATGAGTGGCCGAAAGGATGGCTGATGGTCAAAGTCGAATTGGCGGCGACCGGACTGGCGGGGCACAGGCCCCCAGTAGCGATCCACTGTCCTTGGCGCAGCGGCACGCCGTATTTCAGTGTCAAGGCAAGGAATTCAAACGCCGCTCCGAGCGGGGTCGCCAGGATGTTGGAAGACGATCCTTCCTGGGTGACCCCGCCATCGTGGCAGAGTTCATTAGCGATTGGCGACATCAGGAGAGTGGCATCAAAAGCTTGCGGCTCGCCGAGCCAGAGAGCCCCGGCTCCCGCGCGATCGCTTACCTGCCCAAGCAGGGTCCCCTTTGCCGGCTGCGGCAGGACGGTTGCAGGGATCTCAACCGCGATTGCCATCTCGGTGAAGAGCGGCGCCGCATCATTGGGTGGCCAATTGCCGATCTTCAGCGCGATCTCCACCTCGGCCAAGGGCTGATTGAGATTCGATACCGGCATCTCCTTTGTGTTGTGGAAGACCTCATTCGCTGCCAGTGGCCCAAAGAACAGTTCAGTATTGGCGAACATTCGTTGCGACCAAGGGTTCACCCCTCCCAGCTTCCAGGCTCCGGCCATATCCTCCACAGTGGATAAGGCAAACCGATATGCATCCGCCAAATTGTCCGGCAACTCACTTAGGGCAACATCTGCTTCTCGTCCGGCCGAACGCGCATCCCGCAGCTTTTGGGAAAGGTCTTCAAGAAATCGCATGTCAGAAGGTCGCCTCGCTATCAAATGCACCGGAGGGACGATCCCTATGGCGCAAAATCAATCCTGACAGCGCAGCCTCGGTCTACTCCTCATACTCCGCAGGCCTTGAGTTTGGAAGCCGATTGACCGCCGCCCGTCCATATTCGCACCGCAATTGACCAGGCCGCCGCAATGCATCATTTTCTCGGCGACTCGGCAGCCTTTGCCGGAGCCCGTGAGATGGAAGCAGCGTGAGAGTTCTATGGTCGTTTTCTTCGCAGGTAGCAGACTAAGCGGTTCTTCGCGAATAAGCGGCAAACCACCACTTCTTCTGATTGGCTTCATGCCCTGGAAAACGTTCATGAGCCGGTGGTTCCCAGATCATGAAGTCATCCGCTGTCCAACCGGGCCGAATGCCCTGAAGGGTTTCCTGCTTTGTCTCCCCCGGATTATCACCGACCCGCGGTCGAAGGTTTATGTCTGGAGCTACAAGGAGCCGCGTATCGTCGCTCTCATCTGTCGTCTTTTTTCAATTCCACTGTTGCGTGTCGAGGATGGCTTTCTTCGTTCTGTTCAACTCGGAGCGTTGCGCGTTCCTCCCATGTCCCTTTGCTTCGCAGAGAAGGCGCTCTATTTCGACGCAACGGTGGAAAGCGATCTTGAGTTGATACTGGAAACCTATGACTTTGCTGCCGACACGGAACTGATGGAGCGGGCCCGGCGCGGCATTGCAAGTCTCGTTTCGTCCCGCCTGAGCAAATACAATAGTGGTCAAGCGACCGACATCGACGCGATCTACGGCCCCAAGACCAAGCCGCGAATTCTGGTTGTTGGGCAGGTCGAAGGTGACATGTCCATGGTAAAGGGTATGTCGCGTCAAATGACGAACAACGAGCTCGTTCGCGCGGTTGTTGCGGAAAATCCCGATGCACAAGTCATCTACAAGCCACACCCCGAGGTCCTCAAAGGAATTCGAAAAAAGCCCAAACAGTCCAATCCTGATGCGGTGCGTGATATCTGCCTGGTCGTTGACCAGGACATAGCTCTCGCTGATGCCTTCGAAAGCATAGACAGAGTCTACACAATGACCTCTCTGGCCGGATTCGAAGCCTTGATTCGTGGCCTTCCGGTCACCTGCTTCGGCATGCCCTTCTATGCTGGCTGGGGCGCCACGGATGATCGGGAAAGCTGTCCACGGCGTACACGCCGCCACACGGTGGAGGAGATCTTTGCGGCCGCCTACATCCTCTATCCAAGCTATGCCGACCCCGAGACGGGAACGGAACTGGACTTCGAGCAGGGGCTTGCTCTTCTGCAGAAAATGAAAGAGGCCCATGACGCAGGCACGGATGCGTCTGGCGCATCCGGCTCATAGGAACCAGAGTTGCCAAGCTCCAGTGCGCCTGCTCTGCCAGGTTCGCAAAAGGGAAAACCCGGAACCACGCCTCACCACCAAACCGCGATCAGCAAAGATCGGCCCGCGAAGCGTCAGGTCGACTGCGTCTTGAGGCGCGGTGCGATCTCGGTTTCGAACGATTTCAGCGCCGCCCCGATGGCCTGATGCATGTCGAGATAGCGATAGGTTCCGAGCCGTCCACCGAAGAATATGTTCTCTTCTTTGTCCGCCATCTCTTTGTACTTGAGATACTTCTCTTTGTCGGCCGGCGTATTGATCGGATAGTAAGGTTCATCGAGCCGCGTGGCCGCGCGCGAATATTCCCTCACCACGACCGTTTTCTCTGTCTGGTAGTCCCGCTCCGGATTAAAATGGCGAAACTCGAGGATGCGGGTGAACGGGATGTTTTCGTCCGCATAGTTCATCACTGCGGTGCCCTGGAAATCACCAACGCCGAGGACTTCGGTATCGAAATCAATCGTCCGCCATCCGAGCTCACCGTGGACAAACTCGAAGAAGCGGTCGATCGGCCCCGTGAACACCACCGGAGTCGTCTTGGGGACCATGCCGCGAATCTTGAAGAAGTCGGTCTTCAGAGCTACCGAGATCCGGTGAGAAGACAGCATACGCTCGAAGATTGCTGTGTAGCCGTCGACCGGCAGTCCCTCATAGCGATCGTTGAAATAACGATTGTCAAAATTGTAACGTACCGGCAACCGGGTGATCACGTGTTCAGGCAGATCACGGGGATCTGTCTGCCACTGCTTCGCCGTGTAGCCCCGTATAAACGCCTCATAGAGCGGGCGCCCGATGAGAGAAATCGCCTTTTCCTCAAGATTGGTCGGCATGCGACCAGCCATTTCAGCGGCCTGCTCGGCGACAAGCCTGCGCGCTTCATCGGGGGTCATCTGGCGACCAAAAAACTGGCAGATGGTGCCGAGATTGATCGGCATGGAGTAAACTTGGCCTTTCAGGCTTGTGTATACTCGGTGCTTATAGTCGGTAAAGGCGGTAAAGCGATTCAGGTATTTCCATACGGTCTCATTCGGGGTGTGGAAGAGATGAGCGCCGTATTTATGGACTTCGATCCCGGTCTCGGATTCGTTCTCGCTATAGGCATTGCCGCCAATATGCGTCCGGCGGTCGAGAACAAGCACCCGCTTGCCCATATCTGCAGCACGTTCGGCAATTGTGGCTCCATAGAACCCCGCTCCAACGATAATCAAATCGAAGTTGGCGGGTTCGAAATGGTCGACGTAGCTGATTCCGCTCACCTTGACATCCTTGTTTTTAACCGCCTACGTTGTGGTGAAGGAGGGTTAGCATACAGTCGCATATCAGTAAATTTGCGAGTGCCAACTATTTGCATTTTGCTCGGCCACCTGACGGATGGCCAGTTTTCGGTACAGCGTCATGCGTGAACGCATCGCTCTCCGAGACCGAACGCGCAGCGATGCACAGTGCTCAACGAGCGCGATAACTCAACGCAGCGAGATGAGAATGGCGCACAAAGATGAGAAAAACCTCGAAAAAGGCGATGGGTTGCCGAAAGGCGCCGCGGAGACGAGCCCAAAGCTCAGTCAAGGCAACACGCCACCGGATGCCATGCCTGCTCAGGAGCGGCAGACAGAGTTGCTCCAGGGGATATACAGTCAGCTGCAAATTCTGAATACAGGCATCGCGCGCCTAAATCGCACCGTGGAACGCTCCGACAGCACTGCAGCCCATTTTCACCGAAAGCGCATCAAGATAGCCGTCGACGAGATGTTTGAATTCATCCGAACCGATATGGCATCCGCTATGTTTGTTGGCGGTGACCGCATGCAAATCAAGCGACTGGCCCTGGAAGCGGTGACTGTTGAAGGCGCGCATCTTGAAATGGGTGTGTTCAAGGGCGACTCCATCAACTTTCTCGCGGAACGGAAAAAAGACCAGATCTTTGATGGCTTCGACAGCTTCGAAGGCCTGCCCGAGGCATGGTCCTCCGGACATACAGGGCCCAATGACAGCACTTTTTTCGATGCGGGTTTCTTCAGCACAGACATGCCGAAGGTCCGAGACAATGTCCGTCTACACAAGGGCTGGTTCCAAGAGACAATCCCCGCCTGGAAAGCATCATCAAGAGAGAACATTGCTTTCCTGCATATCGATTGCGATATCTACTCATCTACGGTCCATGTGCTGGAGGCATTAGCCGATCGGATCGTCGCGGGGACGATCATCGCATTCGATGAGTTGCTCGGCTATTACGAATGGCAGGATGGAGAGTACAAGGCTTTCAAGGAGTTTGTCGAAAAATACAAGGTGGAATTCGAGTATCTTTACTACCGGTTTGATTGCGTCGTCGTCCGTGTAACGCAGATTGGCTGAACCGGGCGACGCACGCACCGGAGACAGAAACCGCTCAAAGCGGCAACAGAAATACGGTCCGGCGATCGGTGACTCCGCCGGTGAATTTCTTTGTGGCTCTTGCCCCTGCTTACAAGCGCTACGTCACGTTGGACCATTGAGCCGCGCATGCCAGTTCCAGGCAGACTGGACGATTTCCTGGATGCCATGCTTGGGCTCCCAGCCGAGCAGCGTGCGAGCGGTATCGTTGCTTGCCACAAGCATGGGCGGATCACCTGGACGGCGCTCAGAATGCACCACAGGCAGCGGACGACGGGAAACGCTTTCGATCGCGTCGATCAGTTCCTTGACGCTCGTGCCAACTCCAGTGCCGAGATTGACTGCTGTTGTCTCGCCACCATTGAGAAGATAATCCAGCGCTTTGACATGCGCGTCGGCGAGATCATTCACATGGATATAGTCCCGAATGCAGGTCCCATCGCGGGTAGAGTAGTCAGAGCCGAAGATCGAAAATGAAGGTCGCCGCCCCAATGCGGCCTCAATGGCCAGAGGGATCGCATGTGTCTCCGGTGAATGCCATTCGCCAATACGTCCTTCGAGATCCGCACCGGCAGCGTTGAAATAGCGCAACATAACGGAGCGCATCCGACCGCACAGGTCATAGTCGCGTAGCGCCTGCTCAACCAGGAACTTGGTACGGCCGTACGGGTTAATGGGACTTTGCGGATGATTCTCGTCCAGCGGCAGGGTTTCCGGTGTACCGTAAGTGGCGCAGGTGGACGAAAAGACGAAAGCGCGGATATCTGCCTCTATCAACGCCCTCAGGAGATTGAGCGCGCCGGATACATTGATTTCGTAGAAGGCTTCCGGCTCCCGGAACGACTGGCCAACCTCGATCAGTCCAGCAAAGTGAAGCGCCGCGATCGGCTTGTGGCGCTGCAGCACCTCGCGCAAGCGGTCCAAGTCACGAATATCGCCTTCCTCAAGCGGTCCCCATCTGACGAACTCGCGGTGTCCGCTGGTGAAATTGTCGTAGACGACAGGAGTGAAGCCCCTTTCTGCGAGGGCCAGACAGGTATGCGAGCCTATGTAACCGGCTCCGCCAACGACGAGTACAGTGTTTCCAGTCATCATGGCTTACGATCTCACCGTGGATGTTGTGGAGGGGCCGATTTGAAGCAAAGGGCCGGGTCTAACCATATCCCGATCAACCGCCGGGAGTGCACCGCCTAGGTTATGCAGATACGTCTGATTATTCTAGCATTTTTTGGCGACTCGCTGTTGGATTTAACAATTGACGGCTGCTCTCTCCGTTCGGTTCCTGCCCGCGCCTTGCCTTCTCCGACAACGGGTTCGCAATGAAACGGGCTATCGAAAAACAGGCCGCATGAGGCGAGATTGAAATTGTGAAGTGTGGCCAATGTCTACAACGTCACTCTGGAGTGGTCACGGTCTGGCAGGTCGACCGACAACGGCTTCATCGAGGCATTCACCAGCAAGCTGCACGCGGAGTGTCTGAGCGCCCATTGGTTCCCGCCCCCGACGAATTCCCGCCAAAAGGTGGGGTTTTGGCGCAGGACTATTACGAGCAGCGTCCTCACTCGGCGATCGGATATAACGTCCCGATCGCCTGGCATAGTCCCGGTGGCGCCACCAGCCCGCCATCGCGATCTCAGCCGGAAAACTCCAGCTTCCGGCTATCCAAGGTTTGGTCCCAGAGCAGAGCATCAGAGCGATGCTCAACGACACGGATGGTGTTGCACAGGTAGTTTAAGGTGATGAGGTTGGCCGCCGCAGAGGTACATTCAGGGGCACGAGCTGAGGTACGCATCCATCTCTAAGTATCTGAATTTCCCTGCCGAAATGATAATGGCTGGGGCGCCAGGATTCGAACCTGGGAATGCCGGTACCAAAAACCGGTGCCTTACCGCTTGGCGACGCCCCACCAGTGAGCAGTGGCAAAGCCTCACCGCTCGCGGATGGCCGCCTGATTAGCAAAGGCGGGCGGCAGCGGCAATGACCTTGCGACGGTTTTTTTAAAAGGTCGGGGCCTGCCGTTTCGCGCGCCGCCTCACCGGTGGCGGTGCCGCGAAATCGCGCCGCAGCCCCCTTCCCCTTCGTCTTGCCGGCCACCCTGCCGGCCACCCCGCAGGAGCTTTTGGCGGAACGAAGCGGCGGCTTGCGGGTTTTGTCCTGCATCCACCCACGCCACGCAACCAAGCTAGAAGGAGTTTTCCATGCCCTCCATCAATACGGCACGCATCCTCATCCTCGCCACCGACGGCTATGAACGCTCGGAGCTGCGCATTCCGCTCGACAAGCTGAAGGCCCATGGCGCCAAGGTCGAGATCGCTTCGCTGAAAAAGGAACCGATCAAAAGCTGGGATCAGAGGAACTGGGGCGACACGGTCGATGTCGATCTCACTGTTCCCGACGTCTCGGTCGACGATTACGATGCCCTCGTCATCCCGGGTGGCCAGATCAACCCCGACATTCTGCGCGCCGACAAGGGCGCCGTCGCACTGGTGAAGTCGTTCATCGGCTCGGGCAAGCCGGTTGCCGCCGTCTGCCACGGGCCCTGGCTGCTCGTCGAGGCGGGGGCGCTCAAGGGCCGCAAGGCGACCTCCTATGCCTCGATCAAGACCGACCTGATGAATGCCGGGGCGGCCTGGCGTGACGAGGCCGTGGTCACCGACCAGGGCATCATCACCTCGCGCAATCCGAACGATCTCGACGCCTTCGTGGCCAAGATCGTCGAGGAGGTCGAGGAAGGCCGCCACGAGCGCCGTGTCGCCTGAGACCGCTCTTTGGGACCCGCCCCCCCCGATAAGGGGTCGGGTCTTTTTCGCGGTGACTGACCAATCCGCCCGACCGCCTGGCTCCCGAGAAGCCGACGTCCGGGCGCCTCAAGACCACGGAAGAAAGGCCGGAGGCGCCGATATCGGCCTTCGGCACGCTTCGCTTGCCCCTTTACGCCGGCCCTTTCGCGGTGCGATATCTGCATCGAAGAAATGCGCATCGCCAAAGGAGCCGTCATGCCCGGATATTCCGCCCGCCCGCCTGCCATCCCCACCGTGCTACTCGACGATCAGGTGGTTCGGGTGACGCGCTGGGACTTCGAGCCCGGGGCTGCGACCGGCCACCATGTACACGGCATGGGTTATGTCGTCGTCACCATGAGCGAATGCGAATTCCTCGTCGAGGACGCCACCGGCGAACATCGGATCAAGCGGCCGCTCGGCGAGGTCTATCGCCGCGATGCCGGCGTCGAGCACAATGTGATCAATGGCGGCGACAAGCCGATGTCCTTCATCGAGATCGAATACAAATGAGCGGAGCCCGCGGCACGCCGGATGCGCCGGAATTCGACCTTGCCTTCGAGCCCGCCCACGGCCAGGCGGTGCCGGTGGCCGAGCATGTCCAGCGCATCACGGTCAACAATCCCGGTCCCTTCACCTTTCACGGCACCAACAGCTATATCGTCGGCGACCGCTCGGTGTGCGTGATCGATCCCGGCCCGGAGGACGAGGCGCATTTCTCGGCGTTGATGGCGGCGCTCGCCGGCCGCGAGGTGACCCATATCGCCGTCAGCCACACCCACAAGGACCATTCGCCGCTGGCGCGGCGTCTGAAGGCGGCAACCGGAGCCCAGATCGTCGCCGAGGGTCCGCACCGCCCTGCCCGGCCGCTGCATGAAGGCGAGACCAATCCCTTCGCCGAAAGCTCCGATGTCAATTTCGTGCCCGACATCGCGCTTTCCGAGGGCGACGTGGTCGAGGGCGACGGCTGGCGGCTCACCACCATCCTGACGCCCGGCCACACGGCCAATCACGCCGCCTTTGCGCTCGACGATCAGGGCATCGTCTTTTCCGCCGACCATGTCATGGCCTGGGCAACCTCGATCGTTGCACCGCCGGACGGCGCCATGGGCGACTACATGGCCTCGCTGGAACGGCTGCTGTCCCGCGACGACCGGATCTATTTTCCCGGCCATGGCGGGCCGGTCAAGGATCCGGCCGCCTTCCTCAGGGGCCTGAGGACGCATCGGCGCATGCGCGAACGGGCGGTGCTGGAGCGCATCCGCGCCGGCGACCGACTGATTCCGGACATGGTGAAGACCATCTATGCCAGCACCGATCCGCGGCTGCACGGCGCAGCCGCCCTTTCGGTGCTCGCCCATCTCGAGGACCTGGTGGAAAAGGGCCAGGTGGAGACCGACGGACCGGCGCGGCTCTCGGGCGTGTATCGGCCGGCCTGATCTCGGCAAACGAGGAGAAACAGGTGACACGCGTGGTCTTGCTCTTCCTCCTTCTGGCCGCGCTGGCCGCACCAGGGGCCAGCTTCGCTGCCGAACGGCCGCAAGGGATCGCCTATGGCGACAGCCCGGCGCAGCGGATCGATTTCTATCCCGCGCCGGCCGGCCACGCGCCCGCGCCGCTCGTCGTGTTCATCCATGGCGGCGCCTGGCGCATGGGCGACAAGGCGATTGCGACGGGCGAGAAGGCGGCATTCTTCCGCGCAGAGGGCTATGCCTTCGCAGCGATCAACTACCGGCTGGTCCCCGAGGCCAGCGTCGAGGAGGAAGCCGACGACGTCGCCGCGGCCGTTGCGGCACTGCGCGGCCGCGCGCCGGAACTCGGCATCGATCCGCGCCGCATTGCGCTTGTCGGCCATTCGGCGGGCGCCCATCTTGCCGCCCTGGTGGCGAGCGATCCGCGCTATCTGACGGCCCGAGGCCTGTCGCTGAAGGCGGTCCGGGCGGCGGTGCTGCTCGACGGCGCGGCCTATGACGTGCCGCGCCAGATCGCTTCGGCCGGGCCGCTGATGCGCCGGCTTTACCGGGCCGCCTTCGGCGACGACACGGAACGGCAGGTGTCGCTTTCGCCGATCGCCCATGCCGGGCGGCCCAATGCCCCGGCCTTCCAGCTGATCTGCGCCACGCAGCGGGCGGATGCCTGCCCGCAGGCGGCAGAGCTAGCGGACGCACTCGAGGCCGAAGGCACGCCAGCCACCGTCCTGCCGGTCGATGGCGCCAGCCACCGCGATCTCAACCAGGACATCGGCGTGGCGGGCGATCCGACGTCGGTGGCGGTTGCCGCCTTCCTGCGCGAACAGTTCTAGCCCGGGGTTTGGACCGTCGGGCGGTTCCGGCTCAGTCGCCGGCAATCCCCAGAAGCTCGGCGTCGAGTGCGTGCATATAGTGCTCGGCGATCTCCGCGCCGATGCCGAGATCATGCGGCCCGAAGCGGCTGGCGACCCTCAAGTCCACCAGCGTGGTTTCCGCCTCCTCGCGCAGACGGATGACGACGTCGAAGGGCAGCCCAAGCGCGAAGGTGCGGGTCGTCGCCTGCAGACGCACGGTGCCGACAGGTTCCGGCGGCACGGGCGGCGCGGCGATCCCGGGCTCGGGCCGCGGCAAGGGCACCGGCACGTCGGTGGGTGCGGCGTTCGGATCGATCACCACGGCGTCGGGGGCCGCCGGAGCCAGCGGCTGGAACTCCGGCACCGCGAATTCCTGGCCACGCTCGGCAACGATGACAAGGCCATTGGCCTCGGCCACCTTGCGCACGGCCTCGTAGACGCGGTCGAGCGCGCCTTCGTACCGGCGGCCCGTGAGCCCCGGATAGGCGGCAGCCTGCGCCGCGCGGCTCGCCGGCGACAGGGCGGGACGCTCCATCCACTGCTGCCTGGCTTCAGGCGGGTTCAGCCATTGCGGCGGATCGGCAAGATCGCTCGACACGTCGTAGATCGGCGGCAGGGTGACGTAGCGGACGGCGGCCCATCCGGTAAGCCCGATCGGCAGCGTGGCATAAATCAGCGCCCACATGGCCGCGACGCCGCCGAGCGCGCCCACCTGCCACAGACGGGCAAGGCCGATCAGCGCCAGCGGCACGGCCAGCAGGGCCGGAATGGTCGACATGCCGACCAGCGCCACGAAATCCGGCGTGGTGAGCGGACCGAAACGGTGGGCGAGCACGACGATCGCCAGCATGCCGGCGGAAAACAGCCCGAGCCGCCGGGCGAGAAAGGCCGAACGCGATACGGGTCTGTCGTAACGGATGGTCATTGCGGGCGGCACCGGTCGGGCGGGAGGATCAGCGAAGCAGTCTCACCTGTTTATCGCCTGCCCGATGGGGCGACAAGCGGCGGCTGCTGCCTGTTGCAGGGGAAAGACGACGGATCGGCCCGCGGGGGGCTGCGGGCTCAGGGCCTGGGCGGCAGTTCCGGAGATGGATCGAGCGGCGGGTCAAGTGACGTGTCAGGGGCCGGATCGCCCGGATCGCCTGCATCGGACGGCTCCCCGAGATCGAGGACTTCGCCATTCAGCGTCGGCGCCGAGCCGTCTTCCGGCACCAGGAGTTCGATCGCGCCACCGTCGGGCTGCGAGGGATCGGGCAGCGACGGGGCGTTGACCGGCAGCGGCATGTAGAGCGAAACCAGCACGATGACGCCGATGACGATCAGCCAGCTACCGACGATGCGCGAGGGGATGACGAGCCAGGGCCCGCGGAAATGGCGCAGCATCAGGCCGGGTGCCAGCACCAGCCATAGTGCGCTCATCACCGTGCCAGAAGCAAAGTCGACAAGACCGACGCCGAGGTCGTCGAGACCGACAAACAGCGAGAAGGAGAAGGCCACTAGGCCGGCCGCAACCATCACCGCCCAGCGACGCCAGGGACCGACGAGCCAGAGGGAGAGGCCCGTCGCGATCACCGCCGCCGGGGCGATCAGATAGAGCACCTCGCCGAGCGGCGACGACAGGATCAGCCCGAAGATCGTGTCGAAAAAGCTCAGCATGGCGACGAGCACGCCCAGGAAGACGCCGATGATCCAGCCAAATTCGCGGCGTGTTTCGACCATGGCGACGCCGAGCGACAGGCCGAGCATGGCAAGCGCCAGGTCGTAGACCGAGAAGGTGAACAGCGCGCCGAGCTCGAGGAAGCCGTAGTCATGCGGCAGGCCCTGCGAGAGGAGCAGCAGGACGAAGCCGGCGCCGAGCAGCCAGAGGGAGCGGCGAAAACCGGAGGACGCGAAGATCGCGGCAAAATCCGGCCGGGTCCCCATCGTGCTCGGCATCTGGTCCTTCACAGCGGCCGAGGCCTTCTTCGGCGAAGAGGCCCCGGCTCCGGCGGCGATGTAGCTGGCCCTGCCCTGCCCGGCCTCCGGCCCGGTCTCGGCGGGGCGGCGGCGGGGACCGGAGGCCATGGTTCCGTCGGCACGCACCCTCGCCTTGGGACGGGATCTGTGGCTCTGGCGGCGCTTGGTCATCGGTCGTGCGGTCTTTCTGCTGCTCGCCTCGCGGGGCTTTGCTTCGGCTATTCCACAAACGACTTGCTTTGTCATCCAAGGGCGCGACAATCGATGGCGGACGGTGTGCGTGGGGAGACGGTCGCGATGATGCGAATTCTGATGCTGACGGCGGTCACGCGGCGCGAGCGCAAGGAGGCGACGAGCTTCGTCTTCGACACGGTCAATGCGCTTGGCGGCTGGATCGACGATGTGCAGATGTATTCCAACGTGATGAACACGATCCGGATGACGCTTGCCGCCGGCGCCTATCCGGCGCTGATCGCGGCACTTCGGGAGGGCGGCATCACCGTCGACGAGCCGCCGGCCGATCCGCCGGGCATCCAGCCCGATGCGGAGCGCATGGCGACCCTGCAGATCACCTTCATCCACGACGAACCGGACCTCAAACGCGAGGTGCCGGCCGTTCCCGGCTAGCGGCCGCGGCGGCCAGACAGGTCGCGACTACTGATCCACCTTAGCGGCGCTGCCAATCGCGGCCTGCGCGGCGGACAGCCTTGCGATCGGCACGCGGAAGGGCGAGCAGGACACGTAGTCAAGATTGGCGCTTTCGCAGAAGTGGATCGAGGCCGGATCGCCGCCATGCTCGCCGCAGATGCCGAGTTTCATGTCGGGACGGGTCTTGCGACCGCGCTCGGCGGCAATGCGGATCAGCTCGCCCACCCCGTCAAAGTCGAGCGAGATGAAGGGATCGTGCTCGATGATGCCCTTGCGCTGATAGGTCGGGATGAAGGCGGAGGCATCGTCGCGCGAAATGCCGAAGGTCGTCTGCGTCAGGTCGTTGGTGCCGAAGGAGAAGAACTCGGCGGCCTCGGCGATCACATGGGCACGAAGGGCGGCCCGCGGCAGCTCGATCATCGTGCCGACGAGATAGGAGATCTCAAGCCCACCTTCGGTCATGACCTCACGGGCCACCTTGTCGATCAGGGCCTTCACATAGTCGAGCTCGGCCTTGAGGCCGACGAGCGGCACCATGATTTCCGGCACCACGGCCGCGCCCGTCTCGCGGGCGGCGAGCACCGCCGCCTCGAAGATGGCGCGCGCCTGCATCTCGGCGATCTCGGGATAGGAGATGGCCAGACGACAGCCGCGATGGCCAAGCATCGGGTTGAATTCATGCAGGGCGTCGACGCGCTGGCTGAGCAGCTGGGCATCCATGCCCATGGCCGCCGCGACCTCGCCGATCTCCTCTTCCGTCTTCGGCAGGAACTCGTGCAGCGGCGGGTCGAGCAGGCGGATGGTGACCGGCAACCCATGCATGATGGAAAAGAGTTCGGTGAAGTCGGAGCGCTGCATCGGCAGAAGCTTGCCGAGCGCTGTGCGGCGGCCCTCCTCGTCCTCGGCGAGAATCATCTCGCGCATGACCTGGATGCGGTCGCCCTCGAAGAACATGTGCTCGGTGCGGCAAAGGCCGATGCCCTCGGCGCCGAAGGAGCGCGCGGCACGCGCATCGACCGGCGTGTCGGCATTGGTGCGCACCGTCATGCGGCGCGCCTTGTCGGCCCATTCCATCAGCTGCGCGAAATCGCCGGACAGTTCCGGCTGCAGCATCGGCACCTCGCCCTTCAACACCTGGCCGGTGGAGCCGTCGATGGTGATGACATCGCCCTTCTTGAGGGTGACGCCGGTGCCGATCAGGAGTTCGTTGCGCAGGTCGACGCGCATGGTGCCGGCCCCGGCAACGCAGGGAATGCCCATGCCGCGGGCGACGACCGCCGCATGGCTGGTCATGCCGCCGCGGGTGGTCAGGATGCCTTCGGCGGCGTGCATGCCGTGAATGTCTTCGGGGCTCGTCTCCACACGGACGAGAATGACCTTGCGGCCCTCTTCCTCGGCCATGACCGCCTCTTCGGCGGTGAACACGATGCCACCGGTTGCCGCCCCCGGAGAGGCCGGAAGCCCCGTGCCGATCACATGGCGCTCGACCTTGGGGTCAATGGTCGGATGCAGCAGCTGGTCGAGCGAGGACGGCTCGATGCGCAGAACGGCCTCCTCTTCGGTGATCAGGCCTTCGGCGACCATGTCGACGGCGATTTTCATCGCCGCCTTGGTGGTGCGCTTGCCGGAACGGGCCTGCAGCATCCACAGCTTGCCGCGCTCGATGGTGAACTCGAGATCCTGCATGTCGCGGTAATGCGCCTCCAGCCGGTCGCAGATGCGGCCGAACTCGGCGAAAGCGTCGGGCATCACCTTTTCCAGCGATGGCCTGTCGGAGCCCGATTCGATGCGGGCGGCCTCGGTGATCGATTGCGGCGTACGGATGCCGGCGACCACGTCCTCGCCCTGGGCATTGACCAGAAACTCGCCGTAGAGCGCCTTTTCCCCGGTGGAAGGGTTGCGAGTGAAGGCAACCCCGGTTGCCGAGGAGGAGCCGAGATTGCCAAAGACCATGGCCTGAACGGTCACGGCCGTGCCCCACTCGGCGGGAATGTTGTGGAGCATGCGGTAGGTGACGGCGCGCGGGTTCATCCAGCTGGCAAAAACCGCCCCGATCGCGCCCCAAAGCTGGACGTGAGGGTCCTGCGGGAAGGGTTGCCCGAGCGATTCCTCGATGACTTCCTTGTAGAGCGCGGTCACACGCTGCCATTCGGCGGCGGAGAGATCGGTGTCCAGTTCGTGACCGAAGCGGGCCTTTTCGTCCTCGAGGATTTCCTCGAAGACCTCGTGATCAATGCCCATGACCACGTCGCCATACATCTGGATGAAGCGGCGGTAGCTGTCCCAGGCGAAACGCGCGTCGCCGGCATTGTGGCCGAGCGCCTCGACGGTCCGGTCGTTGAGGCCGAGATTGAGAACGGTGTCCATCATGCCGGGCATCGAGGTGCGGGCGCCCGAGCGCACCGACAGAAGCAGCGGCAGCGACGTATCACCGAAGCCGCGACCGGTCGCCGCTTCCATGCCCTTGATGCCTTCGAGCACCTGCGCCTTCAGATCATCGGGCAGGCTACGGCCGTTCTGGTAGTAGAAGCTGCAGGCATCGGTGACGATGGTCAGGCCCGGCGGCACCGGCAGACCGAGGCTCGCCATCTCGGCGAGGTTCGCGCCCTTGCCACCCAGATGATTCCGGTCGGCAGCGCTCCCCTCGGCAGTTCCGTTGCCGAAGGTGTAAACCCATTTCCTCATGCCTCATCTCCACCCAAACAGGCTTTTTCCGACGGTTTACAGCATATGTGACAGAATGAAAACGCCGAGTACGCATGATTATGCTGCATTGCATCATTAATGCGGCAGACAGTTAATATCAGTGTCGTCCGACGGCCGTGGAAAGCTCAGGGCGCCGCCAGCACGGCGAGTTCCGCGGGCGTCGGCGCCCCGAAGACCAGCGTCCCGAGCCGCACATCGGCCACGCGCAGGACGGCACGCTTGCCGTCTGCGGAATAGAGGATGCGAAGCGCGCTGGCGGCGCAGGCGCCGGGCTGGCAGGCCTGAAAAAGCTGCATCGCCTGGCCGTCGACTTCGATCCGCGTGGAGGCGAGCGCCACATAGCGGTCGCGGGTGACCATGTTGCGCACCCAGGGCGGCAGGCCCGGCTTGCCACGGATGAGCGCGACCAGGCTCTCGCGATGGGGTTCGGATGTCGCGATGATGGCGGGGAGGAAATTGCCCGAGAGCGACGGTTCGGCCGCACCGACGCCACCCGGCTGCAGGAGCGCCAGGAAAATCCACAACAGCATGCCGGGCGATGCCAGCGAGAACGGCCATCCCTTGCTCATCGCGATCGATCCCTGTTTTGATTCGTTAGGGCGACAGAACCCCGTCATCCTCTTCGGATCGCGGGAAGATGGGAAGGGGCTTCGACCGCTCAGCCTTGCGGCCTTCAAGGGGCGCCTTTTGTCCAGGAGCCGGCCCTTTGACGCAATTCGGGCGCAATTCGAACGTTTTTGCCCGCATAATTTATCGATACTTCATCGTTCGCGCATATGATTGTGCGTCAACGATCCGGAAAAAAGGAACACAGCGCCCGTGGCACCCGAAGGAATGACGGCAAAACTAGCCGAGCTGGGCGAAGGGTCCGCCGCGCTGATCGCTGTCTTCGCTCCGGATGACCGGCTGCGCTATGCCAATGCCGCCTTTCGCAGTGCCTATGTCGTCGATCCGGGCGAGACGGTCAGCTGGTCGGAGCTGATGCGCCGCAACTTCCACGCGGGTCGCGGCGCCATCGTTTCTCATCCCGACATCGAGGCCTGGATTGCCACGGCACTGTCGCGCCGCGGAAAGGTGCCCCGACGCACCTTTGAGGCGGACCTCGTCGACGGCCGCTGGCTGTGGGTGGTGGAAACGGTTCACGCCGATGGCTGGATGCTGTTCGTCGGCACCGACATCACCGATCTTCGCCGGGAGGAACGGGAACTCAGGCAGCTTCGCGATTTTGCCACCCGCGCCGCACAGACCGACGAACTCACCGACATCTCCAATCGCCGTCACGTGTGGTCGATGCTGGAAAACCTGCTGACCGGCGTCTACGCCGCGGATACGCGCGACGGCTGTCTCTGCCTGTTCGACCTCGACTTCTTCAAGCAGATCAACGACCGGTTCGGCCACCAGGCCGGCGACAGGGTGCTGATCGATTTTGCCCGCACGGTGCAGAAGAGCATTCGCCTCAAGGACGGCTTCGGCCGGATCGGCGGCGAGGAATTCATGCTGCTGATGCCCGACACCTCACTTGCCAATGCCAAGAAGATCGTCGACCGGCTGTTCGATGCCGTGCACGAGCGTCGCCCCATCGCCGCGGCACCGGACTTTTCCTACACGTTTTCGGCGGGCCTGACCGAGATCCGCGGCGACGATACCGCGCAGTCGGTCTATTCGCGGGCCGACCAGGCGCTCTACCAGGCCAAGCACGAAGGTCGCGACCGGCTGATGCTGGCGGCCTGACGCCCTCCCCTCCTCGCTTTGAGGAATGCCTTAGACCGCGTCGCGCTCGCGCAGCGCCTCGGCCGTCTGCAGATCGACCGACACCAGCTGGCTGACGCCCTGCTCGGCCATGGTGACACCGAACAGGCGGTTCATGCGCGCCATGGTGATCGGATTGTGCGTAATGATGACGAAGCGCGTCTCGGTCGAGGCCGCCATCTCGTCCATCAGGTTGCAGTAGCGCTCGACATTGTGGTCGTCGAGCGGCGCATCGACCTCGTCCAGCACGCAGATCGGCGCCGGATTGGTGAGGAACACCGCGAAGATCAGCGCCATCGCCGTCAGCGCCTGTTCGCCGCCCGAAAGCAGCGTCATCGTCTGCGGCTTCTTGCCCGGCGGACGGGCGAGGATTTCGAGGCCGGCTTCGAGCGGATCGTCGCTCTCGATCAGCTGCAGCTCGGCGGTTCCGCCATTGAACAGGTGGGTGAAGAGCCGCTGGAACTGGGCGTTGACCACATCGAAGGCGGCGATCAGGCGCTCGCGGCCCTCGCGGTTGAGGCTCTGGATGGCGCCGCGCAGCTTCTTGATCGCATCGATGATGTCGTCGCGTTCCTTGATCAGCGCCGCGAGACGTTCCGAGAGTTCCTTCTGCTCCTCTTCGGCGCGCAGGTTGACGGCGCCGAGACGCTCGCGCTCGATGCGCAGCCGGTCGAGATCGCGCTCGACCTCGCGCAGATCCGGGATTTGCGACGGATCCTTGAGGCCCGTCAGCCGGAAGGCCTCGTGTGGCGGAACGGAAAGCGCCTCGTGGATGCGGGTTTCGGCTTCCTTGCGCCAGTCGCGGGCGGAGACGAGGCGTTCCTCGGCGCGGCCGCGCTTTTCACGGCTCTCGGCGAGCTCGGCGAGTGCTGCCGCGGCCTTCTGGTCGGCGTCGCGCTGGCGTGTTTCCGCCTCGACCAGCCGATCGGCAGCGGCTCGACGGGCGGTCTCGGCCTTCTCCAGCTCGGTCATCAGGGCGCGGCGCTTTTCCTCGACCTCGTCGGGCGCCAGCTCAAGACCGATCATCTCGTCTTCGGCTTCGGCCATGCGGTCGCGCAGGGTGGCGATATGCTCCTCGGCATTGCGCGCCCGTGCCTGCCAGGTCGAGCGCTCCTGGCAGATGGCAAGGATGCGCCGACGGCGGCTCTCGTCTTCGCGGGCCAATCCCTCGAAACGGGCGCGCGCCTCAGCGAGGCGGCCACGATCGGTGGCGACCTCCGCCTCCGCCTCGCGCAGCCGGGCGTCGAGAGACGACAGATCCGGCGTCTCCTCGATCTCGATGCGGGCGTTTTCCTCCTGCTCGAGCGCTTCTTCGATCTGGGCGTTAAGGCCGTTGACCGCCTCCTCGATGACGACACGACGGCGGACGAGATCGCCCGAGGCGCGTTCCGCCTGGGTCAGCGCTTCGCGCGCTTCCGCAAGATGGCGCACCGACAGGCGCTGACGTTCGCGCGCTTCGGAGAGCCGGCTTTCCTCGAGGCGGATGGCATCGAGCGCTTCGGCCAGACGCTCCTCGGCGTCGCCGAGCGCATACTGCGCCTCCTCGACCTCGGCCTCGATCTCGGTGAGCCGGTTCTTCTGCGCCAGACGCAGCGCCGCGGCACTCGGCGCCTCGGAGCCGGCGACATGGCCATCCCAGCGATAGACGGCGCCCTTCGGGGTGACGAGACGCTGGCCGGGACGCAGCTGTGGCATCAGCCGAAGCGCATCCGCCTCGTCGACGACGCCGATCTGGCGCAGACGGCGATTGAGGGCGCTGGGCGCGCTAACATGCGCGGCGAGGGCCACGACGCCTTCCGGCAGTGGCGGATCGCCCGAGCCGTCGCCGTTGAGCATCCAGTAGGCCGGCGCCGAGGCATCGAGCGGGCTGTCGAGATCGTCGCCGAGGGCGGCGCCAAGCGCCGTCTCGTAACCGCGGGTCACGGTCAGCTCTTCGGCAACGGGCGTGAAATCGCCGGATGCCGCCGAGGCCAGCATGCGCGAGATCGTGCGCGCCTCGGTTTCCAGCGCATTGAGCCTGGCACGGGCGGCCTCCAGCGGCGCCCGCATCAGGCCCTCGGCCCGGCGCGCATCGGCAAGGCTCGCCTCCACCTCGGCGGTCGCCGCCTCGCTGTCGGCCAAGGCCTGCTCGGCG
>FWPV01004564.1_pt1 | contig 29085 bp, 24 predicted proteins | sample 2228371 | NCBI WGS metagenome assembly FWPV01 (sample SAMEA103939776, study PRJEB20133) | metagenome | reverse complement strand
GCTGGGGGGGAGGCGGGCAGGGGAGGAGGTTGCCCGACGCCCGCCGGTATCCCGCCCCCGGCCATCGCCCCCGGCGGCATGCTGCCGGCCCACGTCGGCGGCTGCGGGCCGGCGCCGCCCTCGGCTGGTGCCGCCGGATACGGTCCCGTCACCGTTGCCGGGAGTGGCTGCGGGTAGCCGGCGGCCGGCGCGACCGCTGCAGCTCCTGCGGGCACGGCGACGGTGGGCGCGGGCAGGACCTCGGGGCGCCGCACCAGTGGGGGCTGACGGTTGACGGCGACCACCATGAGGCCGAGGCCGAGGGCGAGGACGCCCACCGCCGCCGCCCACAGCCCCGCCGTTGTGCCGCCGCCCCTGCCCCCTGCTCGTCGAGATGGACCCATGGCGCATGCCTCCCTGGCACCCCTCCCTCAGACGACGTCGCGGAGCCGGAGGGTGATCACGATGCTCGCCACGAGGAAGAGGAGCATGCCGCCGAGCACTGCCGCGCAGGTGGCAAGGTCGGTGCGCACGCTTCTGGCAAAGTAACGCTCTGCAAAGTCTTTGGTCTCCTTGGTGTGTGCCTTGGTGCCTGGCAGGGAAGGGACTTCCCACACCGGCCGCTGCTCGTTCTCGAGCAGCACGATCCCCTCGAAGGCCCAGCGCGTGGGCATCACCTGCGCCACCGTGCGGGCCGGTGTACGCATTTCGGAAAGCGGCACAAGGGCGCCCCCGAACATGATCATGGGCAGCAGGACCGTCGGCACGAGGGAGATGGCCACCTCGGAGGTGGTGGCAAAGGCCGACAGCACGAGGCCGCAGCCCAGACCCACCAGGGCCACGAGCACGCAGATGCCGAGGGTCTCGGGGAGGGGAGCCCGACACCCACAGCCCAAGAACACGCCACCCACCAGCACGCAGCACTGGATGAGGGACAGGCCGCCGAGGACGGTGAGCTTGGAGCACAGGTAGGCGGGGATGGTGAGGTTCACCATCCGTTCCCGGCGGTAGATGGCCCACTCGGCCACGATCTCGCGCGCCGCGTTGGAGCAGCCGAGCCAGGTGGCGGCCACCACCAGCATGAAGAGCGCGCCGCCGGTCGGGGCGGCGATGCGCAGCCAGTTCTCGTGGGTCATGGGTTCGCGAGCCTGAGGGCCGAACACCATGGCGGTGAACAGGGCAATGGCGGGTGCCTGGAGGAGCAGCATGAGGAAGTTCTCGCGGTCGCCGGCCTTGACGGCGGCGTTGCGCCGCACCAGGGTCCACCACTGGGTCAGGCCGCGGCCGCGGCGCAGCCGTGCGCCGTCACCGCTCGCCGGGGCGGCGGGAACGCCGCCGGCGCGGTCGTCCACGTACTGCCGCTTGGTCTCGGAGCGCTCGTAGCGTCTCCCCCATTCGGCCGCCGTGGCCGTGCCCATGCCCCGCAGGATCAGGTCCGGGGAGAGATCCGGCGGCAGCGAGGCCGTGGCCAGGGTCGGGTTGAAAAAGGCGATGGCGTCAGGGAAGGCCGGGCCGTAGTAGACGAGCCGGCCCCCCTGCCCCGTGTCCGGATCGCGCCCGACCACCACCACCTGGTTGAAGAGCTCGAACACCTCGCGGCTCGGCTGGTGGATGGTGGTGATGACCGTCTTGCCGGCGTCGGCCAGCGCGCGCAGCACCTTCATCACCGTCAGGGCATCCTCCGACGACAGCCCCGAGGTGGGCTCGTCGAGGAACAGCACCGAAGGATCGGTGAGCAGCTCCATGGCGACGTTGACCCGCTTGCGTTCGCCGCCGGAGATGCCGCGCCGCTCCGGGGTGCCGATGCGCGTGTTCTCGATGCCGCGCAGCCCGAGGTGTTCGAGCAGGCGGGCGATGCGGTCGTGGATCTCTTGGTCTGTGGTGTCGGAGGGCAGGCGGAGGCGGGCCGTGTAGTAGAGGGCCTGCCACACGGTGAGGTCGCGGTGCATGATGTCGTCCTGGGGGACGTAACCGAGCTGGAGGCGGAAGAGGTCGTAGTTGGCGTAGAGATCCTGACCGTTGAAGAGGACCTGGCCGGCGGCCGGGCGCGCGTAGCCGTTGAGGGCCGAAAGCAGCGTCGTCTTGCCTGCCCCCGACGCGCCCATCACCCCCACCAGTTCCCCGGGGAAGACGGTGAGGGACACGGCCTCGAGCAGGCGACCGCTCGGGATGTCCACCGCGACGTGGCGCGCTTCCACCGTGACGTTGTGACGCCAGTTCTCTTCGGCCAGGCTGCCGTCGGCGGCGATCCGGTAGCTGGTCGAGCCCAGGGCCACCACGTCGTCGGGCTTCAAGAGCACGGGTTTGGCGATGCGCGCCCCGTTGACGAACGTGCCGTTGGTGGAGCCCAGATCCTCGAGGAGCAGCCCCCGCGCCGTGCGGACGATGCGGGCGTGCCGGCGCGACACCTCGGGGTGTGGGAGGACGTGGTCGCAGGAGGGATCGCGGCCGAACACCACGATGGTCTTGTCGAGGGGCGGCATGGGAACGGGGGCGCCTCCCAGCCGCAGGGCCCCCTCCAGGAGCCGGCTGGCCGGGACCGCCAAGGTCCCGAAGAAGACGGTATCCGACTCGGCAAGGGGCGCTCGCGTCACCTTGTGGGCGCGGTCGCCGATGGCAATGCCGTTCACCGAGCCCAGGTCCTCGATGACCGCCTGGGCGCCGTGCACGACGATGCGGGCGTGGTGGCTGGACACGAAGGGGTAGGCGAGGACCACGTCGTTGTCGCCTGCCCGGCCGACGGTGATCACGAGAGGTCCCGTGGCGTCCACGGCGCGGTGCGGGCGGGCGAGCGCCGTGGCGGTCCCGGCGACCGCACTGCTGCCGCTCGCCGCGGCCAGGGGGGCGCCGCACCCCTTGCACGCCGCCGCCCGCGCCAGGTTGGTGGCGCCGCACTGCGGGCAGTTGACCAGCTTCATTGCCACCCCGCTCGGTTCAAGACCGAACCGTGACGGACCCGTCCCGCAAAGCCTACCAGCTCGCCCGGAACGCCACAAGCGCGCGTTGGCGCGCGGGGCGTCATACTTGGGGCGAGGAGGTGGCCGATGCGTGGGGCGCAGGTGGTGTGCATGTTCGTGAGTTGTCTGCTGGTCGGCCGGGGGGTGGCGGCCGACCCGTTTCCGCCCGAGGTGGCCCGGGCCATGGCTCGCTCCCTGTTCCAGGTGGGCGACGAGGCGGTGCCGGTGGCCGGCCTGGACGGCGAGGCGGCAGCGCAGGTGGAGGCGTACAACGCCTGCCGGCACCGCTTCGCAAGCCGCCTCGGCGACGGTGGCTTGCCGGCCGGCCCGAAGAGGGCGCTTGGCGACGCGGGTCGCCGCCTCGAGAAAACCATCGTCTGTTCCCTGGGCGGGGCAGGGATCGAGGAGGCGGCGGCCTACGCCGGCCAGGCGGAGCTCGCCTACGAGTGGGAGGGGATGGCCGACGGTCCCCTGGCCGAGGCGGCGTTTGCCCGCGCCTATCTCGCCGAGCACCAGGCCACGCCGCTGCGTCCCTTTCTCCTCCTCTTCATCGCCCATCGCAGCCGCTGCGCCCTGGAAGCCATGGCCAGGGAGGGCGATACCGAGGGAGCGTTGCGGGCGCGGCTCGACTACCGCACCCACCTCGAGGCGGCGCTCGGCGAACGGCGAGCGCTGATCCGCCTGGCTGCCGCCGGTCTCGACGCCCTCCCCTTCGTCTACCTCGAGCCGCGGAGCAAGGCGAACGCCCCCGGCCCAGCACCGAGCTTCGTGCCAGCCATCCCCCTGGAGCGAGCCATCGAGCTGGCGCGTGCGTTCGTGCTCGAGCAGCACCTCGACGTCAGCGGCCAGTTCCTCGCAAGCGTCTCCCTGCGCCATGACCAGCAGGCCCCCGGGGCCGGCCTGTACTGGCTCGTCCAGTGGACGTGGGCGCAGCCGCGGCTGGGTGGCGAGGTGGCGGTCCGCGTGGCCATGGACGGCAGCGTCCAGGGCGGGCGGCTCGGGCCGTGAGGCGGCACGCGCTGGAGCGGCCGTGGCGGGGCGGGACGGCGAGGTGCTGGCGTGTGTCGACGTCGCCTACGGCGAGGCCGAGGCGGTGGCGGCGGCCGTGCTGTTCGTCGAGTGGTCGGCCGCAGCGCCCCGCGAGGAGGTGATCCGGCGCTGCCGTGGGGCGGCTCCGTACCGGCGCGGCCGCCTGTTCGAGCGGGAGCTGCCGCCGCTCCTGGCCGTCCTTCGGGCCGCACCCCTCGTGCCGTCGCTGGTGGTGGTGGACGGCTACGTGTGGCTCGATGCGGCGACGACGCCGGGGCTGGGCGGGCATCTCTTTCGCGCCTTCGGCGGCTCGACGCCGGTGATTGGCGTGGCCAAGCGGTCCTTGGCCGGGGCGCCAGCCGTCCCGGTGGTGCGGGGGCGCAGCGGGCGGCCCCTCTTCGTGAGCGCTGCAGGCGTCGGCGTCGCCTGGGCTGCCGAGCGGATCGCCGCCATGCACGGGCCGTTCCGCATTCCGACGCTGCTGCGGCGGGTCGACTCCCTGGCACGGGCCGGACTGGCCACCTGCCGCCGCGCCGTCGAGGGACCGGTGTGGGAGCCGGGCTAGCGGCGCGCCACGCCGACCTCTCGGGCGAGGCGCTGCACCATGGCCTCGAGGGTGGGAGCGTGGCGGGACAGGGAGCGGAGGAGGGCGAACTGGACGCGGGCCCGGGTGAGGTTATGGCCGGGGTAGGCGACGGGAAAGTAGACATCCCCGCGCAGATGGTCGGAGAGGAAGCGGACGCCGCACTCGAGGGTGATGACGGAAGCGGCGGTGACGAACAGTTCGAGCTCCGTCGAGGCGAGACAGCCGCCGGCGCCCGTGAGGTAGCCGCGGACGAGGGCCTCGAAGATGGCCGGGCGCACCTCGACGGTGGCCGGGTCCGTCGCGTCCTCGGGAGCGGCGGCCACGCTGCTGCGTACCAGATCGCCGAAGTCGTACAGCGCCGTGCCCGGCATCACGGTGTCGAGGTCGACGACGCACAGGGCGTTGCCGGTTCGTGTGTCGAACAGGAGGTTGTCGACCTTGGTGTCGTTGTGGACGATGCGCTCGGGGATGGCCGAGGCGGCGAGCGCCTCGACGAGGACGCGGGCAAGGCGCTGGTGGGCGAAGGCAAACTCGAGTTCGGCGCCGGCTTCGAGGGCGCGGTTGACGGGGTCGGAGGCGGCGGCTGCCGCCAGGGCGTCCAGGTAGCGCGGCGTGTCGTGGAAGGCTGGCAGGGTCTCGGCGAGGCGCGGGCCGGGAAGGTCGGCGAGGAGCGCCAGAAACTCGCCGAAGGCGCGTCCCGCCTCGCAGGCCGTGTGCGGATCCGCGATGGTCCCTACCCTGCGTGCCCCCTCGACGAAGTAGGCGGTACGCCAACAAGAGCCGTCCGCGGTGCGCGCCACGAGGCCCCCGGTCACCGTCGGCAGGAAGGTGAGCACGCGCCGGCGGCGCGTTGCCGCGGGGAGGTGGGCGAGCTTGCCGGCCAGGTGAGCCGTGACGCGGGCGATCCCCGCCATGAGTTGTTCGGGATCGGGAAAGACGTTGGTGTTGAGGCGCTGGTGCACGAAACGGCGCCGGTGACCCTCGTGCTCCCAGGTGGTCACGAAGGTGCGGTGGATGTGACCGCCGCCGAGGGGCGCTGCGCGCCGGCAACGGCCAGCAAGACCGAAGAGGGCGCCCACGGCGGCGAGATCGGCTCGATCGGCGGCGGCCATCACCGCGGCCACAAGGGGGAGGGGTAGGCGCCGGCGGCGACCAGTTCGCGCAGTCTCTCGGCAACGACGTCGCGATCCTCCCGCGCGGTCACCCCCAGCCACCGGGAGGACGTGGTGAGGACCTGCACGCGCGCTGCGCCGCGCCGGATGAGGTCGGTCACGGCGTGGGGCAGGTAGAACTCGGCCGCGGCCTCGCTTGCGTGGCGCGAGAGAAACTCGCCAAACCGGGCCTCCAGGAGGGGCAGGATCGCGCGCCGAAACCCCCACAGGTTCATGGACACTGGTTCCTCGCCGGTGAACCGGCGGCGGGCGCCGTCCTCGCCAACGCCGACGATGGCCTCGCCCTCGCGGTGGAGGTCGGTGCACTCCTCGATGGACTGCAACGCCCCCTGCTCGTCCACGACGCACACCCCCCGCGAGACGGGGCCCGCTGGCGGGAGGGTGTCGTCCAGGCGAAAGGCCACCATGGCGTGGGGCGGGTCGACCCCCGCGTCGGCGGCGAGGAGCTGGACGAGGGCCGCAATTCCGTCGGCTCCGTAGAGGTCGTCGGCGTTGGCAACGAGAAACGGGCCGGGGAGGTGATGCCGGGCGGCAAGAACGGCGTGGCCGGTCCCCCACGGCTTGGCGCGGTCGGCCGGCGGCCGGTACGGCGCCGGCAGGTCGTCGAGTTCCTGGAACGCGTAGTGCACCTGGGCGGCACCGCTGTAGCGACTGCCCACGGTCGCGTGGAACGCCTCGGCCAGCTCGCTGCGGATGACGAAGACGATCCTCCCGATGCCGGCGCGCACGGCGTCGTGGACGGTGTAGTCGAGGAGCAGCTCCCCGTTCGGCCCCATGGGGTCCAGCTGCTTGAGGCCGCCGTAGCGCGAGCCGAGGCCGGCGGCCATGACCACCAGGGTCGTGTCCATGGCGGCGGATGGTAGCACTGCCTGGTGGCGGCCTCCCCGCCGCCGTCACTCCACGGGCACGAGGGCGACGGGGACCTGGCGGGGGCGATCGTCCCGGACCACGGTGAGGGTGACCCGTGCCCCCACACCGGCCACCTCGAAAGCGTGGAGGAGATCGTCCACGCTGCGCACGGGCTCGCCGTTCACCGCCACGATGCGATCGCGGATCCGCACCCGCCCCGAGGCAGTGACGGTGAGGGCTTCGAGACCGGCCCGCTCGGCGGGGCTGCCGGGGTTGACGGCGCGCACCACCACGCCGTCGAGTCCCAAGCGCCGCGTCCAGTAGTCGGACAGGGGCACGATCCCGATCCCGGGCTGGACCGGCTTGCCGTACTTGATGAGTTGCGGGACGAGGGCCCGCACCGTATCCACGGGGACGGCAAAGCCAATGCCCGCCGAGGCGCCCGACGGGCTGTAGATGGCCGTGTTCACCCCGATGAGCCGGCCGCGGGAGTCGAGGAGCGGGCCGCCGGAGTTGCCCGGGTTGATGGCTGCGTCGGTCTGGATCACATCGCGAATGGTGCGGCTGGAGGGCGATTCGAGCTCGCGGCCCAGGGCGCTCACCACGCCGACGGTCAGGGAGTGGTCGAGCCCGAAGGGGTTGCCTATGGCCAGCACCTTCTGCCCCACCGCGAGGTCCGCCGACGAGCCCACCGGCAAGGGCACGAGGCGGGCCGGTTCCGCCTCGACCTTGAGCACGGCCAGGTCCTTGTCGGGGGCGACCCCGACGATGCGCGCGTCCCACTCCGACTGGTCGGCGAGGGTGACCCGCACCGCCTGGCCGCCGGAGATGACGTGGAAGTTGGTGACGATGTGGCCTTGCCTGTCCCAGACGAAGCCCGAGCCGCTCCCCTGGGGGATGCGCAGCACGTCCATGGAGAAGAAGTCCCGCCGCAGCGCCACACTGGTGATGTAGCAGACCGACGCGGCCGACTGACGGAAGATCTCGATGTCGCGCTTTTCCGAGTCGGTGAGGTCTGCGGGAATGGGGCGCGGTGTCGGCATGGGATCGACGCCGCGCGGCGGCGACTGGCCCACGGCCGGCCGGGGCGCCTCGGCAAAGGGGGACGGCAGCAACCGCGGCGCCACCTGACCCAGCGAAAAGCCGGCGAGGACGAGCAGCACCACCGACATCCCACATCCCTGTCGCCCCATGACGGCACCTCCTCGGGCATGAGCACCCGCCGACAAGGGTACCGCACCGCAGCCGGCGAGAGATGGGGGACCAGCCTGGACAGCGCCACCGCACCGGCGCACCATGGGAGGTGCGGAGGCGCGCATGGAACGTGTTCGGGCATGGCTGGCAACCGTCATGGTGGGGCTCGTGGTCGGCAGCGGCACGGCCGTGGGCCAGCAGCGGCACGACCGCGAAGTGGTTCCCGTGGCCGTCACCAACTTTCCCGAGACCGTGCGGGTGGAGGGGAGGGTGGCCCTCGAGGGACCCCTCGACGGCACCCGACTCGTGTCCCTCGCCGACCTGGTGGTGGCGCCGACGCGGCGGGAGGACACCACCCGCCTGGTGGAGGCGGGGAGCATCGACACACGCGGATTCGCCGCCGCCGTGGTCAGCCTCCTGGTCGAGACCAAGGCGCCGTTGCAGCGCCTGGGCGAGGTGGGCGCCGTGCTGCTGCCGGACGACGAGTTGGTGCTGCGGGCCCTGGCGGAGAAGGGGCTGTTCCTGCTCGCGGAGGAGGTCAAGGTGATCCCTCCGGCACCGTCGATGCCCTATCTTGCCGCGGCGCCGGTGCGCTTTACCGTTGCCTATCCGCGCTACCGGGTGTTCCTGTACAACGGGACCGACAAGACGGTGAGCGTCACCGTCCACGCCTACCTGACCAACTGACGCGCCGTCGAACGTCGGTCAGGCGACGCGCCGCCGCGGGCGACTCCAGTCCGCGTGGGGCGGGGCGTTGCGCACGAACCAGTCCCAGAGGAGGGAGCCGTAACTGCGGCTCGCCATCTGCCGTGCGGCGAAGAAAGGGGTGAGGGCGCGCCGGAGGGCCGGCAGACGGTAGGCCGGGACAGCCGGGAAGTAGTGGTGCTCCAGGTGGTAGTTGGACCAGAGGAAGAGGAGGTCCCACAGGTACGGAGAGGGCTTCATGAGGGTTCCCCAGGCGGCCGGATCTTTGGGGTCGATGGCGTAGTGCTGTCCCAGGCGGTTGAGGGCGAACCAGCAGGGGAAGGCGAGGAGGAGCGGCAGGGCGTGGACGCGCAACCAGCCGGCCCACCCCCACCCGATGACGAGGGCGACGGCCAGGAGGGCATGCGCACATACGGCGCCGGCGCGTTCGCGGGCGATGCGCCGGCGAAGGGGCGCCTCGTAGCTGGCTGATTCCCGGGCCGCGGCGCGGAAGTAGATGACGAACAGGGCCGGTGTCCAGTAGAGCGCCTTGAGGAGGCGCGAGTTGCGTTTGGGGGAGAGGTGGTGGCGTTTGGGGTCGGCCTGGGGGTCGCCGAGTTCGGCGTGGTGGTCCAAGTGCCAGCGGGTGAACTGACTCGGCGAGATCCCGCAGGGCAGGGCGTAGAGCAAGGCGAGGAAACGCTCCCAACCGGGCCGGCTGCGCCGGAACACCAAGCCGTGCAGCACCTCGTGGAGGAGGACCGTGCCGTTGAAGGCAAAGAGCCCGACCAGCGCCACGCCCACCGGCCAGAGGGCGGGCACACCCGGCTGGGCGGCAAGGGCAACGCCCAGGGCACCGCTGGCGAGCCAGGCGAGGGTCATGAGGGCGTGGCGCGCCCCACCCTTGCGCTGGAGGGCGCGCAGCCGCTCCCGCCCCACCGTGTCGGCGGCAGCGCGGACGACGGCACTTGCCGCGCGTTGCCAGGTTCCCCGTCGCGCCATACGCCGGAGGCAACCTCCTCGGGGCGTGGGGCATTCCCGCCTACTGGGCGATGTCGAACTGGTGGAGGTGGAAGTCAGGCGCGTCGTAAAGCTGCAGGTGGAGGGCGAAGCGCTGTTCCAGCTCGTCCACCACGCTGCGCAGCTCGCCGCGCAGGGCGCGCGTCACTTCCGGGTGGGCGCGAACGGCGATCTCCCTGGTCTCGCCGCCGACCGCCTCGCGGAGGACGGCGCGACGGATCTCGAGGCACACGGTCTCCACCGACTTGACCCGGCCACGGCCGCCGCAGGTGGGGCACGCCCGCGTCACCATCCGCTCGAAGGAGGGTTCGGTTCGCTTGCGGGTGAGCTGCACGAGCCCGAAGGGACCCACGGGGCCGACGATGGTGCGGGCCCGGTCGGCGGCCAGCTCGCGGCGCAGGACCTCGAGGAGCTGCTCCCGGTGCGCCTCCTCCTCCATGTCGATGAAGTCGACCACGATGATCCCGCCCAGATTGCGCAGGCGGAGTTGTCGCGCCACCTCCCGGGCCGCCTCCAGGTTGATGCGCAGGGCGGTCTCTTCCAGGTCGATGGAGCCGACGTAGCGGCCAGTGTTGACGTCGATGGCCACCAGCGCCTCGGTCTGGTCGACCACCAGGGAACCGCCGGATTTTAACCACACCTTGGGCTGGAGGAGCTGCTCGATCTCCGCCTCGATGCCGAAAGCCTCGAAGATGTCGAGCTGGCGACGGTACAGGCGCACCTTGGGGGTGAGCTCCGGCTGGACCCGGTCGAGGAACTCGACCACTCGCTGGAAGGCGTCGGCCTCGTCGATCCAGAGCTCGCTCACCTGGGGGCCGACGAGATCGCGGGCGGCGCGCAGCACCAGGTCGAGCTCCCGATGGACGAGGAAGGGCGCGCTGGCTTCTTCGGCTCGCCGCTGGATCTCCCGCCACATGCTCTCCAGCATGGCCAGATCGGCCAGGAAGTCCGAGACCTCTCGACCTTCCCCGGCGGTGCGGACGATGACGCCGCCGCCGCGCGGCAGGGTGGCGATGAGGGCGCGGAGCCGCTCGCGCTCGCCTTGGTCGGTGATCCGCCGGGAGATGCCGATGTGCTGACTGCCGGGCAAGAAGACCAGGTAGCGGCCGGGAATGGTGACATGGGAGGTGGCGCGCGGTCCCTTGGGCGTCCCCAGTTCGCGGGTGATCTGGACGAGGATCTCCTGTCCCTCGCGCAGCAGGTCCTGGATCGGCGTACCGGCGGGAAACTCGCCGGGTTCGACGCCTTCCTCCTCGAGGGTTTCTGCGACGTCGTCCACGTAGAGGAACGCGTCGCGTTCGAGACCGATATCCACGAAGGCGGCCTGCATGCCGGGAAGGACACGGGAGATGCGACCCTTGTAGAGGCTGCCGACGATGGACCGTTCCCGCTGCCGCTCGACGAAGAGGTCGACGAGGACGCCGTTTTCGCGCACCGCCACCCGCGTCTCGTGGGGCGTCACGTTTACATAGACCACCGCCGACATCGCGCCTCCTCCTGCCAGTGTAGCTGCACTCGCGCCGAAGTGCCGCGGCGCTCCGTGGCGCCGGGTGCTGCACGGCGCTCACACGTTGGCAAAGCGCAGACGCCAGACGCTCTGGGCGAGCCCCAGGGAGATGCAGGTGGCGAGGACGGAGGAACCGCCGTAGGAGAGGAGCGGCAGCGTGATGCCGGTGGTGGGGGCGAGGCCGGTGACCATGGCCATGTTGACCAGGGTCTGGGAGGCGAAGACCGCGGCGATGCCGCTTGCCAGGACCACGCCCTCGCGGTCGCGGCCGGCCAGGGCGATGACGAACAGCCGGAGGGCCACCGTGGCGTAGCAGACCAGGAGCAGCATCGCACCGACGAACCCCGTTTCCTCGGCCCAGACCGCGAAGATGAAGTCGGTGTGCTGCGCCGGCAGGAAACGGAGCTGGGACTGGGTGCCCGCGTGAAGTCCCTTGCCGGTCAGGCCGCCCGAACCGACGGCGATGCGGGACTGGCGCTGCTGGTAGCCCGCGCCGGCCGGGGCGCGGCCCGGTTCGAGGAAGGTGCGGATGCGCTCCTGCTGGTAGGGCTTGAGGTACCAGAGCCACGCGGCCCCGACGAGGGCCAAGCCGGCGAGGAGGAGGACGAGCCAGCCGCGCCAGGAAAGTCCCCCCACCCACAGGGCGGCAAGGAGCACCGGTGCGAAGGTGAGGGCGACGCCGAGGTCCGGCTGCAAGGCCACCAGCACGGCCGGCAACGCCACCACGGCGGCGAGCTGGGCCGCCGTGGACGCCGCCATGGGTTCGTGCGGTTTGCGACCCGCCAGGGCGGCCGCGGCGAGGAGTGCGGCGATGCGTGCGAATTCCGAGGGTTGCACGGTGTACGGTCCGATGGCGAGCCAGGAGCGCGTGCCCGCGCGCAGGGGGGCGACGAGGGGCATGACGGCGAGGAGCACGGTGATGGCAAGGTAGAAGAGCGGCGCGAAGCGCACCAGGATGCGGTAGTCGGAAAGGGCCACGAGGGCCAGGGCGACGATGCCGACCAGCAGCCAGACCAGCTGTCGGGAGACGTACGCCGGTTGCGCCAGGGCGCTCGCGGTGGACGACTGGGCCAGGTGCGAGCACACCAGGATGGGCAGGAGGGCGGCCAGCAGTATGAGGTCAAAGCGTTTCACGGTTCCTCTCCCCGGTGGCTGCGGCGGCAGTATCGCCCGCGTTGGTCGTGGCTCGGCTGTCCGGTCGGGCGAGGACGAGGAGCGGCGTGCTGATCTCCACGTCGTGGCCGAAGGCCTTGGCCAGTACCTGGGCAGCGACGGGTGCCGCCACCGACGCAGCGTCGCCGCCGTGCTCCACCACCGCCACCACCACCAGGGTCGGGTCGGCGGGCGGGGCGTAGCCGACGAACAGGGCGTGGTGGCGCTGTTCCCACGGCAGCTCCTGCCACTTCACCCCCTCCTGCTTGCGGATCACCTGCGACGTGCCGGTCTTGCCGGCGAGGGCGACCGGCAGCGTGGCGAGACGCCGGGCCGTGCCCTGCTCGCCGCTCACTACGCGCTCCATGCCGGCACGGACGCGGCGCAACACCTCGGGGTCGATCCCGATGGGGCGGGGCGGCTGGCCACTGCCGGCCACCAGGTGGGGCGTGACGAGGAAGCCGCCGTTCACCATGGCCGCGTAGGCCACCGCCAGTTGCAGCGGGGTGAGGAGGATGGGCCCCTGGCCGATGCCGACGGAGATGGTCTCGCCCGCGTACCACTGGTGGCCGCGGGTCATCCGGCTCCACGCGTCGGAGGGCACGAGCCCGGCAGCCTCACCGCCCAGCTCGATGCCGGTGGGGCGGCCGAGCCCGAAGGTCGCCGCCCAGCGGGCGAGCCGCTCGAGGCCGGCGTCGTAGGCGAGGCGGTAGAAGTACGTGTCGCAGGAGACTTCGATGGCGCGCTCCAGCGCCACCTGGCCGTGGCCACCCGCGAGCCAGCAGCGGTAGGGGTGTCCGTAGAAGGTGGTCGCGCCGGTGCAGTAGACGCTGTGCGCCGGGGTGCGGAGGCCGTCGGCCAGGGCGCCAGCGGCGTAGATGGGCTTGATGGTCGAGCCCGGCGGGTAGAGGGCCTGGATGGCACGGTTGTTGAGGGGCTTCGAGGGGTCGGCGACGAGGCTGCGCCAGCGCTCGGGCGCCAGATGACCGGCGAAGAGGTCGGGATCGAAGGCGGGCAGCGACAGGAGCACTCGCACCTCGCCGGAGCGCGGGTCGAGGGCCACCACGCTGCCCACCAGCCCCTCCATGGCCTCGGCGGCGCGCCGCTGCAGCTCCAGATCGACGGTGAGGGCGAGGGGGTGGCCCGGCGTGGGGGGCTCCTCGTCGAGGGTCGAGACCTGCCGCCCCAAGGCGTCCACCACCACCACCAGGTTGCCCGGGACCCCGCCCAAGACGTGCTGATACGCCCGCTCGATGCCGGACCTGCCGACCAGCTGCCCCGGTCGCAGCCTCCGATCGGCGGCCAGCTCCGCCGGACTCGCTTCCCCCAGCTGGCCCACCAGGTGGGCCACAGCGGGTCCGGGCAGGATGGCGCGGCGGGTGGCCGGATGGATCGAGAGTTCCTGGAAGTCGGCGCGATGCGCCGCGACCGCGGCCATCTGCGACCAGGAGAGGTTGTCGGCGATCACCGACGGCAGGTGCGAGGTCCGGCGCGCGCGGGCGACGCGGGCTCGCACCTCCCTCTCGTCGGCGAGCCCGATCCGCACCAGGAACTCGACGGTCCGCGCCTCATCGTGCATCTCCTCCGGAAAGAGCAGGAGCTGGAACGCGGGGCGGTTGTCCATGATGACGGCGCCGTGGCGGTCGGTCACCCGGCCGCGAGGCGCCTCCAGCGGCAGGCGGCGGAGACGGTTGTTCTCGGCCAGGGACCGCCAGCGCGGGGCCTGGATCACCTGCAAGGAGAAGAGGCGAAACGCGACGACGGCAAAGGCGAGCGCCGTGAGCACCATGAGGAGAACGGTCCGCCGGCGCAGGGGGCGGAGGTCGTCCCGGACGAAGATCATAGCCGCCTGAGGACCTTTCGCCGTTTCCGGGCCGGCGAGCGGAGGGCGCGCCGGAGCGAGGCGAGCGCTGCCACTGCCAGGGCCACCACGCTGGTGGCCACGAGGGTGGCGAGGCTCCCCAGCCATCCCGACGCCGACACCATGCCGAGGGACAGCGCCACGAGCCGGTAGGCGAGATCCTGGACGAAGGTCGCCAGGGCCGTGCCGCCGATCCAGAAGAGGGGCCCCTCGAGTTCGAAACGGCGCACCACGACGGCCACCACCAGCCCGGCGACGGCAGCGGCCAGGCCGCGCGGACCGACCACGGTATCGTCGACGAGATCCGCCACCACGCCGAGGACGAGACCGAACCAGGCAACGCCCACCGGGTTGAAGCGCGCTGCGGCTGCCACCAGGACGACCAGGTACGGCCGGGCGGCGGCCAGGAACCACCAGACGGCCGGCGCCTGCAACGCCAGCTGGGCGGCGAAGGCCAGGATCGCCGCGAGGACGAGCTGCGTCACGGCCGCGTCCGTGAGCGGCCGGGCAGGACCAGGGCGGTGGCGACCTCGGCGGGTCGTGCCGCCAGGGTCACGGGGACGACGGTGAACAACCCTTCCGTCCGCCCTTCGCCGGTCGTTCCGAGGAGCAGGTCGGGGGGGTAGATCCCCTCCGAGCCGGTGGTCACCACCGGCAACCCCGCCGCCACTTCGGTGTAGGGTGGAAGACCCGTGAGGGTTGGCCGATCGCCGCCGGCGAGGAGCGCTTCTCCCTCCACGCCGACGATCCGGGCGGCCGCAGCCGCGCTGGGGTGGGTCAAGAGCTGCACCCGGCAGGCGGTGGCGAGGATGCGGTCCACCCTGCCCACCACGCCCCCCTCGCCCATGACGGCGGCGTCCACCGACACCCCATGGGCACTGCCGCGGTCGAGCTGGAGGGTGTGGGAAACCAGGATGTCGCGGGCCACGACCCGGGCCAGCACCGCCCCTTCGGTACTCGGCGGCAGGGTGGCCAGCAGCCGGTGACCCTGGCGGAGCAGCAGCAGGTCGGCGGCGAGAAGCTGGTTGTCGCGGCGCAGCCGGGCGTTCTCCTCACGCAGCTGCCGCAGTTCCGCAAGGGTGTGCGACAGGTCGCTGCGGCCGAGCAGGAGATCGTGGGCGACGGCGCCGAGCCGGTCGACGGCGTCCAGGACGGGGCGAAGCACCAGGGTGGCCGCGACCCCGAGGGCGCTGCCGCGCGGGGTGCGGACTTGGGCAGCGCTCGCCACGTACAGGGCGAGGCACGCGGCAGCCAGCATCACGGAGGCGCGGGGCAGAACGGTCAGCACGTCACTCGATGGATATCTTCTTCAACAACGACATGTCGGTGAGCATGGCGCCGGTCCCGCGCACCACGGCCGACACGGGATCGTCGCAGTGCGCCACGGGGATCCCGGTCTCCTCCCGCAGGCGCTGATCGAGGTTCCGGAGAAGCGAGCCGCCGCCCGCCAGCACGATCCCCTTGTCGATGATGTCGGCGGACAGCTCCGGCGGCGTACGCTCGAGGGCGGTCCGCACCGCGTCCACGATGCTGTTCACCGTCTCGGCCAGAGCTTCGCGGATCTCCTCGTCGGAGACGACGAGGGTCTTGGGGATCCCCTCCACCAGGTCCCGCCCCTTGACCTCCATGGTGCGGCTGTCGTCGTCGGGCCAGGCGTTGCCGAGGGTGATCTTGATCTGTTCCGCCGTGCGCTCACCGATGAGGAGGTTGTACTTGCGCTTGATGTAGGCGATGATGGCCTCGTCCATCTCGTTGCCAGCCACGCGCACGGAGCGCGAGTAGACGATGCCGGCGAGGGAGATGACCGCCACATCGGTGGTCCCGCCACCGATGTCGACGATCATGTTCCCCGAAGGTTCGGTGATGGGCAGGCCGGCGCCGATGGCCGCCGCCATGGCTTGCTCGATGAGGTACACCTCGCTGGCCCCGGCCCGCAGCGCCGAGTCCTTGACGGCGCGCTTTTCCACCGGCGTGATCTCGGACGGCACCGAGATGATGATGCGCGGGCGGACGAAGAGGTTCCGCCCGTGCGCCTTGCGGATGAAGTACTCGAGCATCCGCTCGGTGACCTCGAAGTCGGCGATCACCCCGTCCTTCATGGGCCGGATGGCGACGATGTTCCCCGGCGTCTTGCCGAGCATGTCCTTGGCTTCCTTGCCCACGGCTTCGACGCGGTTGGTGACCCGGTTGACGGCGACGATGGACGGTTCGAAGACGACGATCCCCTTGGCGCGGGTGAAGACCAGAGTGGTTGCCGTTCCGAGATCCACGGCCAGGTCGGAGGAAAAAAGCGAAAGAACCGATGCCAGTCCCATGAGCGTTCAGTCGACCTCCACGTACACGATTTCGATTCTCTCCGTCGCGTTGCCGGCAGGGTCGGTGGCGCGGATCACCAGTTCGTTCCGCCCCTCGCGGTGCACGACCAGGGCCTTCTTGAAAACGCCGTTGCTGTCCACCACCACCTTTTCGCCGTTGATGGTGACCGTGGCCCCGGGTTCCGTGACCCCCTGGACGAGGACGAAATTCCCCATCTGTTGCGGTCGGCTGATCTCCAGTCGGGGCGGGGTGGTGTCGGCGACCTCCTCCACCCGGGCGCCGGCGAAGGCCTTGAAGGTCCGGGGCGAACTCCACTCGCTGCGCAAGCGCCCCTGGCCGACGGCGGCCACGCGCCAGTAGTAGGTTCCCGGGCGCAGGACGCTCAAGGTCGCCGAGGTCGCCGGGCGTTCCTTGGCCTCGAGCTCCAGCCCCGACGGCGCAAAGACCCGGGAGCGGCTCACCTGGAGATCGTAGCCGGTCGCGCCGGCAACGGGGTGCCAGCTCAGGGTGAGGCGGTTCGCCCTGTCGAGCTCCAGGGGGTAGTTGGCAGGGGGAGAGGCGAGGACGGGCGGGGCAGGGATGGGCAGCTGCGGCCCCAGGCGACCCGAGGCTTCGGCGCGCACGGCCTGGCGAGTGGCGAGATCGACCTGCTGCCCGGAGCTCGAGGTGACCCGCGCGCCACCGCCGTACGCGGCGACGGTGGCCGAGGAATCTTGCCCCACGCCGACGCCCACGTGGCTGTCGGTGAGCACCTCGGCCTGGACGGCGTCGGTGAGGACCAGGGAGGGGTTGGAGACGGTGTACACGTTGACCTGGCCGACCTCCAGCTTGACCTCGCCGCGGCTCGGTTCGCGACCGCCGCGGGCTTCCCGCTGGACTTCGAGGAGCGAATCTGGCCCGACTCGAAACACGGTGCCGTCGGCGAACATGACCTCGGCCGACGCATCGGCGGCCGTCTTGACGAAATCGCCGTTATAGAGCCACTGTCGCTCCCGGGCCCGTTCCCACTCCGACTGGTTGGCGCGCTGCACTTCCACCTTCCCCTGGACGGCGATGATCTGGGCGGAACCGGCAAACTCGGGGTTGGCGAGGCCCAGCAAGAGGTCGAACCTGCGGCGCGCGTCGCGCCCGCGCGCCAGGCAGGCGGGGAAGTCCCGGCGGGCGTAGTCCTCCTGGGCATCGTCGAGGAGGCGCGACGCGTGCTCGAACTCGCTGCGCAACGCGTCCGAAATCCCGGCTCGTCGGACCTCTTCCCGGAGGGCGATGGTCTCCTTCAAGGTGCGCGCGGCCCGCGCCTCGATGGGCTCGTGCAGGACGTAGAGCACGCCGGCCACCACCGCGCCCACCAGCACCGCGAAGAAGAGGAGCAACCCCCAGCGGCGCGCCCCTTCGATGGACACCACCACCCAGTCGAGCTGGAAGGGACGCGTGCGGCGGCGCGGCAACGGTTCCATGGGCGGGTGCCACCTTAGCACCGCCGTTGGACGCTTCGCAACAGTAGGACGGAGCGAAGGTTGCCGCGTGGGGGAGGGTGGGATAGAATCCGCCGGCGTCGGTCGTTCGGAGGGCTGCCATGCTCAAGTTGATGCGGGACAACCTCAAGAACCTGAAGTGGATCCTCTGGTTCGTGGTGTTCGTGTTCGTGCTCCTGATCTTCGTGGACTGGGGCGCGGGGCGCGGGCAGGGCCGCGGCATGGAGGGCGTTGCCGCCAAGGTGGGCGGCGCCGTGATCACCGAGGTGCAGTTCCTCCGCGAGCTGCGAAGCACCGAGGAGCGCTACCGGCAGCAGTACGGCGAACAGTGGGAGCAACTGCGGCGGCAGGTGGACCTGGCGTCCATGACCCTCCAGACCATGATCGACCGGGAGATCCTGCTGCGCCACGCGAGGCGCATGGGGTTCCGGGTGAGCGACGAGGAGCTGTTGCAGAAGATCGTGTCGTTCCCCGGCCTGCAGCGCGAGGACGGCAGCTTCGTCGGCGAGGAGCTGTACGCCCGCATCCTCCGCGCCAACCAGACGACGCCGGAGGAGTTCGAGGCCAGTCTGCGGCGGGAGATGCTGCTCGAGAAGATGGAGAACGCCCTGTCAGGCAGCATCGTCATCCCCGACGCCGAGCTGGAACGCGAGTACCGGCGGCGCAACGAGAAGGCCTCCTTCGAGGTGCTCTTCGTCGGCTCCAACATGGCCATGGATCGGGTCTCGGCCAGCGAGGCGGAGGCCCGGGCCTACTACGACGGTCACCTCGACGAGTTCACCCACGGGGAGCAGCGGCGCCTCGCCTACCTGTTGGTGGACAACCTGCGGTTGCGCCGGAGCCTTGCCGTTGCCGAGGCCCAGATCGTCGAGTACTACACGACCCATCAGGACGAGTTCCAGGTGGCGGAGGAGGTGCGGGCCCGTCACATCCTGATCCGCCCGCCCAGCGACGACGACGCCGGCTGGCAGGCGGCGCAGGCCAAGGTGCGCGAGGTGGCGCGTCGGGCCGTCGCCCCCAACGCCGACTTTGCCGCGCTGGCGCGGGAGTACTCGGAGGACGAGGGCAGTCGCCCGAGCGGCGGCGACCTCGGCTGGTTCGGGCGTGGCCGGATGGTGAAGGAGTTCGAGGACGCCGCCTTCTCCCTGCCGGTGGGCGGGGTGTCGGGGCCGGTCAAGAGCCAGTTCGGCTACCACATCATCAAGGTCGAGGAGCGGCGCCCGGCCGGCCTGCAGCCTTTGGAGGAGGTGCGCGAACGGGTGCGGGAACGGGTGGTGGACGGTCTGGCCGACGCCGAGGGAAGCCGGCGGGCGGCGGCGCTGCGGGAGAAGATCGAGGCCGCCAAGCTCACCACCGACGAGCAGTGGCGCTCCCTCGCCGATGACGTGGTGACCTCCAACGTGACCCCCTTCTTCAGCCCCGGCGAGCCGATCCCCGGGATCGGTCGCGACGCGGACCTCCTCGCCGAGCTGGAACGGGCCAAGGAAGGGTTTGTCGGCGGGCCGCGCCGTACACCGCGCGGCTGGATCGTCTATCGGGTGACCAGCGTCCGCAAGGCCGGCACCTCGCCTTTCGAGGAGGTCAAGCAGGAGGCCGAGGAAGGGGCGCGGCGGGAGAAGGCCGTGGCCCTGTTGCGTGGCGAGCTGGAGAGCCGCCGCGCCAACCTCCTGTCGGCTGCCTTCTCGACCGTGGCCCCGCTGGTGGGCGGGGTGGCCAACACCGTGACCGATCACACCCGCGGTGCCGCCATTCCCGGCGTGGGGGTTGCCGAGACCCTCGAAGAGGCCGTCTTCGCCACCCCTTCTGGGGGCGTCACGCCGGTGGTGGCCATCGGCAACCGCGGGGTGGCGGTGGCCAAGGTGACCGCCAAGACCACGGTGAATCGCGAGGAGTTCGCCCGCGACAAGGAGACGCTCCGCACGAGCCTGGTGCAGGCCGAGCTGCAGCGGCTGCTCGCGTCCATCCTCGCCGAGGAGAAGCGGGAACACCCCCCCACCGTCAACCAGGCGCTGCTCGCTCGCTTTGCCCCGCGCAAGGGATGATCGGGTTCCTCGACGCCCGCGTGCTCGAGCTCCAGCCGGGGGTGGCCCTCCTGGAGGCGGGGGGGGTGGGGTACGAGGTCCAGGTGCCGCTCTCCGCGCACCGGACCCTCGCGGGGAAGGAGCGGGCGAGCCTCTTCATCCACACCTACGTGCGTGAAGACCAGCTCGCCCTCTTCGGCTTTCCCAGTCGCCGGGAACGCGACACCTTTCGCGCCCTCCTGCAGGTGAGCGGGGTGGGACCGCGTCTCGCCCTCGCCCTCCTCTCCGGGCTCACCCCCGACGAGGTGGCCGACGCCGTGGAAACGGCACGCTGGAGGACCCTGGCCGCCGTTCCGGGCATCGGCCGCCGCACGGCGGAACGCCTCATCGTCGAGCTCAAGGGGAAGCTCGTGGCCCCGCCGCGGGCCGCTGCCGGTGTCGCGCGGGAGGACGCCGTGTCGGCCCTCGTCAACCTCGGCTACCCCGTGCGCGCCGCCGAGGAGGTGGTGGGGGAGCTGGTGCGGGCCGAGCCCGAGCTGGAGCTGGGCGAGCTGCTCCGCCGGGCCCTGCGGACCCTGGTCCGGTAGGCGGCCGGAGGACGCGGCGGAGTAAGATACGCCCATGCCGGAACACCTGCTGGCGGCCTCGCGCGACCCCCAGGAGGCTCGGTTCGAGGAGAGCCTCAGGCCGCGCAAGCTCGCCGAGTACATCGGCCAGGACAAGGTCACGGAGAACCTCGCCGTCTTCATCGCGGCCGCCCTGTCGCGCGGCGAACCTCTCGACCACGTCTTGCTCTTCGGTCCCCCGGGGCTCGGCAAGACGACCCTCGCCCACATCATCGCCGCCGAGATGGGCGTCAGCATCCAGGTGACCTCGGGCCCGGTGCTGGAACGGGCGGGCGACCTCGCCGCCATCCTCACCAACATCGAGGAGCGAGGGGTCCTGTTCGTGGACGAGATCCATCGCCTGGCCCCGACGGTGGCGGAGATCCTGTACCCGGCCCTGGAGGACTTCGTCCTCGACCTGGTGGTCGGGACGGGGCCGGCGGCGCGGACCATGCGGCTGGCGTTGCCGCGTTTCACCCTGGTGGGTGCCACCACGCGGGCGGGTCTGTTGCCGCCGCCCCTGCGCGACCGCTTCGGCATCGTGCACCGGCTCGATTTCTACGATCCCGCCGCGTTGCAGCGCATCGTCGAGCGCTCCGCTGCCATCCTCGGTCTTGCCCTGGGCGAGGGGGCGAGTGCCGAGATCGCCCGGCGCTCTCGCGGCACCCCCCGCATCGCCAACCGGCTGCTGCGGCGGGTGCGCGACTTTGCCCACGCCCGCGGCGAGGACACGGTGGACCTCGACACGGCGGTGTTCGGCCTCGAACGGCTCGAGGTGGACCGGTACGGCCTCGACGAGCTGGACCGTCGGTTGCTCCTCACCGTCATCGAGCAGTACAACGGCGGGCCGGTCGGGATCCGGGCCCTGGCCGCCACCCTCGGCGAGGATCTGGGAACCCTCGAGGACATCTACGAGCCGTTCTTGCTGCAGAGCGGCTTCCTGCAACGGACGCCCCGCGGCCGCGTGGCCACCGACCGTGCTCGCAGGCACCTGGGCTTTCCGCCGGCGGCGGCGCAGGGAGAGCTGTTCGGGGGCGAACCGTGACGGTGCTGCCGGTGATCGTCAACCCGGTGGCCCGTGGGGGGCGGGCGCCCTTGCCGCGGGAGGCGCTGGAGCGGGCGGCCCACGAGCGGGGGTGGCGGCTCGAGTGGCTGACGACCCAGGGGCCGGGCCACGCCACCGAGCTGGCCGCCCGAGCGGCCCGCGACGGTGCGCCGGTGGTGGCGGTGTGGGGGGGGGACGGCAGTTACAACGAGGTGGCACGAGGCCTTCTGGGCAGCGAGGCGAGTCTCCTGGTGCTGCCCGGCGGTACCTCCTCGGTGCTCGCCTGGGAGCTCGGCATTCCGAGGCAACCCCTGGCCGCGCTCCGGGCCCAGCTCGACGGGAGCAGGCGGGCCATGCACGTGGGGCGCACCGACACCGGCCGGCTCTTCCTCCTCATGTTGTCGGTGGGGCCGGACGCGGTCATCCTCGCCAACCTGCCGACTCTCCTCAAGCTGCGCGCGGGCAAGGTGGGGATCGGCGTGCAGGCGGTCGTCGAGTGCGTCCGCGGCCACCTCCCTCGCTTCGCGGTGCAGATGGACGGCACCACCACCACGGCCTCGTGGTGCATCGTCGGCAACGGGCGTTGCTACGGCGGGCCGTACCGGGCGACGCCGGGCGCCGACCCCTTTGCCAGCGGGTTCGAGGTGGTGACTCTTCAGCGCCACGGGCGGCGGGCGGCGATCCCCTTCTTCTTCGGCATCCCCTCCGGGCGGCATCTCCGCATGCGCGGGGTGAGCCGGAGTCCGGCCAGCCAGGTCACCCTCCTCGGCGAGGAGACCATCCCCTACCAGCTGGACGGCGATCCAGCGGGGAACCTGCCGGTGACCGTTGCCGGGGCCGCCGAGCGCCTGTGGGTAATGGTTCCCGACCGCTCCGAAGGGTCGGGTGCCAGCCTGTGACAGCGTGCACAAGGGGCGCCCCACCGCCGTGCTAGCATCCCGGCCTGACGGAGGCGTGCCGTGCGCGACGCTTTGCAAGCCATCCTGAACCCGACCACCCTGGCGCTCGTGGGGGTCTCTTCGAAGCGCGAGTCCCTCTCCGGCGTGCTCCTGGCCAACCTCTTCGCCGCCGGCTACACCGGCGCCGTCTATCCGGTCAACCCGCGGGTGCGGTCGTTGCGGACCCTGCGGTGTTACCCCAGCGTGGCGGCCATCCCCGAGCGGGTCGACTGCGCCATCGTCATGGTGCCGAAAGATGCGGTGGCCGCCACGGTGGAGGAGTGCCTGGCCGCCGGCGTGAAGGGGATCGTGGTGATCACCGCCGGCTTCCGGGAGGTGGGCGAGAGCGGCGCGGCGGTGGAGCGGGAGCTCCTCCGCCGGGTGCGAGCGGCCGGCGCCGCCATGGTGGGACCCAACTGCATGGGGGTGATGAACCTCGACCCGGCGGTGCGGCTCGACGCCACCTTCTCGCCCGCGCCGGCCCAGCCGGGAGGGGTGGCCTTCGCGTCCCACTCGGGGGCGCTGGGGGTCGCCCTCATGGAGGCGGTGCGGGACCTGGGGCTGGGGTTTTCCCAGTTCGTGTCGTTGGGGAACTCGGCCGACGTCAACGTCTGCGATCTCCTCGAGGTGTGGGAGGCGCACGAGGGGACGAGGGCCATCATGCTGTACCTGGAAGAACTCGAGGAGCCGCGCCGTTTTCTCGACGTGGCCTCGCGCATCACGCGCCGCAAGCCCATCCTGGTGCTCAAGGCAGGGCGCACGGGCGAAGGGCAGCGGGCGGCCAGCTCGCACACCGGGGCGCTGGCGGCGGGCGACGGGGCCGTCGACGCGGTGCTCCGCGAGGCGGGGGTGGTGCGCTGCAGCACCCTCGCCGAGCTCGTCGACCTGGCGCGGTTCTTCGAGCGTGGCCCCGCACCGTGCGGGCCGCGGGTCGCAGTGGTGAGCAACGCCGGCGGACCGGCCATCGTGGCCACCGATGCTCTGGTGGGCGAGGGACTCGAGCTCGCCCGCCTGTCGGAGACCACGCAAGCGGCGCTGCGGGCGTTCCTGCCGGACGAGGCGGCGGTGGGCAACCCGGTGGACATGCTCCCCTCCGCCACCCCCGACCACTACCGGCGGGCAGTGGAGCTGGTCTGTGCCGAGCCGGGGGTCGATGCCGCCATGGTCATCACCGTCACGCCGCCCATGACGCCGGCCACGGCGGTGGCCGAGCAACTGGCGGCGGCCGTGGCGACCACGGACAAGCCCGTCCTCCCCGTCTTCATGACCTCGCCGAGCTTTTTCGCTGCGGCCCGCCGGATCGACGGCCTGCCGCCGGTCTACGCGCTGCCCGAGTCGGCCGCCCGGGTGCTCGGTACCCTGGTGCGCCAGGGGGCGAGGCGGGCTCGACCGGTACCCCCGCCCGCCGTGGTGGCGCCGCCGGCGGCGGCGGCCGTGCGGGCGGCGCGAGAGCGGAACGCGCGCCTCCTGTCGCCCGAGGAGGCCTTCTCCCTGATGGCCGAGATGGGCGTGGCCGTCCCGCCCTGGCGGGTGGTGGGGAGCGCCGCCGAGGCTGCCGAGGCCGCCGACCAGCTGGGCTATCCGGTGGCTGTCAAGGCCTTCGGCGAGACGATCGTCCACAAGAGCGAGCTCGGCGCGGTGGCGGTGGGGCTTCGAAGCCGCGCCGAGGTGGACGGGGCGGCCGCGGCCATGGCGACGCAGCTTGCCGCTGCGGGCCTCGCGCCGGCGGGGTTCCTCGTGCAGGCCATGGTGGCGGGGGGCCGCGAGACCATCGTGGGGTTGCACCGGGATCCGGTGGTGGGGCCGCTGGTCATGGTCGGACTGGGTGGGGTGGCGGTGGAGGTGTGGCGAGACGTTTCCCTGCGGCCGGCGCCGGTGAGCGCCGCGAGCGCCGCGCTGATGCTCGACGAGTTGCGAGGCAGGGCGCTCCTCGGCCCCTTCCGCGGCCTTCCCGCCGCCGACACGGCCGCCCTCGCCGAGACCGTGGCCCGGCTGTCCACCCTCGCCCTCGTCCCTGACGTGGGCGAGTGCGACCTCAACCCGCTGCTGGTGTTGCCCGAAGGCGGCGGGTGTCTGGCGGTGGACGTGCGGGTGGTGCTCGCGGGATGAGGGTCGCCATCACCATGGCCTGGCGTCGAGTGGCCAGCCGGCCGCGCCAGACGGCGTTGACCGTGGGCGGGGTGGCGCTGGGGGTGGCCGTCTTCGTCTTCACCGTGGCCATGATGGACGGCCTCTTAGTCTTCTTCACCGAGCGCCTGATCCGCGTCTCGCCGCTCCTCTCGGTCCGGCCGGAGCTGGTGGCCGGGCCGTCGGCCAGAGACACGTTGCGGCACGCCGCCCGCGGGGAGCTCTTCGCCCTGTCGCGCGCGCCGGTGCCCGATCAACGGCCGACGGTGCGTGGGGCCACTGCGCTTTCGGCACTCATCGCCCGGGTGCCTGCCGTGGAGGGGGTATCGGTGGCGGCGGCGACGCCCGTGGTCCTCGCCTTCGGCGCCGTGGCGGAACCCGCAACCCTGGTGGGCCTCGAACCCGAGGCCGAGGCCCAAGTCACGGCGCTTCCCGCCGCGGTGGTGCGCGGCGCCTGGGACCGCCTCGGGGTGCGCCGGCAAGGGGCGGTGGTCGGCGTGCAACTGGCCGACCGCCTGGGAATCCAGGTGGGCGACCGGGTGATCGCGGCCAGCGAGCGGGCGAGCACGGTGGAGCTCGAGGTCGTCGGCATCATCGCCACGGGGCTCGGCAGCGTGGACGAGACCTCGGTGTACGTCAACCTGCCCGTCGCCCAGGCCATGGCCGGCTGGGCCGGTGACGAAGGGAGCGAGATCCGCATCCGGACGGCCTCCCTCACCGGTCTCGAACCGCTGCGCCGGCAGCTCGAAGGGCTCACCGGCTACCGGGTGGAAACGTGGCAGGAATCGAGCCGTGCGTCGTTGCAGCTCTTCCGGACCATCGGCCTGACCACCTACCTGCTCACCGGCTTCGTCCTGGTGGTGGCGGGGTTGGGGATCTTCAACCGCCTCACCACCGTGATCCTCGACAAGGAACGAGATGTGGCGGTGCTCCGCTCCTTCGGCTTTTCGAGCGCAGCGATTCGTGGCACGTTCCTGCTCGAAGGCGTGCTCCTGGGCGCCTTGGGCGCGGCCGCCGGCTGCCTGGCGGCGGCCGTGGCCATCGCCTACTTCACCGCCTTTCCCATCCGCTTCGCACCCCGCTCGGAAGCGGTGGTGGCGTACACCGAGCTCTACCTGGCCAACGAACCCCGCTACTACGCCATCGTGGCCGGCGTCGCGCTGCTCTTCGCGGCGTTGGCGGCCTTGGCCGCCGTGCGCCGAGCCGTGCGGGTAGCACCGGTGGAGGTCCTGCGTGGGGCGGTGTAGGGGGCGCCGCGACGGGGGTGGCCGGTGAGCCGGGTGGTGCTCCGCGCCCGCGGGGTGGGGCGGTGGCTCGGCAGCGGGCCCGGTCGCCGGCAGGTGTTGCGCGGCATCGACCTCGAGGTGGAGGAAGGCGAGTTCGCTGCCCTCGTCGGTCCCTCGGGGTCGGGGAAATCGACGCTCCTCTACCTCCTGGGCGGTCTCGACACCCCCGACGAGGGGCAGGTGGAGATCGACGGCGTCGGCCTCGGAGGGGTCGACCAGGATCGCCTGGCGAGGCTACGCAACCGGCTGGTGGGCTTCGTCTACCAGTTCCATTTCCTGCTCCCCGAATTCTCCGCCCTCGACAACGTGCTCATGCCGCTGTGGGCGCGGGGCGAGGGGCGCTCCCGGGCGGACCGGGCGTGGGGGGCCGAGCTTCTGGCGGCGGTGGGGCTCGCCGACAAGGCTCGGGCCTTGCCGCGGGAGTTGTCGGGTGGCGAGCAGCAGCGGGTGGCCGTGGCCCGGGCCCTCGTCAACCGCCCCCGGGTGCTTCTGGCCGACGAGCCCACCGGCAACCTGGACAGCGAGAACGCCCGGGCGGTGTACGCCCTCTTTCGGGAGCTCAACCGGACGCGGGGGCAGACGATCCTGGTGGTGACCCACGACCGCGAGTGGGCGGCGCGCAGCGACCGGGTGTTGCGCCTGCTCGACGGCCGGCTGGTGGGCGACGAGCGGAAGGAGGTGGGGCGGTGAGACGGTGGATGGTGCTGGTGGGCCTGGTGGCGGTGGCGATCTCGGTGCTGGGGCGCGTGGTGGCGCGCCAGTTGCGGGGCGTCGAGGTCAGCGAGGCCGTCGTGGAGCGCGGCCGGGTGGTGGCGGCGGTGTACGCCACCGGCCGGCTGGACACCGACCGCCGCGCCACCCTCCGGGTGCGGGTCGCCGCCCCCTTGGCGGCGCTCCTGGTGGGACCTGGGGAAGAGGTGCGGGAGGGGCAGGTGGTCGCTCGCCAGGACGAGGAGGTGATGCGCCTGGCGCGGGCGCGGGCGGAGCGGGAGGTCGAGGCGGCGCGGGCGTCCCTCGCCCAGGTGGAGGACCTGGCCATGCGGCTCGAGCGGCTGGCGGCGGACGCCCTGGTGGCCGAAGAAGAGGTGATCCGCGCCCGCGAGCAGGTGCGGCAGTTGCGGGCGCAGCTTTCGGCCCAGGAGGCGGCCCTGGAGCTGGCCCTGGAACAGGAGCGCTGGACCACCTTGCGGGCGCCCATGAGCGGCGCGGTGGCCGAGATCCATCACCGGGCCGGTGATCCCCTGCGCGAGGGGGACGAGGTGCTCACCGTGGTCGACCTGGCCGACGCCTACCTGCGCGTTGCCGTGGACGAGCGGGACGTGGGCCGGATCGCCGTCGGACAGCCGGTGCGGATCGCCTTCGATGCCTATCCGGACACCCTCCTCGAGGGCTCCGTCTGGCGGCTGGTGCCCACCCTCGACCGTCTCACCAAGACCGTCGACGTGCTGGTCCGGCTCCCCGACCAGGGACCGCCGCGACGCCTCGGCCTGACGGCCACCGTCAACATCGTCACCCAGGTGGTGGAGGAGGCCGTCCTCCTGCCCAGGGAAGCCATCGGCGGCACCGGGAAGGGGAGCTACGCCATGGGCGTCGATACGCGGCGGCGGGCCGTCCGGCGGCCGCTGCAACTCGGGGTGTGCGACGAGCTCCGCTGCCAGGTCCTCTCAGGTGTCGCCGTCGGCGATCGCATCATCTCGCCGCTCCCCCCCTCCCTGGCCGAGGGGCAGCGCGTCCGACTCCCGTGATCGATCACCTGCGGATCGCCGAAGCGCAGTTGCGGGGGCGACCCCGCCAGGCCCTGGTAGCCCTGGTGTCGGTGGCCGTGGGGGTGGCCATGCTCCTCGTGACCCTTTCCCTGACCACCGGCCTGTCGCGGGACTTCGTGGCCAAGACCACGGCGTCCTCCCCCCACGTGGAGGTGCTCCCGCGCCGGGGCAGCTCGCGCCCCGATCGCCTGGTGGTCGGCGAGGGGGAGCTCGTCGCCCTCAGCCGCCACCACCTCCCCGACGAGAAGCGGGCGGTCCGCGCCGTGGCGGCGGTGCTCGAGGCGACGCGCGCCGTTGCCGGCGTGCGGGTGGCGACGCCGGCGGTGGAAGCCCAGGTGGTCCTGGCCTACGGCACGGTCGAGCGACCGGCCGCCCTGTTGGGCGTGGAGCCTTCCCTGGAAGCGGGGGTGACGGCCCTCGACGAACAGGTGGTGGCCGGTTCCTGGCACGCCCTCGGCCGGCGGCCCAACGGCGTCCTCCTCGGCGCGGCCTTGGCCCGGGATCTCGGTGCCGAGGTGGGGGCGACCCTCCAGGCGGCGGGGGAGGGCGGCGGGGTGACGTCCCTCGAGGTGGTGGGGATCGTCGCGTCCGGCCTGTCGCGCATCGACCGGACCCTGGCCCTCGTCAACCTGCCCCTGGCCCAGGCTCTCGCCGGGCTCGCCAGCGACCAGGCGACGACCATCCGCATCGGCCTCGACGATCCCGCCCGGGCGCCGGAGGTGGCGGCAGCGGTCGCCGCCCGCAGCGGCTACCTGTGCCGCTCCTGGCAGGAGCGCAACGCCGCGTCGGTGGAGGCCTTCGACCGGCAGAACCGCATCACCCTGGTACTGGTCCTGTTCACGACGCTGGTCGCGGCGTTCGGGGTCGCCAACGTGCTGGTGCAGATCGTCTCCGACAAGCGGCGGGACATCGCCATCATGCGCGCCGCCGGTTTCTCCCGCCACGACATCGGCGTCATCTTCCTCCACCAGGGGGCGCTCCTCGGCCTGATGGGGGCGGTGGGGGGGTGGGTGGTCGGGGCGTTGCTCATCAGAGTGGTGGCCTCGCTGCCCGTCGACTTCGGCGAGGCGGCCGTGCTCCGCAACGAACACTTGCAGATGGCCGAAGAACCCTGGTTCTACCTTGCCGCCCTCGCCGTGGCGGTGGCGGTGTGCGCGGTGGCGGCGGTGGGACCGGCGCGGCGGGCCGCGTCCGTGGAGCCGACGGCCATCCTCCGCGGCGAGCGCTGAGGGCTCACCGATGCGGGGCTTCCGCCTCGCCGGGCCACGGCAAGGGGCCGAGGCGGCGACAGGGTTGCTCGTCGGGGGGCAGGGCAGCGGCCAAGGCAGCCAGGGAGGCGTGCCGGCGGGGGTGGACCCAGCCGGGTGCCACCTCGGCGGCGGGGAGCAGGGCGAACCGGCGTTGGGCAAGGCGCGGGTGGGGAAGCACCAGGGTGGGGCCTGCCATCACCAGCGCCGGGACCATGAGCAGGTCGAGGTCGAGGGGGCGCGGGCCGTGCCGGGGCTCGTGGCGGCGGCGC
>FWPV01004562.1_pt1 | contig 29098 bp, 25 predicted proteins | sample 2228371 | NCBI WGS metagenome assembly FWPV01 (sample SAMEA103939776, study PRJEB20133) | metagenome | reverse complement strand
GATGAGCTTCTACAAGCACTATTTTAAGGCTTTCCTCCTTTGAGGATCTTAAGAATTGGTGGGTCTTAAGGGAGGGCAAACACTAAAGCGGGCTTAAAAGTCCATACTCATAATCGCCCTCCCTTTCAACCTCCGGCAATATACTTTTACCTTCCATATACCAAATCACTTTTATTTTACCCCAACTTCCCCATAACATACCAACATGAAATAATTTGGGAATATAATGAAAATTGCAAAAGAAAATTGAAGATTGAATTATATCAAGAAAAAAATTATCTACTCACAATATCTTCAGAAACAGAAAATAATGGAAAGTTTATTTGGGTTGTTCCAAAAAATATTCATCAAGGGATTCCAAATCCTTATAATTATTCAATTAGAATTTCAGATTTATCAAAGCAATCTAATTTTATAGAATCAGATTTATTTGTCATATCTCCAATTGATATTGCTCTTACATTTAGAATTCAATTCAAATGAAATTAATAAGGGATTTGCTTATGTTAAGGTTGCAAATTCTTATTTGCGTTCTTAATTGATAATAGAAATGGCGCTTTATGTTTTATACCACAATTTTAGGATTTTATATTTTAAGTTATATCAAATCAGAACTTGAATTTGTTTATTTTATTCATTTTCCCAAAAAAAATAAAAAATCACTAATTTTTATAAAAAATCATAACATTATTATTTTTTTATTTTTGGATGGCAACTTTTACAATCGTGAATAGGAAAAGCTACATTTAAGTGGCATACTCCACAAAATTCCCCTCTTAAAATATTTACCATATAAAAGTGCTTTGTGGTCTTCCTTTGAATATTAAAAATTTCTGGATGGCACATATTACAATCCAACCAAAGATTATGGGCTTTATGGGAAAATACTGCAGGTGGAATATTTTTAAATTCTGCTTCCAAATAAAGTGTCTTTTCCATTTTCATCTCTTCCATTGGCTTTATACTTAGATAATTTTTGGGCTCAATCAATTTATTTTGCAGGGCATCCTGCCAATCAACACAATTCCCATACTTTGTCTTTTTAAAATTTTTCAATTTTTCAAATTTTTCTTTACCAAAAGAAAGATCCCCATTATGACATTTTATACAATTTGGCTCTTCATGGGAAAAACTTATTTTACCATTATGACAATTTCCACAAAACTTTCCTTCCCTACATTCCTTTTCTGTTATTTCTGTAGTATTTAATTTTAAATTAAACTCCAACTCAAAATGACAAACTCTGCAAGTATATTTTTGCCTATGGATCCAATGGGAAAATACAACGGGTTTTACATTATTTTTTGAACTAATCCTATCAATCAATAAATTTCCATACTCTTCTTTTGGAGGTAGATCTGGAAGTTTCCAAAACCTTGAAGCTTGAAATAAAAGAAAAAATAAAAAAATTAACTTACAGGTGATGTATGGCATCTTTGACAATTTGTAAAGGGAAAAGAAACTTTATTATGGCATACTCCACAATATTTTCCTTGAAAGATATCAGACATAGAATACTTTGTTGTTCCTTTTTTGACACCAATAAAAATATCTGGATGACATCCTTCACAACCCATCCAATCAGTATGTTTTTTATGGGAAAAAATAATATCAGGTAACCCCTCAACCTTTGCATTTAAAGAAAATTCTTGAGGTTTTTTAAATTCTGTTTTCTTTTTAACACTTAAACCTTCTATAAAGTCAATTGGTTTTATCAAACCTTCAATTTGTGCCTTTTCCCAATCAATTCCATTTCCAAAAAATTCCCTAGGCATCTTTTCTGCAAATTTTTTAAACTCTTCCTCTCTTGATATTCCAAGACCAAAACTATGGCATTTTTCACACCTGCCTTTATTTTCTTTATTCATTTCCTTTGAACAAGCTTCAAAAACCTCTTTCCCTTCATATTTAAACTTTCCATTATGACATACCCCACAATATTCCCCATTCATATTGTCCTTTTGAGTTATACTTGTTTCATTATTTTTCATTGCAAAACCAATGTCCACATGGCATAACCTGCAAGAAAACCTTGTTCTATGTGTCCAATGTTCAAAAACAACAGCCCTAAGCCCTGCTTTTTCAGAATAATTTGAAATTACAGACCTTCCATATTCATAGGGTGGTGTCTTTTTCCTTTTTGTTCCCGTTTGATAAAAAGCAAACAAAAAAAGAACTAAAAAAATAATAAAAAATCTCTTCATATTGCCCTCCTAATATGATTATACCAAATTTTAGTATTTAATTATATTTTTTTAAGAAATAAATTTAGTTTATATTTGACGTCCAAATTTGGGGAAAAATCTTAAAAAGATGCCAATTTTTGTCTTTAAGGATAACTCTTTATTTTCTAATTTATAAATTATTTATAATGCCTCTTTCTATTTGATTTTCCTCCAAAGGATGAGATAAAAAGAACCCTTGTGCACAATTGCATCCAATTTCTTTAAGTTTTAAAAGTTGAAATTCCAATTCCACACCTTCTGCTAAGACCTCCATTCCCATTGTGTGTCCTAAAGAAACAATGGTATTTACAATGGGATTTATTGGTCCTTTCTCCCTTATTTGCCCCACAAATGTCTTATCAATTTTTAAGGTATTTATTGAAAAATGGTGTAAATAATTTAAAGAAGAATAGCCCGTTCCAAAATCATCTAAAAATATTTTTATACCTAAGTTTTGTAATTGAAATAATATGGTTTGGGCATTAGAAATATTTTGCATTAAGGTACTTTCTGTTATTTCTATGGCTAAATTTTTTGGCTCAATTTTAGAATCTTTAAGAGCTTCAGTGACTTTATCCAAAAGCATAGGATCTGAAAATTCTTTGCTTGAAAAGTTTATGCTAACATAAAAGTTTTCCAATTTTTTATTCTTATCTATCCATTTCTTAAAATTTTTACAAGAATTTTTTAAAACAAATTGATCTATTGCTGAAATAAATCCTGTCTCTTCTGCAATGGAAAGGAAATTTATTGGTAATAATAAACCTCTTTCGGGATGCTTCCACCTTACAAGAGCTTCAAAACCCACAGAAGTACCCTTATGTAAATCATAAATTGGTTGGTATTGTATTATAAATTCTTGCTTTTCCAGGGCTTTTCTTAAATCTGATTCAATTTTTAAATTTTCCATAACTTTCTCATACATTTCAGCATTAAAAATTACACAATTGCCTCGCCCAGCCAGTTTTGCCTTATGTAATGCAATATTTGCATCTCTTAAATAATCTTCTGGTTTTTTAATTTCTTCTTCACTTATAACAATTCCTATACTTGCTGTTAAGAAGATTTCATTTCCTTCTAAGTTTATTGGATGTTCCACTTCAGAGATTATTTTCCTTGCAAATCTTGTTGCTTCACTTGCATCTTTTATTTCCTCTAAGAGAATAAAAAAATCATCAGAGCCAAACCGTGCAAGGGTATCACCGGGCTTTAATAAATCTTTAATCTTTTCTGCTAATATAATTAATATCTTATCCCCAAGGGAATGGCCTAAACTTTCATTTATTACTTTAAATCTATCAATATTCAAATGTAAAATGGAAAATTTAAAATCTTTAATTCTTTTAGCCCTTTGACATGCTTGATATAAGCGGTCTTCAAACAATGCCCTATTTGGTAAATCTGTTAAAGAATCATGAAAGGCATCGTGCAAAATTTGTTCTTCTGCTCTCTTTCTATCTGTTATATCTGTTTGAGAACCAGCCATACGAATAGGATTTTTTTCTTTATCCCTTATAACCAAACCCCTTGAAAGCACCCACTTGTATGTTTGATTTTTATGCAGTATTCTATACTCCACTTCAAAATGGGGCTTAATTCCATCAAGGTGAGCTTTTAATTCTTCTTTTAGAATATCAATATCATCGGGGTGGACTAAGGAAAACCAAGAATCAATTGAGTCTTGGATTTCTTCATCTTCATATCCCAGCATTGACTTCCAACGGGGCGAAAAATAAATCTTTCCTATGGAAATATTCCAATCCCATAAACCATCATTTGCACCCTTTGCTGATAAGGCATACCTTTCTTCGCTTTCTTTTAAAGCTTCTTCTGCTTTTTTCCTTAAAGTTATATCCCTTGCAATGGCTTGAATTTTTCCCTCTTTTAATTTCTTAAAACTTATTTCTGAAAAAACAATTGAACTATCCCTTGCTTTAATTTTCATTTCTAAAACCAATGATTCCTCATTTTTTAATTCTTTTAAATTTATATATTTCTTTTCAAAATCTTCTGGATCTATAAATTCCCTAATATTTTTTCCCATTATATCCCCTTTTGAACATTTAAGAATCTTACAAGTAGCAGGATTTACATCTATTAAAGTGCCATCGCTTTCCATCAATAAGATTGCATCGGATGCTTGTTCTATTAAACTCCTATATTTTTCTTCACTCTTTTTAAGTTCCTTTTCCACTTGAAACCTTAATGCCATTTCAATTTTTAAGTCCTCCATCTTTTTATTTAATTTTTTTGTTAATCTTTCATTATAAAGTTTAAAAATTGTTTCTTCTTTTGTAATTTCTGGTTTTTTTGTTATGAAATTATTATTTTTTACTTCTTCCATTAAATCCCATAGTTTAGCTATAAATTCTTCAGGGTTCATAGGTTTTATGAAAAATCTATCTGCACCCAATTTTAAGGCAAATTCCTCATCCTTTGGATCTGTATAAGTTGCTGTGTAAAAAATAAAAGGAATATTTGAAAAACGCTTATCATTTTTGACTTCAATGCAAAGCTGATACCCATCCATAACAGGCATTAAGATATCTGAAATAATTAGATCAATTTTTCTTTTATTTAAAATTTCAAGGGCTTCTTTTCCATTTTGAGCAACTTTTACCTCATAACCTGATTTTTTTAAAATTACTTCAAGGAAAATCCTATTTTCTTCATTATCATCTACAATAAGTATTAACCAGTTTTTATTATCACCTTTTTTATACATATTTTTGAACCTCCTTTAAAAAATTTTCTGGGTTTATGGGTTTTTCAACATAAGAAGTACAACCTGCTTGAAGGGCTTTTTCCCTATCTCCAACCATTGCATAAGAAGTAACCGCAATAATGGGAACTTTTTTTAATTTATCAATTTCCCTTATCTTTTTTGTAGTTTCATAACCATCAAGTAAAGGGATTTGTATATCCATAAGAATTAAATTGGGCTCTTCTTTTATTGCAATTTCTAACCCTTTAATTCCATCCCTGGCTTCAAATATCTTATGCCCAAATTTTGAAAGCATAAATTTCATTAAATAAAGATTTGCTTCATTGTCTTCAATTATTAAAATTTTAGCCATCTTCTTCCTCCTTAAAAATTGCAGGAAAGGTAAAGGTAAATATGCTTCCCTTTCCATATTGGCTTTTTGCTGTAATATTTCCATGCAAAAGGTTTGCCAGTTTTGAACAAAGATAAAGTCCAAGCCCCGTTCCTTCATACTGCCTTGAAGAAGACATATCTATTTGTTGAAAGGGCTGGAAAAGTTTTTCCATATCCTTTTCTTTTATTCCAATTCCCATATCACAAACACTTATGGAGACCTTATCTGAATGGGGGAATACCTCTATGGTTATTTTTCCTTCTTCAGTAAACTTTAAAGCATTGTTTAAAAGATTTATTATGATTTGTTTTAATCTCCTCTTATCACTTTTGACCAAGAGATTTTCTGGAAATTTTGTTTCTATTTTAAGATTTTTTTATGGGCAAAGGTTTTCATACTGGAAATAACTTCTTTTATTGTATCAATTAAATTAAAGGTCTCAAGGTAGAGTTCTATTTTATTTGATTCAATCTTTGAAATATCTAAGAGATCATTTATAAGATTTAAAAGATGGTTTGCACTATTTTGTACCATTGTAAGTTGTTTTCTTTGTTCTTCATTTATCTCTCCAGCCATTCCCATCAAAATTAATCCTGTAAAACCAATTATGGAATTTAAGGGAGTTCTAAGTTCATGGCTCATACTTGCTAAAAACATACTTTTTAATTTATCCAACTCTTTAAGTTGAGCATTTGCTATTGCAAGTTCCCTTGTCCTTGCTTCTACCCTTGCTTCCAGTTCCTCATTTAATTTTTTAATTTCTTCCTCTGCTCTTTTCCTTTCCGTTATATCTCTTATAATCACAAGATCTGCCAAGCCCCCTTCATAGGGGATAATTGAAGCATTTACTTCTGCATAAATAGGTTTCCCATCTTTATTTAAAAAGATTGTTTCATACATTGAAGGAACATTTTCCCCTTCCAACCTTTTTTTATAATAATTTTGAAGTTTTTCCACCTCTCCTTTATGTACCCATTTTATAAAGGGGCTTCCAATTAATTCTTCTCTTTTAACTCCAGCCATTTCTGCTAAGGAAGGATTTACATAAACAAAACATCCATTTTTTATTATAACAATTCCATCTTTTGCACTTTCTATGAGGGTTCTGTATTTTGTTTCACTTTCTTTTAATGCATTTTCTGCTTTATCTCTTTCCATAGAACTTTGATAAATTTCTTCAAGCATTTCATTAAAACCTTTATAAAGGATTCCAAACTCATCCTTTCTTTCTTCCCTAACTCTAACCCTTAAATCTTTTTTAGAAGAGACCTCCTTTATTGCTTCTACAAGTTTTAAAATTGGAGAAGAAAGGGTTTTATGTGTTATCAAAGAAACGAAAAAAGATAAAAACATACCACAAAAAAATAAAAAAAGTGTTATAAGTCCAAAAACTAAAAATTTATTTTTATAATCACTTTTATCATACTTTAGTACGACCCATCCAATTATTTCATTATCTTGTTTTATTGAATAATATAAAAATATATTATTTTTATCTTCTATTTCTTTATCTTCTTGGGAAAACTCTGTTAAAGTTTCTTGTAAGTTTTTTTTGCTATAATGGGCAAAAATTTTTTGGTTTTGAGTTAAAATCCATGCAGATGTTATGTAAGGTTCTGCCTTTAAGGATTTTAATGTCTCTTCAGCTGAACTTTTATCAAAAAAATTTAAAGCAGGAGTAGAATTATAACCAATAATTTCTGCCATTGTTTTAAGTTTTGTGGAAATATTTTTCCTTAAAAAATTAGATTGATAAATAATAAAGAAAATTAAGAAAAATAATAAGACAATAAAAACTACAAAGAGTTGAAGGAAAATCAATTTATTTTTAATTGGAACATTTTTTAACATTTTTTATTCCTCATTTTCCAAAACTGATATAGCAAGTTTTAAGATTTGGGAACTGGGTTTTATACCATATTTTTTTAATATTGCACAATTTATTTCAAATTTCACCATATCTTCCACTAAGATAAAATTTACAGAAGCTCCCTTTAAAAGTAAACCTTTTTCTTCTCCTACAATTAAGATGGGTTTAAAATTTATTTTATTTATAATTTCTAAAATTTTTTTCCCCTTTTCCCTTGGAATAAAAAGAATATGAGGATTTCCAATTTCTTCTAAATCATATATCTCTCTAATTTTTATTTTTTTTCCCTTTACAATCTTTTTTTCTGAAATTTCTTTTAAAGTTTTAGTTATTTCACTTTTTCCAAAAACAGCAATTTCATAAAATTCTATGTTTTCTGTCCCTTCCCACTCAAAATACCTTAAAAAGTGATAAAGGAAAACTGCTTTTAAATCATATTCCTTTACAAAATTTTCTAAAAATAAGCTTTTTTTTGGAAATTCCATTGGTAAAAAATTGTTTGGAATAAAAATGATTAGAAATAAAAAAATCTTAATATTCATAAGAAATTTTTAACCTTATGCTTCTGCCTGGCTGTCTATACCTGTCGGGAAGGAAATTTGAAGTATGATAATAGACAGAGTTTAAAAGATTATCAAGGGCAATTTGTCCCGTAAAATTTTTTGAAAATTTAAAATTAAAGGTCCCATTTAAGACAAAATAATCTTCTACTTTATCTTTTCCAGTGGCTTGAATTATTTTGGGATTTTTTCTTTCTCCATAATATCTTAACCTTAATCCAAAATTTGAATCTTTTCCAATATAATAATTAATTTTTAAACCAAAAATATTTTTTGAGATCTCTGGAATTTGTTTTTTATTTTCATCAGTTGAATTATTGTAGGCATAATCAAAGGTTCCTTTTATTTTTCCCCTTTTATAGATAGCAAAAATTTCAAAACCCTCTGTATTAATTTCCCCCATATTAATCCATCTCCATTTATCTCCAATAAACTCCTTAACTAAAAGATTTTTCATATGATTTTTATAAAGAGATGTTTCAAATTGTAAATTATTTGATATTTTCCAAATATTTGCAAGTTCTAGGGAGTTAATTTTTTCTGGTTTTAAATTTGGATTTCCCAAACCATCTGTATAATCCCAGGGTTTAGGAGCTCTAAAGGCCTTCATATAAAGAAGCTTTAAGGTGAATTTTTTTTCATAATAAATTAACCCCAACCTTGGAGTGCTAACATTTCCATAATAAGTGCTGTCATCATACCTAATTCCTAAATAAAAATCTATTTTTTCTTTTACCTTAAACTTTCCTTGTCCAAAAATACTTTTAATTTCCTCTGACAACATTTCTGGTTTTTCTGGTTTTGGTGGTTCTTCTTCATAGGAATTACTTTTTGTTATGCTATAACTTTTTGACAACCTTTCTTTTTCAAAGACAAAACCAAAAGATAGATCCATATAATTTAAGGGTTTAAAATTAAATAAGGTCTCCAGCCCCAATAAATTTGCAGGTCTATAATATCTATACCTTGCCCCTAAATTTTCTCCTTGAGGAAGTTCAATTATGGGAATTGTATCATCTAAAACCTCTGTGTTTTTATAATATAAGGTGCTAATTAAAGAGGTATTTTCCTTTTCAAAAAATGTATATCTTGCATTAAAATTATAAAATCTAATGTGCCAGTTTACATCATAGTCAGAAAAATTTGTACCAGAGGTCTTTTAAATAGTTGCTCTGGAAGCATCTTTATCTTGAAATAAAAAACCAATTTTTAAATTTTTATGAGAAAATTTTCCTTCAAAGGAATAATCATCTTCAAAGTTTTCCATCTTATTTGACCACATATAATCGCCTTTATATCCCTTTAAATCCCCTTTTTCACTTTTTTTACCCATAAGAGCTAAATTAAACTTAGTTTCACCATTGGAACTTGTGTATCCATAATAAAAATCAGATAAAAATGTATTATAATTTCCAAAAAGAAGATTTCCTTTCAATCCCTTTTCTCCATCCTTTGTTATTATATTTATAACTCCAGAGACAGCATTTGTTCCATAGAGGGAAGAGCCAGGACCATATACAATTTCAATTCTTTCTACATTTTCTAAATTAATGTGCCCTCCACCATAAAAACCCCCAGAATTTATTTCATTCATTTGAATACCATCAATTAAAAGAAGAATTAAATTATTTTGGCTTGGAATTCCTCTTATAAATATATAACTATTAAATCCCAAAATGTTTCTAAACTGAAAATTGGGTAAATCAGAAAGGGCTTGTTCTAAGGTAAAATACCCATTTTCCTTAATCTCCTCTTTTGTAATAATGTGAACAATTGCTGGGGTTTCGTAAATAGTTTTAGGAGTTTTTGTGGCAGTTAATACTTTTAAAGATAAAAGATCCTTTAAATCCATTTCTAAGAGTTCATTTAATTTTTCTTGAGCTTTTAAAGAATTAGAAAAAATTTGAATAAATAAAAAAAGTATGATAAATTTAAATTTAAAAATTTTAAAGATTATACTTTTTTTATATGCCATATTTAAAGTATAATTCAATCTTAATTTGAAAGTCAAATAGGGTTACTTATATTTTCATCTATGCATTTATTTGCAATTTCATCAGCAATTTTGTTGTATTCTCTTTTAATGTAATAAATCTTAAAATTTGGAATTTTTTTAATAATTTCCTTAATTTTAAGATTTAAATCTTTTAAATTTTCTGATTTAACTTTATATCTTCCCTTTATTTGTTCTACGAGAAGTTTTGAATCAGAAAAGACCTTTAAACTTTGAATTTTTTTATCTACTGCCCAATTTAAGAGAGCCAAGAGCCCTTCATATTCTGCTACATTATTTGTTTTATTCCCTAAGAATCCCTTTAAAATTACTTCCCTTTCACCCATTCTTATAAATACACCATAAGCTGCTTTCCCTGGATTTCCTCTGGAAGCACCATCTATATATGCAATTGCTTCATTCAATATAAAGGATCCTTTGACACTGGTCACATTGAATTATTTCATTTCCTGATTTTATATCAGCCAATTGCTGAGGTCTTATAATTATATGACATCCTGAACAAGAACCATTTTGAACTGGAACTACTGCTTGCCCTTTCCTTAATTGATAAATCCTTTGAAAAAGATTTAAAAATTCCTTTCTTAATTTTGTTTTTATTATTTTTTCATCTAATTTTAGGGCTTCTAATTCTTCTTCATAATTTTTTTTCAATTCATTCCATTTATCTAAGGCATCTTTGTATTCCTTTTCTATGGGTTCCCATTTCATTTTTTTTTCTTCAAACTCCTTTTTTTCTTTTTCCAAATTTTCCATTAAGTTTAAAACTTCTTCTTCTTTTGAAGAAAGAATTTTTTGTAAACTATCTATGGAATTTAAAATTTGGGAGTATTCCTTTTGACTCCTTACAAGTTGCAAATTTTGTCTAAAATTTTTTATTTCTTCCCTCTTTTCATTTATCTCCTTTTCAATTAAAGAAATTTTTTCTTCTATTTCTTTAATATTTTTTTCCCTCTCTTTTCTTTCCTTTTCTATTAATTCATAGGGTTCCCTTAATTCTTTTAAAATAGAAGGATTTTGAAATTCTTCATTTATGAAATTTTGTTTCTCTAAGTTTTTTTGGAGATCTATTAAATACCTTAATTCATCTATCATCATATTATTTTACCATTTTTAATTCTTTTTTAATATAGCTTAATGCTTGAGGAGTTATCCCTAAGATTTTTGCAGCTCCTTTTCTGGAACCCTTTGCCTTTTTTAATGCTTCTTCAATTAATTGTCTCTTAAAATCATTTACAAGTTGATGATAGTTTCCCTTGAGTTTCTCTTTTTCTCCCTTTTCATAAAAAACAAATTCTTCAATTTTTAATGTCTCCCCTTCTTCTAAGTTTGCTAATAAAGACAAAATAAAATTTTCCAATTCCCTTACATTTCCTTTCCATTCCCTTTTTTCAAGGGAACTTAAAAAAAAGGGATCAATTTTAAGAGCTTTAATTCCAAAGGTCTTTAAATTTTTATAAATTATATTTTTTGCTAAGGGTATAATTTCTTCTTTTCTTTCCCTTAAAGGAGGCAAATTTAAAACCCCAACTACAATTCTATAATATAAGTCCTCTCTAAATTTTCCACCTTCAACAAGTTTTTTTAAATCCTTATTTGTTGCAGAAATTAAACGAAAATCAATTTTTTTCCTTTTTTCATCTCCCAATCTTTGGATTTCCTTTTCTTGCAAAACCCTTAAAAGCTTTGCTTGGTGATTTAAAGTAAGTTCACCTACTTCATCTAAGAATAAAGTTCCCCTATCTGCTTGTTCAAAATATCCAGCCCTATCCATTAAAGCACCTGTAAAAGCACCCTTTTTCCATCCAAAAAACTCACTTTCAAATAAGTTTTCTGGAATTGCAGAGCAATTTACTGGAACAAAGGGGTACATAAACCTTTTTGAGGTCTCATGTATTGCTCTTGCAAGAACTTCCTTTCCTGTACCCGTCTCTCCAAAAATATGAATGGGAATATCATTTTTTGCAAATCTTTTTGCCTTTTCTACAATTTTTTTAACTTTATAAGAAGAGTAATAAAAATCTTGAAAATTTTCCATTTCTTCTATTATCATTTCAAAATCCCTTGATTCATTGCTTAATCTTTCAATTAGTGCAAAAGCCCATCCATATAAAATTTCTTCAGGCATAATTTCTTTTATATTTTTAGGAATATAGAGAAAAAAACCTTCTGGAAGTTCTAACTTATTTAAATTTTCATCATCACCTTTTTTAATTTCTCTTCCATCTTTTAAAATTAATTTGAAAGAAAAAGGAATTTCTTCTAAATCAATTTTTTCTTTAAGAAAAATTTTAAAGAAACTTATAAAAGAACTTAAATCCTTTTCAAAAAACTTTGTTTTCCATTTTAAAATTCCCCTTTTTTCTAAATAATGAAGGGCATTTTTTATTTTTTCTTCATCTCCTTTATCTTTATAAAAATTTTTATATTCTAAGATTTCAAGGGAACTTTTTATTGTATCTATATTAAAATTTTCTTCTTCCACCCTTTCTTTAAAATCCAAATCCCTTTCTCCTACTAATACGCCTCTTAAAATACCTTGTTTTAAAAGGTAGTCCCTTTCTAAATCAAAGGGATGGGGTATATTTTTCAATTCTTTTAGCTCCCTTAAGGAATTCATATATTCTTCTTTTGAAATCCAAGAAGAAATGTATGTTTTTAAAATATAAAATTTATAGAGCCAAGGATGATTTGCATATTCTTTTAAATATTTTATTCCTTCCTTAATTAAATTATAAGAATAATTTATATCCCCTTCAAAATAGTAAATCTTAGCAAGTTCATATAAATCAAAGATTAAGGAATAATTTTCTTGATTTTTTTTATGAATCTCTTTTAATTTTTTAAAAATTTCTTTGGATTTTTCCAATTCTTCCCTTTCTAAATGTAAAACCCCTAAATTAAATAAAATTGTGCTCTCTTTTTTTTCTTCACATAAGAAAAGGGAAAAATTTAAGGAAGTTTTATAAGCAGAAATTGCCCTTTCAAATTCCTTTATTTCTGTAAAATAAACACCTAAGTCATTATATGCAAGGGCACATTGCCAAAGCCAACCATTTTCTTCTGATATTTTAAGCCATTTTTTTGCAAAATTTATTGCTTCTTCAAAATCCCCTTTATAATAATTCAAATAGGAAAAATATCTATAAAGTTGGCTTTCTTCAAATAAATTTAATCCCTCTTTTTCTTTAAATAATTCTTTAAAAATCTTTTCTGCCTTTTCCTTATCAATGGTTAAAATTTTGTCTGCATATAGGAGTTTTAAAAAATTTTTTAAACTAAATTCTTTTTCAATTAAATTTTCAATTTCCTTTGAGGAAATCTTCTTTTTATTTTTAACTAAAAGATATAAATCCCTATTTAAATATTTTTTTAAAAACTCCAAATCAATAAAACCATCCCAGCCCAAAGAAAAAATTAGATTCAAAATTTCTGGAAAAGGTTCCTTTAACACATTTGAAAGGGTTTCTCCATCCCCCTGCCATGCTAATATAAAGAGATAAAGCTTTTCTGACTTTTTTATATCTTCAAAAAAAGGATATACCTCAAAGAGTTTTCCTTCTTTTAAAGATTTTTCTACCTTTTCTTTTTCAAAAAATACTTTTGGTTTATTTTCATCCTTTTTTTCTTTTAATATCTTTAAATCCTTTAAAAATTCATAAACCAAATTGGCTGGATACCAACCAACAACTTTTATCTTTTCTTCCAATAAATTTATGAAATTTTCATAAGAAATTTCTGGAAAATAAAATAATTTTATTAATTCTGAAAAGTTAAAATTAGGTATTTCTAAGGTATTTCCTTGAGGTAAAACTTTTCCAGGCCATTGGGTTGCTAAAATTTCATAGTTTTCCCATAGGGATTTTAAAATGAATATTAAGAATTTCTCAAAAGAAGCTTGGCTTGTGCATTCAATATGATCAAAAATTATGAAATCATATTTTCTCTTTTGAATAAAATTATAAAAATTTTCATAGGGATCCTTAGGATAATTTTTTAAATCAAAATATAAAACACTTTTACCCCTTAAAACCCCTTCTACAAAAAAATACTTTGAAATTGTAGAATAACCCTTTAAATTCTTTGAAGGCACAAATAAATAAAGGGGATTTTTAAAAAAATTTTCCCAGTCCTTTGGAAATTTTTCTTCCCAAAAAAATGTTGAAAAGGAATCTCTTTTAGAAATTTTTATCTCCTTTGGCTCCAAAAGCAAATCAGGAAAAATTAAGTCCTCCCTTGAAAAAAATAAACCAAACTTAGAATAGCCCGCTAAAATCTTTTTTTTATCTTCCTTTGAATAATTTTTTATAACTTCAAATTCCATGGTAGCTTCTTTTCCATCATAAAAAATTGAATATATTTTTGGCTTCTTAGGATAATTTATAAATAAGATTTTTTTAAACAACTCTAAGTTTTCAAAACTAATCTTCATATTCAAAGGTCCAAAACTTTTTTGTATCTTTGAAAGCAGGCAAAAGTATAATTTCCTTTTCCCCAAATTTTATCCTTTTTTCTATGTGAAAATGTCCCATAATAATGTAATCTTCCTTTAAATTTTTTGCAAACTTTAAAATCTCCTCTTCTGGTATAAATTTTCTATATTTAAAATTTACATTTTTTAATTTCTTTTCTAAAAAATCATAAAAAGGTAAGAGAAATTTTGAAGGAATATTTTTAGTTAAAAAATAAAGGATGAAGGACTTTGAAAACTTATTCCAAAAAATAAATCCCTTATCTTTTTTATTGACTTTATCTCCATGTGTTAAAAAAATTGTAATTTTATTTAATTTTAAGGATAAATTATCCCCAATATAATCAAAATAAGGGCTTAAAAATTTCTTTTCTAAAAAAAAATCCCTATTCCCTTCCAAAAAGGCAGTAAAAATTCCCTCCTTTTTCAACTTTAAAAATTCTTCTAATATTAAATATTCTTCATTTTTGACCCATTTTTTCATTCCAATAAAAAATCTAAATAAATCTCCTAAGACAATAAAATGGGAAAGGGAATTTTTCTTCAAATTTTTTATTTCTTCAAAAAAAACTTCATACAATTCTTTATCTTCGCCTAAGTGTCCATCGCTTAAGATATAAATCTTCTTCATAAAATAATTATAGGGCTCTCCATTTTCTTTTTTATCTCATTTGGTATTCTTAAAATCAATAAAATATCCCTTTTATCTGGATCACCCCTTAAATTTTTTACAACTTCATCGGGAACAGCAATTTTTAAGGTACCTGGATTTTTATCTTTTCCCCTTGTGGAATCCATTAGAATTTCTTGAACTTCTACAATTTCAATTGAATTTGGATATTTTTGAATAAATTCTAAAAGTTTTTCAATTTTCATAAAATCTCCTATTTAATTTTAAATTTATCTATCTCTATGGTCTCATATTCCTTTTGAATTTCCCTTTTTTCCCCTTGGGGAAAAAATATATCAAACTTTACTTTATTTTTTTCTTTACTGTAATTTAATATTATATTACAAGCCAAAAAAATTAATTTTTCATCTTTTGTAAAATCCAAAAGCCCCGTAGGTGCTGGAAAATTTGGTAAAATTATTATAAATTCCTTTCCGTATTCTAAGAGTAAATTGTTTTCTTCTTCATTTCTTCCAATTATAAGTTTAATATCCTTTGATAAGCGAAAATGTCTTCCGTATTTTAAAAGGAAAAAGTCAAGGGGTTTTATTTTATCCATTTCCTTAAATTTAAATAAATCTAAAAACCTTCCTTTGTAATTTATATCCGTTAAATAACAACATCCTCCTGCTGGGGTTGGATAATCTTTTAAGCCAAATTCTTTTGCAATTTCCAATTGTCTTTTCCTGCTCCTTCCTTCTATATCATAAAAGTCATCCCTTGAAATTTTGCCTTCCTTTTCCAAAATTGTCTCTTTTAAAAGTTTTTGGGAAAGGGGTCTTAAAACCAAACCTTCAACCCCTGCTTTCTTTTCAATTAAGTATAAAGTTCTTTTAAATTGAGTCATAGGTCTTTGTCCTAAAACTTCTCCTGAAAAGATAAAATCAAATTTTTCCCTATCCATTATTTCCTTTGCCTTTTTAAACATTAAAATTCTACAATCAATACAAGGATTTGCTGAAGAACCAAAACCATACTTTGGTTTTTTTAAAATTTCTAAGAAATCATCTCTTATATCTAAAAATCTTAAGGGAATACTATATTTTGAAGAAAAATCTTCAATGGGATTATTTATTTTCTTTTTTTCTCCTTTTAAAATCCTTTGGCTTTCAATTATACAAAAACCATTATTAAAGTAAACTCCTTCTATATAAAAACCCTTCTTCAAAAGAATTAAAGCAGATAGTGATGAATCAAGTCCTCCTGAAAGGAGTCCTAAACCTTTTAATTTCACATAAATATTTTATTTCTTTTTCTTTGCTATTTCAATGCAAGTTCTTCTTCCAATTATTACAGAAAGTCCTTTATAATTTATTTCTTTTAAAATTAATTCCTTTACATCCTTTATTTTTTGAGGATGCAAATCTATAAAATTCAAATGTTCTTCTGGAATTCCCATACCTTTTAAAATCCTTTCAAGCCCTTCAGAAGAACACTTTGTGGGCTGTCCTCCAGTCATTGCAACTCCAGAATTGTCCAGTATTACAAGGAGCATATTGCTATTATCTTCTACAGCATCCAATAAGGGAGTTATACCTGAATGCATAAAAGTGGAATCCCCAATCACTGCTACAACAGGGTGATAACCTGCATCAGAGGCACCCTTTGCCATAGAAACAGAAGCACCCATACAAACACAGGACTCAATAGCAGAATATGGGGGAAGGGCTCCAAGGGTGTAGCACCCAATATCTGAAGTGACAATAAACTCTTTTTCATATTCCACCATTGCTTCTTTTAATGCAAAATAAAAGTCCGCATGGGGACACCCTTGACATAGTTGCGGAGGCCTTGGAGGAACCTCGATTATTGGTTTTATTTCTTCCTTTTCCTTTTTTGTAAACATTTTTAAGACCAAATCGGGGTTTAATTCACCCGTATTAGGTAAATGCCCAGAAATTTTTCCATAAACTTCTTTCTTTAATGGTATAAAACCCAATAATCTCTTTTCAATAAAGGGATACCCCTCTTCAATTATGTAAATTTTTTCCACAAAATCATAAAATTTTCTTAATTTTTCTACTGGAGGGGGATAAAAACCAATGTGCAAGTGGGATATTTTTTCTTTTAATTCATCTCTAATTTCCATAAAATAATTTTTTGCAATTCCACAAGTAATTACCCCAATTTTCCCATCTAAATTTAAAAAATTATAATTTATTTCTTCAGAAATTTCTTTCAACTTTTCATATTTTTCTAAGAGTTTTTTAAATTGAACCCTTGCATTTGAAGGGAGGAGGGTCCAGGCTTTTGGATCTATTACTTTTGACAATTTATTTTTTTCTCTTTTTTCCCTAAGTTTAACTTTAGATCTACTATGAGCAACCCTTGTAGTTAATCTCAAAAGTACTGGTACTTTATACTTTTCTGAAATTTCAAAACCATCAAAGGTCATATCATACGCCTCTTGTTGGTTTGAGGGTTCTAACACTGGAACTAAAGCAAAATCCCCCAAAATTCTTGAGTCCTGTTCATTTTGAGAAGAATGCATACCTGGATCATCAGCAACAGCAACTAAAAGCCCTCCAAGAATATCCAATATAGCACTATTTACAAAGGGGTCAAAGGCAACATTTAATCCCACATGTTTCATAGCAACAAGGGCTCTTCCATTTGCAAAAGATGTTCCTAATGCCTCTTCATAGGCACATTTTTCATTTGTTGACCATCTTGCAACAAAGTCCTTCTTTTTTTCTGATAGAGGGATTAAATATTCTAAGATTTCTGTTGAAGGTGTTCCTGGGTATGCATAGGCACAATGTATCCCAGAATGATAAGCACCCAAGGCAACAGCTTCATCTCCTAATAATACATATTCTTTATTTTCCATACTTTCTCCTTAAATTTTTGAAAGGGCTTGGTCTAAATCTTCTATTATATCTTCTGGAGCTTCTCCTCCTACGGATAAGCGAACCATATTTTTTGGAATTCCAGCCAATTTCCTTCCTTCTTCACCTTGTTGTTGATGTGTAGAAATGGCTGGAATTGTAGCAACAGATTTTATTCTTCCTAAATCTGTTGCCCTGTATATCATTTTCAAAGAATCAAAAAACTTTCTTGTATCTTCAGCCGAACCTTTTATATTAAAAGACATCAAATGTCCAAATAGATTTATATCTTCATCTGCCAGTTTCATATATTTCTTTGCTATATTATGCAAAAAGTGATCCTCTAAACCCAAATAATCAACCCTTTCAATTTTTGGATGTTCCTTTAAAAATTTTGCAACTTTTTCTGTATTTTGACTAAAATTTTTAACTCTAATTCTTAAAGTTCTAATTTCATTTAAAAATAAAAAGGCAGAATAGGGAGACATACAAGGACCTGAATCCCTAAAGGGCCAAAGCTTTAACCATAAAGCATAGTCCTCCTTTATTTCATCTGGTAAATGCTTTGAGACAATTTTTTCTTTTGCAATTATTCCTCCACCTATGGAAAATCCTCCAGATCCCACAGTTTTTGTGAGGGAATGGACAACAATATCTGCTCCATATGCTAAGGGTCTTAAAAGAGCAGGGGTTCCAACAGTTGCATCTACAATTAGTGGGATTTCATAGGAATGGGCAAGTTTTGCCACTTCTTCAATGTCAAAACAGGCTTGTTGAGGATTTGAAGGCATTTCCCCATATAAAAATCTTGTATCTTCATCTACAAGTTCTTCCCAGTTTTTAATATCCCAGGGCTTTTGAACCCATCTAACTTGAGCACCCCTTTCTTTCATCCTTAAATTAAATAACTGAAAAGTACCTCCATAACACTGAGCTGTGGAGACAAAATTTACCCTCTTTTTTGCTTTAATATTTAAGTCCAAAAAGGGTTCCACTGCTTGTTTTATTGCTGCCATGCCTGCTGAAGTACATAGTGCAGAAGCAAAATAAGGAGTTCCATAGGTTTCAAGTAAACTTAATGTGTCTTCAAGGTAAGAATTTGTAGGATTTACAATTCTTGAATAACACCAAGTAGGAATTAAATATGCAAGCCCTGCCTCCATCTCATCGGAATCTCTATATGCTTGAGAAGTAGAAGGAAAAATTGGCTCAATTATTCCTCCTTTACCCCCTTCAAATGCCTCCTGAACAGAATAAAGACCATGGACAGCAAGAGTATCAAATTTTTTCTTTTTTAATTCCTTTAAATATTTTTTTCTTTCTTCTATAAATATTTTTGCTTTTTCTACATATTTTTTTACCCCTTCTGAGTATTCCATATAATTCCTCCTAAAATTTTATTGGTTTTTATTAAAACATATTTTTTTACATTTATCAAATTCTTATTTTTTTGATATATGTATTGCCACAAAAAAAAAAAAAAGGTATTTAAAATTTACCTCTGAAAAACCTACCCCTTTTAAAATTTCCTTCAATTCCAAAGCACTATAAAATCTTGGAATTGTATGAGAAAGGTAAGAATATGCCTCTTTTGAGGAAGAGATAAACCCTCCAAGGGGTTTTACTGCTGTTTTACAATAAATTTTTAAAAAAAATTTAAATAAAAAAAAGGGAGGTTGGGTTGTCTCCAAATTTAAAAAATAACCATCCTTTTTTAAAACTCTATAAAATTCTTTAAAGGTCTTTTTCAAACTTTCCTTTGAAGTATTTAAATTCCTTGTGGCAAAGGAAATTGTTATAATATCAAAGGTCTCATCTTTAAAGGGCATTTTCTTTGCATCAGAAGTTAAGAGTTTTATTCTTTCTAAACTCTTTGCTTTAAAAAGCATAGGAAAACAAAAATCCAAAGCAAAGAGTTTTTTTTCTTTATTTAATTTTTTTTTTATTTCACCTATTTGCCTTCCTGTTCCCGTGCAAACATCTAAGATTAAAGATTTATTTAGCCCTTTTACATTTTTTGCTAAATTTTTTCTCCAAAAATGGTCTAAACCAAAAGTTAATATTGTATTTATTAAATCGTATTTATCAGGAATTTTTGAAAATAGATTTTTTATTCCTTCGCTCAAAAGAAATTTTCAACAATATATTCTAAGGGATTAATTGGGTTTCCATTTAATAGAACTTCATAATGCAAGTGAGGTCCTGTACTTCTACCTGTAGAACCCGTATATCCTATTAAGGTTCCCCTTTTTACTTTTTGGCCTTCTTTTACAATTATTTTTGATAAATGTCCATATTTTGTTGAAATTCCCAAGCCATGAAAAATTGTTATGCATTTACCTAAGCCCCCTGCATAAGTGGCTTCTATAACAATTCCATCTGCAGTTGAATAAACAGGTCTCCCTGTGGGGCAGGAGATATCAATTCCTGTATGAAATTCATATCCAGCTCCAAAGGGATTTTTTCTGGAACCAAAACCAGCTGTGGGAATTCCCTTTGTGGGTAAAATTGAAGGAGTAATCCTAATCCTTGCCTTTCTTTCTTCCCAGTCTTTTGTTAAAAGGTTTACTCTATTTGAGATTTTTTCTTCCACTTCCTTTAATATATTATCTTTATCTTTATAAGAAATGGGATTTTGCAAACCCCCAACACCACCAGAAGATCCCCCTTCTACAGTTTCAAGCCCTGAAAGAAGAGCCAAAGTTTCTGTTTTAGAATCCAACTCAGATAACCTTTTTTCCAACTCTGCCAATTGAACTTTATATGTCTCAACAATTGTTTTTAATTCTTTATTTTTTTCTTTTAAGGTTTTTAATTGGACATTTTTTTGTAAGGAAAAGAAAAAGTTAACAGAAAGAAAAAGAGAAGACAAAAGGGCAAAACCTATTGCACCTATGGAAATCCAAATCAAAGGCAAGGGGATCTTTATCTTTCTAAACTTTGCCCTTGGATGGGGAACAAAAATTAGGGTTATATGTTTCATTCCTAAAATTTATACCAAAAAAATTTTCCCTTGTCAAGTCAACTGTCATTGCAATTTTAAAATCTTGATCTATTGATTGTAAATTGCCTCCTTAAAAGGAGGTTAAAATGTCATTTTGAAGGATAAAAAAATTGAAAGATTTATTCAAAAAATCCAATTTCAACTGCCTTTATGGCTTAAAAAATACAATGTCAAAAATATAAAAGATGAAAAGTTGTCCTTCAAAAATAGCATTTAGCGTAAACCATTTGGCATAAATGAATTTAAACCCAAACTACAATCTACTTAATGCTGAATGCTTCACTCTTTTTTTTCTAATTAAATTTGCAATAACAGTCAGTTGTAGAATTCTTTAAATTAAAATTGAAATTGGTTTAATTTTAAAAGGTTTATAGTTTGGCATCCAAATTTTCAGTTTTTAAACCTTTAATTAAATACCTCCTCTTATTTTTAAATCTCCAAAATTTATTTTCTTTACACTTTTATTGCCATATAAAACATAAAGATGACGATCTTCACGATTTAAAGACATATAAACCACTTCATATTTACTTTTTCTTATGGTCTTAACTACTTTTTTTAAATTTAAATCCCATACTTTAATATAACCCTTGCTATCACTTGATATTATGTAATTGTTATTGATATTGAAAATTAAGTTGGTTATTGAATTTTTACCACTTTTAAGTAAAAATTTTAAACCTCCATAATTTAATTCCCTTATATATATCTCTCCATTTGCTAAACCATATGCAATGTATTCATCATTGTGGGAAAAGGTAATACATTTAATTTCTTCCTCATTCTTTGGAAAGACATATTTTTCTTTCCTATCTTTAATATCCCAAATAACTAAACTTTTATCTTTGCTACTGCTGGCAACATATTTTCCATAGTTGCTAAGTACAATATTTTCAACTGGACCTTTATGCAAATCATAACCAAATGCCTTTTCCATATAATTTTCTCCCAAATGCCAGAAATTTACAACTCCATTTAAATGCCCAGAAACAATGTACCATGAATGGGAACCAAAAGCAATACAAGTGAGAAGGGACTCGAGATTTTCAACTGTAAATTTTAAATCTTTTTCTGTAAAGCTCCAAACTTTTATAGAAAGGTCATCATTTCCTGAAACAATCCATTTGGTTCTATTACACACATCAAAGCATCTAAATTTGGAATTTTCTTTTAGTTCTGCAATTACTGAATTATAATCTAAAATAATTATTTTTATTGCATTATCTTCCAAAAGAATTAGGGTTTTAAAATCCTCTGAAAATTTTCCATATTTTATTTGAGATTCCCTTCCCTTAACTAAGTTTGCAGATCTATCAATTTTTTTATAAATTTTAATTTCTCTTCCACCACCAACTATTAAAAATTTTTCTAAAAATCTAAGGCACTCCTCAGGAGCTTCTTGATCTTGCATTATTATTTTTTCCCTCTGCCAATCTATTACCCTCAATCCCTTTTCTTTTAAGGTAAAAGCAAGATATTTTCCATCAAGGGAAAAGTCAATGCTTAATATATCACATTCATCCCATTGGATTTTTTTCAATAATTTGAAATTTTCCATATCCCAAATTCTCACATTAAAATCACTTGAGCAAGAGGCAAGATACCTTTGATCTGGACTTAAGGCAATACCTTCTACAGCATCTTCATGGTCATCCAAAATTTTAATTGTATTCCTTTTTTCAAAATCCCAAATTCTTATTGTCTCATCATAACTTGAAGAGATTAGCCATTTACCACCTTTAGTAAATTTTAAATCAGAGATGAGGTGTTCATGTCCTATCAATATATCTTCCCTTTTTTCCTCTTCTAAATTCCAAACTATGATTAAATTATCCAGATCCCCTGAGACAACATATCTTCCATCGGGACTGAAAGCAATACTTTTGATAGGACTATCATGTCCTCTAAATTGTTTTTTTTCCTTTTCCCTTTTAAAATCCCATATCCTAACTGTTGTATCAAGAGAACCAGAAGCAAGATATTCCCCATTTGGACTAAAATTCATACAAGTTACATCCAAATAATGACCTTCTAAATAATATAATTCATTGAATTCTTGAGTATCATAAACCTTTATTATACCCTCTTCACATGCTAAAGCCATATATTTTAAATCATTACTTATGGCAATATTAATTATGGATTTGCCTTTAATAATTTTGAAAAATTCCCATTTTTCTTCAAATATTTTTTCTTTTTCTTTGAAAAAGGAAAACAATACAATAACTAAAATTAAAAGTAATAAATATATCCTTATCTTTTTCCCATTAATTTTTTTCTTTTTTACACTTAAATTTTTTTCCTTTAAAAGTGCTCTTTTTCCTATTATTCCTCTTAATTTTTCTACGGATTTATATCCTAATTCTAAATTTTCTTCAAGGCATTTCATTATCAAACTTTTCATCCATAGGGGACATAAATTTTCTGGAATTGTTTCCATAATGCTTTTTGGTACTTCATTCCCCGTAAGCATAAAAGCTAATAAAACTCCAAAACTATAGACATCACTGCTTGGAAGAATACTTTCTTTTGAAGATTTAACTTCTGGTGATTGGAAACTCAAATATTGTTCTTTATTTAAAATTTTTTCTATGCCAAGAAAAAAAATTTTCAAATCAATGCCTTGAAAGGTCTTAAAAATGAAAATATTCTTAGGGTTTAAAAAACCAAAATAAATTCCTTTATTATGTATATATTTTAAGAAATCTAAAATTTTAATTGCTAAACTTATTGAATCTTCTAAGGTAAAAACACCATACTTGTTTATCCAATCTTCTATGGTTTCCTCAGACAAATCTTCATAAATTACTATTATCATATCTTCATCAAATAAAATTTCAAAAATCTTTACAATGTTTTGATGGCTTAAATTTTGAGTTTTAATTAATTCCTTTTTTAATTCATCAAATATTTCATCATTTCCTATCCTTGACTTTAAAATAATCTTTAAATTTCTTATTACTTTTTTTATAGTTATATTTAAATCAATTGCTTTGTAAATTACTCCTACCTCATCCTCTTTTACCTTTTCAATTAATTCAAACCTTTTGGCAAATTTTTCAGGAAGAAAAATGTCCATAAAGAGGTTTCTATTTCTTTGAATTAAGATATTCCCTTACAGTTTTGTCAAATTCCCTATAAGGCAGAAGAAATGTGTCATAAAAAGCTTTATTTTCTGGGACTCCAATGCTTAATTTTGATAAAAATTGAGATATAGTTGCCATTGAACTCCTTGTTAATAAGTATTCTACTGCTAACAAAGAAAGCTCATACTCAATATCAATGTAAGGAGAGTTACCTGAAAGGAAGTAATAAGAATCTAAGGGTTGAAGCTCTGCCAAATCTAAAGAACGAGAAAGGGCTTTATAATTTTCTATTGAAGCCCCCTCAAAATATTGGGCAAGCCCTTCATGTAGCCAGCGAGGGCATTGGTTGTTTGAAATATTGCTCAATATGGCATGGACAAGTTCATGAACTACAACTCGCTCAAAAAATTGACTATTGGGATCAGAGTTTGCAATAGGGAGATGGATTTTCCCATCATAAAAACCCCCAATCCAAGGGGGAACTTTTGTTAAATCATAAAATTCCCTATCCGTATATAAAATAACTTTTATTTTATCTTCTGGAGTTGCAGCAAGTTCACCACAAATTTTCATAAAGGCATTATCCATAATCATTAATACCTTATCTGCTTGAGGTGCTTGAGAAAGTCCAGATATCTGAACATCAAATTTTGATAGAGAAAGATGCAAACCTTCAATTTTTTCTTCCTGAAACTTTTCTTCCCTTGAGGCAATTTGTTCTGGAGCTTCTTCTAAACATATTTTTTCCCTTTTTTTTTCATATTTACTTGCCCTTTCTAAATCATTTTCATTTTTAAGATGACTTATGGCTTGGAGAAGATATTCACAAAGCTTTTCTTTTACAAGGAAGTCCTCTGGATTCTTTTCATATTCCTCTAATAACTTTTCCGTATCCCAGATAATTAGAGATTTGCTTGTTATCAATTTTAATCCCCTAGATTTGCTTTTTTTTACAGTCCTAATTTTTTTCTCTTTTTTACTTTTATCTATTTTTTGTTCAGGGGCACAACTAAAAAACAATAGAAATACTATAAGTATTAATTTTAAGATATTTTTCACATTTTTATTATAACAAAAATTTTTTCAATTTTAGATAAAAAAAAACCGCCCTAAAAAGAAGGGCGGATTAATTTTTTTTAAAATAAAGATTTTACTTAGCCACTCTGGATTTTAGTGTTTTTCCTGCTTTGAATACGGGATACTTCTTGGCTGGAATTTGAATTGGTTTTCCTGTTTGAGGATTTCTGCCCTTGCGTGCTTTTCTGCTTCTGGTTAAAAAGGTTCCAAAGCCAGGGATTGCTACCTTTTTCCCTTTGTCTAATTCAGTAGCAATAATTCCCTTTCCAGGCCTGCAATCGAATAGGGCATCAACTATTTCCAGAGCTTTCACTTGGCTAATTCCTGTGGTTTTAGAAAGTTTTTGTACTAATTCAGTTTTGTTCATATAACCTCCTTATAATTTAATTATCTATTATATAATATAAGGTATTTTTTTTGATTTGTCAAGTGATATTTGATTTTTCAAAAAGTTAACCTTAGAATTTGCTTTTAAATAAAGCAAAAAAATTACTATAATGCTTTAAAATTCTTTATTTTTCAAAAGAAATTCAATATTATGGCTTTAAAACCCTTTCACTCTTTAACATTTTGGCTTCTTTCATTTTAAAAATTCCTTAAATTTCTTCCTCTTTAAATTGGAATTGAAAAATATTTTTATTTGAAATAAAATAAAATAAAAAAGGAGGTAAAATATGAAGGAAATTTTATTGGAGTTAATAAGAAAAACTTCTTGTTTTTTACCACCAGATATAGAAGATGTAATTAAGAATATGTCAAAATTGGAAGAAAAGGATTCCATATCAGCCCTTGCAATGGAAATGGTTCAAAAAAATTCTAACCTTGCAAAGCTTAGATCTTTGCCTATCTGTCAAGATACGGGAACCATAACCTTTTATGTAAAAAAACCTTTTGGCTTTTCTGAAATCAAATTTATAGAAGAAGCCAAAGGGGCAGTTGAAGAAGCAACAAAGAAGGGATATTTAAGACAAAATGCTGTAGATTCTATTACGGGTAAAAATCCAGGAAATAATCTTGGAGCTGGAAGCCCTGTCTTTTATTTTGAAGAATGGGATAAGGATGAAATAGAAGTTAAATTGGTTTTAAAGGGAGGGGGATGTGAAAATTCTTCTTCCCAATACTCTCTTCCAACAGTAGTTGAAGGTTTAAAGTTTGGGAGGGATTTAAAAGGTGTGGAAGCAGTTATATTGGATGGAATCTTTAAAGCACAGGGGAAGGGTTGTGCCCCTGGTTTTATTGGTGTCTGTATTGGTGGGGATAGAGCAATGAGCTATTCTTACGCAAAAAAACAGCTTTTAAGAGAAGCAAATGATGTAAACCCTGATTCTACCTTAGCAGAATTGGAAAAGAAAATTTTTGAAAAGGCAAACAAATTGGATATAGGACCTATGGGTTTTTCAGGAAAATTTACCATTGGTGGTTGTAAGATTACTTCCCTAATGCGCCTCCCTGCTTCCTTTTTTGTTTCTATTTCTTATATGTGTTGGGCTTATAGAAGAAGGGGTGTTTTATTATCAAAAAATGGAGAGGTCTTGAAATGGTTATATGAAAAAGAAGAAGAGTTTAAAGATTTAGATAAATTAGATGTAAGTTTTGGAAAGAGAGAAAATGTAAAAATTTTAAATACACCTTTAAAGGAAGAAGATGTGAGAAGTTTAAAGGTTGGAGATATGGTTTTTTTAAATGGAAGAATATTTACAGGAAGAGATGCTGTGCATAAATATCTTTATGAGGGAGGAGATTTACCTATAATTAAAGGAGGAATAATATACCATTGTGGTCCTGTTGTAATTGAAAAAGGAGGGGGTTGGGAAGTGGTTGCAGCAGGTCCTACAACTTCCATTAGGGAAGAGCCCTATCAAGCAGAAATTATTAAAAAATTTGGAATAAGGGGAGTTATTGGAAAGGGAGGAATGGGTGAAAATACTTTAAAAGCTCTAAGGGAAAATGGGGCTGTTTATTTCCATGCAATTGGAGGGGCTGCTCAAATTTATGCAATTCTTGTAAAAAAGGTAAATGGCGTATATTTAAAGGAATTTGGTTCCCCTGAAGCAGTTTGGGATTTGGAAGTAGAAAATTATCCTTTAATTGTGACTATGGATGCCAATGGGAATAGTTTACACAAATTAGTGGAAGAAAAATCAAGGGAAATATTGAAAAGTTTAATTTAAAAAAGATTTACTTCTTTGTATTCGCCATAGACCTCTTTTAAAATTTTTGTAATTTCTCCAATTGTGGCATAGGTTTTAACTGCTTCTAAAATAAAGGGAAGTAAGTTTTCTCCTCCATAAGCTGCCTCCTTTAATTCTTTAAGCTTTCTTTTAACTTCTCTTTGATTCCTTTCTTTTTTTACCTTTTCCAACTTTTCTTTTTGTCTTTTTTCAACTTCTAAGGAAATCTTTAAAGTAGGAATTTCCCTTTTTTCCTTTTCTTCAAAAATATTTATTCCCACAATATTTCTTTCTTTTCTTTCAATTTCTTTTTGATAATTATATGCTGAATCACTTATTTGTTTTTGCTGATAGCCCCTTTGAATTGCCTTTAATGCTCCTCCTTCTTTTTCTATTATTTTTAAATAACTGAATACTTCTTCTTCAATTTCTTGAGTCCACTTTTCAATTACATAAGAACCCCCAAAGGGATCTATTACATCAGCAAGCCCCGATTCATAAGCAATAATTTGCTGGGTTCTTAAAGCAATTTTTACTGCTTCATCTGTAGGGAGAGAAAGGGCTTCATCAAAGGAATTTGTATGTAGTGACTGGGTTCCCCCTGCTACAGCTGAAAGGGCTTGAATTGCAACTCTTACAATATTATTTTCTGGTTGTTTGGCTGTTAAAGTAGAACCAGCTGTTTGTGTGTGAAACCTTAAAAGCATTGACTCTTTATTTTTTGCTTTATACCTCTCTTTTATTATTTTTGCCCAAATTTTCCTTGCAGCTCTAAATTTTGAAATTTCTTCTAAGATGTTATTATGGGCATTGAAAAAGAAAGAAAGTTTTGGAGCAAATTCATCTATATTTAAATTTCTTTTTAAAGCAGAATCTATGTATTCTATGGCATTGGCAAAGGTGAAGGCAAGCTCTTGGCTTGCTGTTGAACCCGCTTCCCTTATATGGTAACCAGAAATGGAAATGGAATTAAATTTTGGAAGATTATCTTTGCAAAATTCAATTGTATCAATACAAAGCTTTAAAGATGGTTCAGGGGGAAAAATATATGTCCCTCTGGCAATATATTCCTTTAAAATATCATTTTGTATCGTTCCCCTCAAATTTTTAAATTCAGCCCCTTGTTTTTCTGCTACAACCAAATACATAGCAAGGATAATTGAAGCAGTGGCATTTATTGTCATAGAAACTGATACATCCTTTAAAGGTATCCCATCAAATAAAATTTCCATATCTTTTAATGTATCTATAGCAACTCCAACTTTTCCCACCTCCCCCTTTGATAAGGGGTCATCTGAATCAAATCCAATTTGGGTAGGTAAATCAAAGGCAACAGAAAGCCCCGTTTGTCCCTTTTCTAAGAGATACTTATATCTTTTGTTTGACTCTTCAGGAGTGGAAAAACCAGCATATTGTCTCATAGTCCAAAGTTTTCCCCTATACATTGTATAATGGATACCCCTTGTAAAGGGAAAATTTCCTGGAAAACCAATTTCCTTTTCATAAGATAAATTTTCTATATCAAGAGGAGTATATAAAGGTTTTATTTCTCTCCCTGAAGGTGTTTTAAAGATTTCCTTCCTTTCTTTTTCTTTCTTATAATTTTTTATAAAATTTTTATAAATTTTCATTTTATCTTTAATCACCATAAAAATAGATTCTTTCCCCTTTAATCCACTTTGCCTTTATTTTTCCCTCCTCTGTTTTGAAATTTACTAAAAGATAACCCTTTTCTTCTGCTTTAACTACCACTTACCTTGTTAAATTTTTTTTACTTTTTTCGTCTAAATTTTCCCAACTTGAGTGGGGAATTATAAGATCTAATTTATAAGCTTCACTAAAAAACTTTGTTCCTTCTGGAAGTTTTTCAAAATCTGAAACTTGAAGTACTTCTTTGACTTTTTCTCCTTTCCTTATCAAAGCAAAATTTAAAACTAATAAAATTATTGAAAATATTAATAAATATAAAAGAAATTTTTTAGCTACAGGTTTTTTTTCTTTTTTTATTATTTTTATTTTATAAG
>FWPV01004561.1_pt1 | contig 29100 bp, 17 predicted proteins | sample 2228371 | NCBI WGS metagenome assembly FWPV01 (sample SAMEA103939776, study PRJEB20133) | metagenome | reverse complement strand
CAAGGCGCTGCTGGATGCCAACGCCCTCAAGTACCAGACCTTTATCGCCGGCAATGAACTCTATGTTTGGGCCGGCAACCAGCAGGTGGCGAATGCCCTGGCAGACTTGCCCGAGGTCTATTTCATCCGCGCCACCCGCACCTACTATGTTGACCCCATCATCGAAGAGGCCCCTAACGTGCCCGACGGGCCTTTGGCCTGGGGTATCACCTACACCAAGGCCGACCAGTTCTGGAGCGCCTTTGGGGTGCAGGGTAACGGGATTGTGGTGGCCAACATTGACACCGGCGTGCAGTGGAACCACCCCGCCCTGGACCAGACCTTCAAGTGCGGCAGCAATCCATCCGACCCGGCCTGCTGGGCCGACCCCAGCAACATCTGCGGCGGCAGCGCCTGCGACAACAACGGCCACGGCACCCACACCATGGGCACGATGGTGGGCGATGACGACCCCTCCCTCACCTGGCAGGCCGGCATGGCCCCCAGTGCGCTGTGGATTGCCTGCAAGGGCTGCGAGAGCAATTCCTGCTCCGACTCTGCCCTGAACGCCTGCGCTGACTGGATCCTGCAACCGGGCGGCAACCCGGCCAACCGCCCGCACGTCGTCAACAACTCCTGGGGCGGCGGCGGCTGCGACAACTGGTATCAGGCCAAGGTGCAGGCCTGGCGGGCGGCCGGCATCTTCCCGGCCTTTTCCGCCGGCAACTCCGGCTCCGGCTGCAACACCCTGGGCAGCCCGGGCGACTACCAGGAGTCGTTTGCCAGCGCGGCGCACGCCAGCGACGGCAGCATCGCCTCCTTCTCCAGCCGCGGGCCTTCCTGCTACGGCCACGAGCCCTACACCAAGCCCAACATCGCCGCGCCAGGGGTGAGCGTCTGCTCGTCGGTGCCCACCAACGGCTGGTCTTGCGGCTACAACGGCACCTCCATGGCCAGCCCGCACACAGCCGGGGCGGTGGCGCTCTTGTGGTCGTGCAACCCCTCCCTCGTCGGGGACATGACTGCAACCTTCGAGGCATTGCAGAACACTGCCGTCACCCCGCCGGCCGGCAACTGCGGGGCCCCGCCTGACGGCGAGGGGAACTACACCTTCGGCTACGGCTACCTGGACGTCCTGGCGGCCGGAATGACCGTCTGCGGCGGTGTGCAGACCGGCTATCTCCACGGCCACGTCTACGATGCCGGTACCGGCAACCCGATCGCCGGCGCGACCGTCATTGCTTCGCCTGCCGAGAGCGTTGACGCCACCACCGACCCCAACGGCTACTACACGATGACGCTGGTGGTCGGCACCTATAACGTCACCGCCTCCAAGGCCGGCTATGCTCCGCAGACGGTTACCGGCGTCGAAATCCTGGACGGTCAGGCGACCACCCAGGACTTTTCCCTGAACTATCAGGGCCAGTGGACGCAGTTGCCGCTAGGCACGGGCTGCCCAGACTGGACGCGCTACGATGCCGAGTACTACCCCGGCACGGGCAAGGTCTACATCCTGGGCGGGCGCTCGGGCTCCAACACCGTGGGCACGATCTACGCCTTTGACCCGACGAACAACACCTGCACCTCGACCGGGGCTTCGATGCCGATCCCCATCTCCAACTATACCGTCAACCTGGTCAACAACGGGCAGTACGACCTGCTGTGCACCTTTGGCGGGCGCGATTCGGCCGGGAACCAGACGCTGGCGGTGCAGTGCTACAACCCGGTGACCAACGCTGCCACGCAGGTGGCGACGCTGCCGACCGCCTACACCGGGTACGTGCCGGGGGCGCAGGTGGTGGTCAATAACAAGGTCTATATCTTTGGCGGCTTTAACCCCAACTCCTCGCCTTATGAACTGGCCCGTACGGACCGCTTCGACCCGACGAACAACACCTTTACGCAGATCGGCAACCTGAGCCTGGCGCGGTCGTACATCATGGCCACGGCGGTGGACGGCAAGATCTATGCCTTTGGCGGGACGGTCTATGACGGGTCCAGCCTGGTAGCCCAGACGCGGGCCGAGGTGATGGCCGATCCGGAAGGGGCCGGGACGTGGAACGACGCCGCGGTGGCCGACCTGCCGCAGGCCGGTGCGGAGGGGCAGGCCTTTGGCTTCGACTCGAACACGCCCTACGGGCTGGCCGGAAAGATCGTCCTGGCTCCGGCCTACGCCCAGTGGCCGGGCGAGTCGGCCCAGGTGGTGACCTACGACGTGGCCAGCAACTCCTACGACGAGACCTTCTCCGACCTGAACATCACCCGCCGCAACAATGCCGGTGCCTTTGTGCCGATCTGCACGGAGGATCCGACCGACGGTCTGCCGGGGATGTGGGTGATCGGCGGGCGGTCTGGCTCGGACAACCCGCCCTACGCGGCTCCGGAATACTACCCGCTCTCCTGTGCCCTGCCTGCACCAGAGCTGGCCTTCGCCAAGACGGTGGAGGTGGCCGAGGCCTACGGCGGCCAACTGGTGACCTACACCCTCATCTACTCCAATACCGGTGACGCAGATGCCCTCGGCGCGGTCATCACCGATGCCCTGCCGGCAGAGGTGGCCTATATCTCCTCCGACCCGGCGGGCACCTACTACTCGGCGACGCACCAGGTTGTCTGGGCGCTGGATATCTACAGCGGCACGACCGGCAGCATCGCCCTGGTAGTGGAGGTCAGTGACCAGGTACCGGCCGGGACTGTGGCCGACAACTATGCCATGCTGCAGTGGGAAGGCGAGACCTACGAGGATGGGGCATCGTTCCTGGTCGTCTGCCCGCCGGACCTGCCCACCGCCGCTTTCACCTTCACTCCGACCGTCATCTACACCGATACCCTGGTGCAGTTCACCGACACCTCCACCGGGCCGGTGGTCGAATGGTATTGGGAGTTCAGCGACGGCTACACCTACAACATCTCCAACCCGGTGCACACCTTCCTGACGACGGGCACTTTTACCGTCACCCTGACCGTCACCAGCAACATCGGCTGCTCTGACACGACCTTCAACACGGTGGATGTCGTGGAAAAGCAGCCGCCTCAGCCGGAGCACTATTTCATCTACCTGCCCATCGTCGTCAAGGATTTCCAGCCCTAAGTCAAGATGCCAGGCACCTGGGAAGTGCCTGGCACGCGTAGCATCAGGGCCGGCGAGGAAACCCTCGCCGGCCCTTTTGTTTGTGGGTTACGGGCGGTCAGCAAAACCGCCCTACAGGTAGGTAGGGTTTGTTACCCGGCCTACAGCGGCGGTTAGCAAAACTACAGTGTATGGGCTTGTTATCGGACTGCAGGGACGACCTGTGTGGTGCGGAAAGCGATTCTGACAGAAAGGGAATTCCGATCCGACATTCACTCTCCAACATTGTGGATGATTAGCGGTAGATAAATGGCCTTCATCCAGCACGGCGGCGGGGGCCAAGTCCCGGTCCCATCTACCGGAAGGTAAGCACTACTGCCATCCAGTTGAACGTCCAGGATGATTGGAGTCGGACACATTGGAGAAGTTCCCTGCCATATCGGCAGGTTGGCCTGGGGCAGGTCCAGGATTCGGAAGTAGGTCTGCCCCTGATAGGTGATGCGTATAATAGAGGCTTCCGTCCGCTGATCCAGAGGCAGCGCGGGATCCGCAAAAGGATTCCCTTCTAGAGTAGCAATCCCATACCCATCGGTCACGGCAATCAGGTCGGGTACAGCGTCAAAACGACTCTGGTTTCGCCAGCGAAAGGCGATCTGAGGGTCTATCCGGGTGATCAGGACGTTGCTGAAGTTGAAATCCTGATAGTAGGTTCCATTGAGCCCCGGTTGGGTGGCCTGCGCATCACGAGATAAGCGGTCCTTTGGAATGGGTTGCAATGGGATGCCTAGAGCCGATGAGCCGTATAGGAGAGCCAGCTGTCGGCCGATCCAGACCCCTTCATGGGTCTGGAGTTCAAACTGCAATGAGTGGATGCCCGCGTTCAGGTGGATGGTCCATTGATCCCGTTTGTAACAGTTATCGTCTAGCCAGAACCATTGCCCTGGGCCGAAGACGATCTGATCATCTATCCATAACGTTGCATATGTACGGCTGGGAGTGAGAAGGGTAAAGGAGTACGTACCGGCGGCCGCAATTTGCAGGTAGCCTTCCCATTGGGCCGAAGCATCCATAGGAAAATTATCGGGCAGACGCTCGGCATCCGTTGGGGGTTCGGCACGAAAGACCTCTACGTGAGCGCCAACCACTGGACGGTCGTTTTGTCCCAGAATGGCAAGGCGGTGCCGGGTCGGAATTGCTTGGTGAATCCAGTAGTTGTTCCCAGCATATTGCCACCCAGGGGGAAGAATACTGGGATCAGCATAGTACACGTTCCAGTAGTGCAATGTGGATGTTGGTGGCTCACGCCAGCGGCCGTTACCGGCATTCTGCGCGCCCATCCGTTCCCGTACCTGACGGTCTTGTCGGTACTGGAACTCGTAGAAAAATCCCCACGCAGCCCAGGGCCCCCAGCCTCCCGGGTAATCGGCGCTCATCATCACACAATCCAGACGACGGCGGTCGCCGCCGTATCGCTCCTGCCAGCATTGTACGGGCAAGTCGGGTATGGCGGCGGTGAGAGGAGTCAACCAGACACTCCCTACCTCAGGATGGTGTCGGCCCAGATGGTGACCAAGTTCGTGGATCAGCGTCCATTCCACAACCATAAACTCTGGGTTGTTGGTGGTGTAGATCGGCGCATAGTCTTTGAACCCCCACCCCACGTCCGGGGTGGCATCCAACTGGCCGGGGAAATTGGCAAAACCGATCGCGCCATCAGGTACCACGATCACCCGATCCAGGCGCAGGCGCGGCAGCGCGTGTCGTTGTCCTCCCAGGTACTGGTCCTCGGCGTGGTAAAAGTACTCGTTCATCTGGGCAATTTGTCGCTGCGCCCAATCCTCCCAGGAATAGGTACCGGCACGGTAAGGCGGAGTGTCGGGGGGCTGGGAGAACCAGTGAAATCCGGCCCGGGGGCGAGCCCACTCCGGGACGTCCTCCACCCTTCCCCGAGGTGCGCTCTCCACCCAATCATATACATCCTGTTCCACCACAAAGGCCACGGACAGGGCATCCGTGTAGTCCGCCAGATCGTTGTTGTGCTCCCATATCCCTTCATCCACTTCGCCATCCGCATCTACCACAACACGTACCCGGTAAGGACTATCCCGCCAGCGCCCATCGCCAAATGCCCGTCCCTGTTCTTCAGCGTCCACGTATTCAAACATCATCGGCTCGCTGTGCGCTGGAAGGCCATTGCTGCGTATCCGCACCTCGCTACCAGGGACAACGTTGCCCGCAGGGTCCAAAGTCTGCCAGAGAAGAGTGAAAGGCCCGCTGTCCACCCCTCCTTTGTTGGCGACGTAGGCCCGAAACCGGACCGGTTCGCCCACATCTGGCCAGTTCTTCTCGTCATACCAGTTATATCGGGGTAGACGTTCTATATACAGCAGGTCCAGATCGGCCACAGAAGCGATATCTTGTTCCACGGTCAGCGGCTCAGGGGAAACACCTATGGAATGCCCTGATAATTGGCAGAGCAACCCTATTGCCATTCCGCAAAGTATCAGCAGAAAGGGAATTCGTTTCACCTTACGCTCTCCCGAATCGCGCTCAGGAACCCCAGATGGGCATGGACAGGATTGGGATGAGTGCGCACCTGAAATCCTCTGCCTTGCAAAAAGGTTACCAGGTCCCGCTGGCCATACGGCGTGATTCCCTCGTGGTATTCCATTACCAGGCGGGCAATACGCGGTAAAACCGTATCGGGGGTATGAAAAAGAATATCGTACTCAGCCCCTTCGCAATCCATTTTGAGCAGGTCACAGTAACCGGTCGCGGTCTTTGCCAGAGCATCGGCGAGCGAAAGGGACGCTACCTCTATGCGCTGGTCCGACAGTCTGGCCGTGCCAAACTGTAAGGGCTCACCTCCCGAGATACCCAGAGAGACCGTCCCAGTCTGTGCCGCGATCGCATGAGAAAAAGCGGAAACGTTCCCCACTCCGTTCCGGCGCAGATTTTCGCTCAGCAGGTGAAAGGACTCCGGAAACGGTTCAAAAGCGTACACCCGATTGGTCGGATGTCGGGTTGCCGCATAGATGGCAAAGTCACCGATCCCCGCACCTATATCTATCACCGTCCACCCTGCGCCGATCGGAACGCCGTACCGTTCATAGAACCGGTCCAGCCAGGTCTCTTTGATGATCCAAACGTCCATCGTGCCCCGAACGAGAAATCGCATACCACTTTTCCGCAATTGGACCTCGCGAGTATTCGGAGGGCCTGATTGCCAAAAAGTGCGGACAATCAGCGTTGGATTCCGGAAACCGGTGAGCAGTCGGATCACGGAGGTTGTGTAATAGATGAACTTACGGAGTATCATAATCCGGTCTACAGACAGTTAGCAAAACTACAGTTTTTTTACCCGTCTCACGGCGGTTGGCAAAACCGCCCTACAGGTAGGTGGGGTTTGTTACCCGGCCGGTCATGGTGCTCTGCATTCGCGCAGACACCACTCGCAGCCGTAGGGCAGAGCCTGGGCGTTATCAACCCCCTCGACCGTGCACCGGACCAGGTGCGCCCGATTGCAGTCGGTTGAGCCCCCCGGTTTTACCTCCAGGATTCTGGCCCACACGGTGCGCGTCTCGTGGTTCTGCTCCTTGGCCGCATCTGGCTCGTAGCGGATTTCGCACACGATTACTTTTTGCAGCTCTTTGAGCGGCACGGTCAGGCCAAATTCAGCCGGGTTGATAGACTTGTCTGCATCTTGGCGATAGCTACACAGATAGGGCCGGGCGCGGTTGGGATCGGCTACAATATCCAGATAGAAAGCCAGGACACTTTTCTCCGGATAGTACACCTGAGAGACCTCTGCCGGCCGCCCTGTGCCAAAGCTGAGCTCCTGCTCCACCGGGTCGAGCAGGGTCTGAGTGCCGGGCTTGAAATAGGATCCTTGTTGCGGGGTGTACACCCGCCTGACGGCGAACTGACTCCGCTCAAAGCCTGCCCGGTCCCACACGGTGACGACCCCGTTCTCCAGATTTATCTCTACCCAACCGGTGCTACGGAATGAGCCGATGTTCTCGTAGCGCAGGCGCCACTCGTCGGGCAGGGGCTGACCGGGATGTTCCCGTTGCCAGCGCAGACGCTCGGTGCAACTGGGTTCGACCCCTACCTTGCGAAAGATGTTGAGATCGCTGCGGTAGCCGCCACTACCGCTGCCAGCAATGACTACCTCTGGCCAGTCCCGCCCTCTCGACTTGGGGTCCTGATAGGCGATCATGTTCGCTACACCGAGGAACTCGGCCCCGCTCTCACCCAGGTAATCGTACGCCACCGGTACCAGCTCAAAGGCCTGGATGGCGGGAGGGCGGCAATTATCGGGGTCATAGATGGCTGCGCCAAAAGGCCCGCCGGGAGAATCGTAGCGGTAAAAGACCAACCACTCCTCTTTTTGTGGCTCGTCGGCCAGGTCGGTGTCCACCCGGTGGATGTAGTTCAGGTCGGCAAGCCCTGGGACTATATCACCCAGGTAGATGATCCTGTCCCCGGTCAACATGCGTGCCAGGAGCACACGGCCGCGGGAGGGGTTGTATCTGAAAACGTAGACCAGGATCATATAGCCCAAGATGGCCGACACTGCCACCCACACCAGGAAAAGGATGAGCTTGTTTGGCTTGGGGGCGTCGGGGGGGCGAAAAATCGCCAGCAACAAGACCAGGAACGAGATACCCAAGGCCAGGATGGCGATGGCAACGGTCGTATTCACCGGGCTTTTCCTCAATTTGCCGAGGTGGCCGATGGCTCTGGCAGGAGCGCCACCGGCAGCACTTCTTCCATCCGGTCCACAAAGATGAACTTCAGGTCGCGTTTCACCCGCTTGGGGATCTCGACCATATCCTTCTTGTTCTGCTTGGGCAGCAGCACCGTCTTTAATCCGGCGCGATGGGCGGCCAACACCTTCTCTTTCAGCCCACCGATGGGCAACACCCGGCCGCGCAACGTGATCTCGCCGGTCATGGCCATATCGCCGTGAACCGGTCGCTGGATCAGCGCCGAGATGAGCGCCGTGGCCATGGTCACCCCGGCCGACGGGCCATCCTTGGGGATGGCTCCTTCTGGCACATGGATGTGGATGTCCAGTTTGTCAAAGTCCACGTCGCCAATGCCCAACTCCTGAGCGTGAGAGCGGGCGTACGACAGCGCCGCCTGGGCCGACTCTTGCATGACCTCCCCCAACTGGCCGGTGAGGATGAGCGACCCCTTGCCGTCCATGAGCGACACCTCCACCGGCAGCAGGTCGCCGCCGGCCTCTGTCCAGGCGATGCCGATGGCCAGGCCGATCTCGTCGGTGCGGCTCATTTCGTCATGCAAAAAGCGCGGCGGCCCCAGGTATCTGGGCAGCGATTGGGCCAGGATGTGATGGGGCACCGGTTTTCCCTCGGCCACCCGCCGCGCCACCTTGCGGCACACGTTGGCGATCTCCCGCTCCAGGTTGCGCACCCCGGCCTCGTAGGTGTACTCGCGGATTATGGTCCGCAGCGCCTTCTCCGAAAAGTCAAGCCGACGCTCTGGGGTGTCGAGCCCGTTCTCGGCCAACTGTCGGGGGATGAGGAACTGACGGGCAATGGCCAGTTTTTCCTCCTCGATGTAGCCTGGGAACTCGATCACCTCCATCCGGTCGCGCAGCGCCGGCGGGATCGGGTCCAGGATGTTGGCAGTGGTGATAAACATCACCCGCGATAGGTCATAGGGTACATCCAGGTAGTGATCGGAAAAGGCGTGGTTCTGTTCCGGGTCCAGCACCTCCAACAGCGCCGCTGAAGGGTCCCCCCGAAAGTCAATGCCCACCTTGTCAATCTCGTCGAGCATAAAGAGCGGGTTGACCGTGCCGGCAACGCGCATCGTCTGGATGATCCGTCCTGGCAGCGCGCCGATGTAGGTACGGCGGTGGCCCCGGATTTCAGCCTCGTCGCGGATGCCGCCCAACGACACCCGCACGAACTTGCGGCCCAACGCCTCGGCAATCGAGCGCCCCAACGAGGTCTTGCCTGTGCCCGGCGGTCCGACAAAGCACAGGATCGGGCTGCGGGTGGAGGGCTTGCCCTCCGACAATTTGCGCACGGCGAGGTATTCCAGGATGCGCTCCTTGGCTTTGGGCAGGCCGTAGTGGTTGGCGTCCAGGACCTTGGCTACCTGCGCGATGTCCAGGTTGTCTTTGGTGGCCGTCGTCCACGGCAATTCCAACAGCCAGTCCAGGTAGGTGCGGATGATGCCGATCTCGGGCGCAGCCGGTGGCATGGCCTTGAGCCGGGCAAGCTCCTTCTTGGCTTTGGCCCGTACCTCCTCCGGCATTTCTGTCTGGGCGATCTTGTCCTCCAGCTCCTGGATCTCGGCCATTTCGATGTCAATCTCGCCCAGCTCGGTTTGAATGGCGCGCATCTGTTCCCGCAAGAAGAACTCGCGCTGTGAACGATCCACCTCCTGCTGAACCTTGTCGTGGATAGACGACTCCAGCTCCAGCACATCCAGTTCTTGTGCCAGGAGGATGCTGAGGCGTTGCAGCCGTTGAGTTGGATCAAGCGTCTCCAGCAGCTCCTGGCGCACACCCACATCCAGGTCGAGCAGAGAGGCGATCAGGTCGGCCAGCGCGCCCGGTTCCGGCAGGTTCATGGCGGCAACGTAGGCATCTTCCGGCAGGTTGCGCGATAGCTGCACCACCTTCTCAAACAGTGAAAGCACAACGCGCATCAGCGCCTCAGTGCCCAACGTCGCTTTGAACGAATCTTGAAGCGGTTCCACCCGAGCGCGGAGATAGGGCCGAGTCTGGCTCAATTCTACTATCCGTACCCGCCGCCGCCCCTGAGCCAAAATGTTGGTCGAGCCATCGGGCAAGCGCAGGATGCGCCCGATCACCATCTCCACGCCGATGGAGTACAGGTCATCCAGACCAGGGTCCTGCACGTCCGGGTTGCGTTGGGCAACGGCCACAATCAGGTTGTCGGTGCCAACTGCCGCCTCTACCGCCTTGATTGACCGGTCGCGCCCTACCATCAGGGGGGCGATCATCTGAGGAAAGACGACCATATCGCGCAAGGGCAACAGCGGATAGTCGCCCGAAACACTCTCTTCTGTCTCTTCAACCAGGTTATCCATGTCAAACTGACCAAAATCGAACTGAAAACTCAACGCGGTGCTAACCTCCATTTACCATCGCAGATCATAAGCAATATAGCACAGGACCGACGAAAAGACAACTTGCGATCGGGGCCTTGTCTGGCCCCAGGCTGGTTCCCGGCTTTCAGGCCGGGTCGCCAGGCGGCAGGGGCAGCCCCTGCCGGGCAAACCAGGCTGCTCGTGCCTCGGCGGCGACGAACACCGAGCCGGTGCAGCAGATCAGGCTTGCGTCGGGATCGGCGTCGGCCAGGGCCAGCTCTAACGCCTGGGCGACCGAGTCGCTCGTTTCCAGGGCAAAGCCCAGCTCGCCGCTGCGGGCCTGGAGCCAGACCGGATCGGCGGCGCGAGGGTGGCGTGAACGGGTGGCAATCGCCCGGTCGGCTCCTGAGAGGAGCGCCGTCAGCAGTTCCGGTGTGGCGTGATCGGCCGAAACGCCCAGCACCATCGTCAAGGGTCGGGGGCCGAACAGCGCCTGGAGTGCGGCCCGAAGTTTGTGCGCCGAATCGCCGTTGTGGGCACTGTCAACTATCAGCAACGGTGCCCGGCTCAGGATCTCCAGGCGGCCCGGCCAGCGCACCAAACGCAAGCCGGCGCGGATGGCCGCCGCCGACACCGTGGCCCTGCTCTCGGCCAATGCGGCTACAGCCGTCGTGGCGTTCGTCAACTGGTGCTCGCCCAGCAGCGGCAACCATAGCCCCTCCATCTGCTCCTGTCGGTGGCCGATGGCAAACATCTGGCCATCCAGGCTGGCCGGCCCTGCCTGCCACACCCAGTCGCGGCCCACCAGGGTCAGCGGCGCACCCTGCCGGCGGCAGGTCTCCTCAATCACCGCCAACGCCTCATCGGCCTGGGGCGCACTGACCACCGGCACACCGGCTTTGACAATGCCGGCCTTCTCTGCGGCAATCTGGGCCAGGGTATCGCCCAGGATGGCGGTGTGGTCGTAGCTGATGGAGGTGATGACCGCTACGGCTGGGGTCACCACGTTGGTCGCGTCCAGTCGCCCCCCCAACCCCACCTCCACAACCGCCCATTCGACCTCCTGTTCGGCGAACCAGGCGAAGGCAAGGGCTGTCATTACCTCAAAGGTGGTGATCTCGGCCACCTGGGCTGCCAGGGGCTGCATCTTTGCCACCAGGCGAACCACGTCGGCTTCAGGGATGAGTTCGCCGCCGACCTGGACCCGTTCGCGGAAGGTGTGCAGGTGTGGCGACGTGTATAGCCCGGTGCGGTATCCCGCTGCCCGCAACACCGCCTCGGTTATCGCCGCTGTGGAGCCTTTGCCCTTGGTCCCGGCGATGTGTATAGACTGAAAGGCCTGGTGCGGATTGCCCAGCAACGCCAGGAGATGGCGGACCCGGTCCAGGTTGTAAAACTGGGGAGCATAGGCGGCAAAGCCCCGCTTCTCATAGTCGGTCAGGCTGTAGATATAGGTCAATGCTTCCCGGTAGTCCATGCCTATATTCTATCCCAATTGACCTGAAATGTAAAGTTGCCAAAACGGGGCGAGGGTGGTATGATGGGGTTTGGAGGAAAAGGTTGCAAGCGTCGCGCACACGGTGGCAAATCCATCTGCTGGCCCTTCTGGCCTATACACTGCTGGCTCTGGCGCTGACCTGGCCGCTGGCCGCCCATTTCGGCAGCCACGTGCCGGGTGACGGTGCCGACGACCCACCTCTCACCTGGAATCTGTGGTGGGTGCGACACGCCTTGCTCAGCCTGGGTAGCAACCCATTCCGGTGCAACTATCTGTTCTATCCTCTGAGCATCAACCTGGCCTTCTACACCCTGACGGTGCTGAACGGGTTGCTGTCCCTCCCTTTGCAGGCTACCCTTGGCCTTGTCCCGGCCAGCAACCTCTTGCTCCTGTCCTCCTTTGTCCTCGGCGGCTATGGAGCCTTCCTCCTTGCCGGCTATTTTCTAGCAGCAAGTAGCAAGCATCAAGTGGCGGGTGCCCCCTTGCCTCTTGCTGCTTTTACCGCCGGGTTGGTGTATGCTTTTGCTTCCAGCAAGCTGTTCTACGCCGCTTTGGGCCAGTGGAATATCGCCAGTTCCCAGTGGATCCCGTTTTACGTGCTCTATCTGTTCAAGATAGGCGATCCGCTAGCGCGCAGGCGGTGGCGGTATCCTATCCTGGCCGGCCTCTTTTTGCTGTTCCAGACCTACGCCGAGATGACCTACGCCTCGTTCCTGATACTGTTCACGGCCCTGTGGTTGGTCTGGCGCCTGTTTGCCAGGAACCCGATCCCCTTGCGCTCGCTGGCCTTGCTGGGCTTTCTATTCGCCGTGGGGCTGTTGCCCATCCTGCTGATGATGGTTCCCGACCTGCGCGCCGAGGGGGATATTCTGGTCGAGGGCGGTGGCTTTGCCGACATCTTTTCGGCAGACCTGGTCGGTTTCCTGGTGCCAACCATGCACCACCCCATTTTCGGTTCGCTGGTGGAACGTCTGCACTTTGACCACACTGTCGGCCAACACCTGTATCTGGGCTATTCGGTGCTGGCCCTGGCCTTGGTGGGCATCGTTGCCGGTCGGCGTCGCCCTTGGAGCAAATTCTGGCTCGTTTCGGCTATTTTTTTCTGGCTGCTCACTCTAGGGCCGTCGCTGCGCATCAACGGCCATGACACCGGCATGCCCTTGCCCTTTGCCCTGCTGGCCCAACTGCCCTTCTTCAAAGGCAATCGCTATCCCAGCCGCTACAGCGTGATGCTGATGCTCAGCCTGGCCGTGCTGGTTGGGCTTGGTGTGCATTGGCTGCTGGATAAAGTAAGTTACAAGTTGCCGATGGCAAGAGGCAACCGGCTACTTGCCATTTGTACCTTGCTACTTGTCACTCTTGTACTTTTCGAGCACCTGTCCATTCCGTTGCCGCTGTCGGACATGCGGGTGCCGCCGGTCTATGCCCACGTTGGAGCGATGCCGGGCGATTTCACCCTGCTCGACCTGCCGGTGGCCTGGCGTAACGGCTTTCGTGTCACCGGTCCTCTAGACCCGATTATCATGTTCGAACAATATTACCAGACCGCCCACGGCAAACGCCTCCTGTCGGGCAACACCTCGCGCAACCCGCCCCTCAAGTTCCAATATTTCACCGAAGCGCCGGTGATCAACACCCTTATTGCCCTGGAGACCGGCCATACGGTGGACCCGGCCGTCGTGGAGCGTGACCGCGCCCTGGCCGCTGAGGTGCTGCGCTTCTTTGACATCCAGGCTATCGTTGTCCATCCGGCCCACACCGGCCCAGAGGTGGTGTCCTATGTCGAGACGGTGTTGCCGGTGGAGCGATTGTATCAGGATGAGGCGACCATCGCCTATCGTGTGGACCTGCCCCCCTGGCCCACTACGTGGACCATCCGTCCGGGCGACGTGGTAGGTGGGCTGAGCTACGCTGAGGGGTGGGGGGTGCCGGCCGGCGGTGTGATCTGGGCCCAGCGGCAGGCTGTCCGCCTGTTGGTCCCCCTATCAGGCGGGGCGCAGCAAATGGCTTTTCGCGCCTATGTGCCGGGGACAGGACAGCGGCTCCAGGTAAAAGTCAACGGCCAGCTTGTGCACGAAAGCGACCTGGTTGCCGGCTGGATGGACTACCGGCTCGACCTGCCGGCCGAGGCAGTGCGCGAAGGGCTGAACGAGGTCTGGTTGTGTTTCCAGGCGTTGTACCCTGCCGGCCAAGCCGGTCTGTCATCCCGAACAATCGGGGAAACCGGCATCGCCTCGCCGGTCAACCTGGTGGTGCAGAGCGCCGGACAGGAGGTGGGTGACCTGGCGCACATCTATGTGAACGGCCAGGAGGTGTCGCCGAATGAGCGGGGCTACAACGTGGCGGTCATCGCTCCCCAGAGCGGCGTGGTGGGGCCGGTGGCGGCGTTCGACACCCACCTGGACGAAGGGGCGGGTCGGGCTTTGGCTGAATTTCTCGACCGGGTGCCGCCGGGATATATCGTCGCCGTAGCTGCTGCCGACGAAGCCTCGCGGCTGCTGGGCCAAGAGGCCGTGGACGCGCTGCGGAGCCTCGGCGCGGCAGTTGACCTGCGGGGCAGGTTCCGCTGGGGGCACGCAATTATCGGCGTCAAGGGCGCTCCACCGGGCACAGCCTGGGAAGCGAGCGACTGGATGCGCCCTGTGACCCTGGTCGTCGGCGAAGGGAGCACCGAGCCTCAGGTTGCGGCCGCTTTTGCCCACCTGACCTTCACGGCCCAACCGGAGCCGTAAACTCTCCGTGGGGCGTCTGGAATTTGACAGGACCACGACAAAGGCCTATAATCGGCGGCAGATAGCAGCCTCCGGGGTTTTAGAAACCTCGGAGGTTTTGACGAAAAGGAGAAGTATATGATTGACGTAAACGACTTGCGCAAGGGGGTAACCTTTACCCTGGATGGGGAGCTGTACCGTGTGCTCCACTACCAGCACTACAAGCCGGGGCGGGGCAATGCCGTCATCCGCACCAAACTGCGCAACCTGCGCACCGGGGCCACGGTAGAACGGACCTTTCCCTCCGGCGACCGGGTTCAAGACATCCGCCTGGATCACCAGACCGTCCAGTATCTTTACACCGACGGCGACTTTTACTACTTTATGGACACTGAAACCTTTGAACAGTTCCCGCTGCCTAACGCCCTGATCGAGGATGTCAAGCCCTTCCTCGTCGAAAATATGGAGCTGGAGCTTTCCAGTTACGAGGGGGAGCGGCTGGACGTAGAACTACCGATCACCGTGGACCTGCGGGTGGTCGAGGCGCCTCCCGGTGTGGCCGGCGACACGGCCTCCAGCCCAACCAAAGAGGTAACGTTGGAGACGGGCTACAAGCTCCAGGTGCCGCTCTTTATCGAGGAGGGTGATGTGATCCGCATAGATACCCGCGATGGCCGCTACGTAACCCGCGTGTAGCCATCGGCTTATTGCCATTTCGAGGGCCTTCTCCTTGCTAGAAGGCCCTTTTTGTTCTGCCTGTTCACCCGGAGAAGCCAACGGCAGGGCCGCTGATGCCAAGGACCAAGGCCGTTCACACCGCTGATGTGGGAATCGGCGCTGACATCATCTTGACATATAGGCCAAGATGATGCACAATGGAGCCTAATCGTCAGGCGCAGGATCTACGTTCAGGAGGAGAAAGGTAACAAGATGACCCCAAAGATGAAAGGTTTCTGGATCCGTCTTGGCATTGGGCTTGCCCTGGCTGCCCTCAGTGCTATCTTGCTGACCCTCTCTTTCCCGCCCTACAACCTTTGGCCATTCATCTGGGTGGGCTTTGTCCCCATGCTGGTGGCCCAGTTTCGCGTCATGCCCCGCCAGGTTTCCAGCCTGGCCTCGGCCATCGCCATTGGCGGCTGGCTGGGCGGCTATCTTGTCCCCATCTTTGCCGGGAGCGGTCTCTATATGACCTGGCTACCGCTTCTCATTGCCGGCATCACTTACGTGGCCGATAGCAGCGCGCGGGCCTTTCATGAGCGCACCGGCTACCGCTGGTTTGTCTGGCAGGGTGCCCTCAACTGGGTGGGCATCGAGATGATCCGTGGTTTCATCCCCATTATGGGCACATGGGGCTTTGTGGCCAACGCACTGCACGGACAGCCGTGGCTGATCCAGCCGGTGAGCATCTTTAGCATCTTTGGCCTGGGCCTGCTCATCATGGCGGTCAACTATGGGCTGGGGTTAGGTGTGATCTATTTCTTTGATCGGCGCTGGCAACTGGACGCCGACGCGTCGGCCATTGCCCGCCGCCAGGTTGTCCGCTGGAGCGCAGGCCTGCTTGCGGCTCTCCTGGTGTGGACCGGCCTCAGCCTGGCCCTGTTTCGCACCCCCGTGACCCCCACGGTGCGCGCTGCCGCCCTGCACTACGATGCCGGAGTTCCCTGGAGCGCGGTGGACAAGTTCCAAGAACTGACCCGACAGGCGGCACAAAAGGGCGCCCAGGTGGTGGTCTGGCCGGAGGTCGCCATTGAGGGCGATCCCCAGGTGACGAACACGGCTGAATTTCGCCATCTGGCAGCAGAGACCGGCGCTTACCTGGCCCTGGGCTACTCTGTCAAGGTGAGCGAACGGGCGTGGCGCAACGAGGTCACCGTGTTAACGCCCGATGGGCAATTTCTGGGCGTCTATGGCAAAGACCATCCTGTGACCTTTGCCGGGGAAACCAGCCCCACGCGCGGCACCTATCCGGTGTATGACACATCGCTGGGCAAAATCGGCACCATCATCTGTTACGACCTGGACTTTACCGACACGGCCCGCAAGATCACCCGCAACGGCGCGAACTTGATCCTGGTGCCCTCTCACGACTGGCCGGCTATCGCCACCAAGCACTACACCCACCTGGTCTTTCGCGCCATCGAAAATCGCGTGACTATGGTCAAGGCGGATAACAGTGGCAACGATTCGGTGATCATTGATCCCTACGGACGGGTGATCGCCAGCGCGATCACCCCCGGCGGCGACAAAGCCGGCCAGGTGGTCATTGCCGACGCGCCCCTCGGCACAGGCAACTCGCTCGCCGTCCGTCTGGGCGATTGGGTGGGCTGGATTGCCCTGGCCGGGTTTGCCTTTTTCGTCGTGTACGATTCGGTAACAAAGGCCAGGGCCAGGCGCATATAGAAAAGACATTATCGAGAATAGCATTTTTCACCGCAAAGGCGCGAAGGGCGCAAAGAATTTCAATGTAAAACTTGGCGCTCTTGGCGTCGCCTGCCCCTGCCGCAGGCAGGGGGTGGCGGTTCCAAAATCCTTATTTCCGATAGAGTCCAAGGCATACCCGGCAGAGAGAAAAGGGTCAACGGCCAGGCGGCATAGTTGTCAGTTGGCCGCCTTTCAGGTAGTAGACCGCCCGGCCCGGATACTCGGCGATAACGGCTGCGTCGGTTTGCGCATCGCTGCCCCGCGCATACACCACGTCGTCGTTCAGGAGAGGGCTTTGCCCGGCCAGCATCGCGCCATACTCCAGCCAGCGTTCGGCATAGACGATGACCAGGGCGTGGTGCAGCCCTGCCTCTTCGATGGGCCGTAGCTGGGCGCGGCTGATGCCGTAGAACCCGTGGGCCTCTTGCATCCGGGCAGGGATGTTGAGGGCCAGGCTGAGGGCGACCGTGACTATCAGCGCTCCAGCCAGTGCTGCCCTTAGCCATTTCTGACGATTTCTGGCCCAATCCCAAATTTTGAGCAATCCAACCGCGCTCAGCAGCCATAGCCCGCCGAACCCCTCAAAGTAGTAGCGCGGCCCCCACAGCCGTGCCGGCGATCCGATCCAGTAGAACAGGTAGGCGATGACCAGACAGCCAAAGGGGGTCAGCAGCGCCCAATCCCGCTGCCGGCGGGGCTGTAGCGCCAGGCCGGGGATCAGCGGCAGCCAGCTCAGCGCCGGCCAGCCCAACAGGTCGGTTGCCGCTCTGGAGAGGTCCTGCTTGAGGTTGAGCCAGGCGTAATAGGGAGAGTGCCCTCCCGGCATCGCGCCGATGCCAGGTCCAAAGCCCAGGCGGTCGTAGGGCCACCACAACAGGTACGGGTTCAGCCACGGGTCGCCGGTGACGGCCCACTGGTAGGCGGGCAGCAACGCCGCCACCGCGCTCCCGGCCAGGGCGACCAGCAGGTAGCACGGCCAGCCGGGCCGCCGTCGGAGCACCTGGCCCAGACTGTAGAGGACGAATGGCGCGGCATAGGCTATCGCGGTCAGCGAGCGGGTGAGAAAAGCCATGCCCAGCGCCAGGCCGGCCCCCAGCGCAAACCGGCGGCTGCGCCCCTGAGCGGTCCAGATGAACCACAGGCTAAAGAGCAGCAGCCACACCAGACTCGCCAGGTGAGATAGGAACGATCCACTCAGCACCAGGAACAGCGGCGAGGTCAGCCCCAGTGCCGCCGCCAGCAGGCCGGCCCGCTCGTCGTACAGAGTTTGCCCCAGGCGATAGACCAGGTAGAGGCTCAGTGCCGCCAGCAGTGGGTTGATCAACCAGGCGGCACCGACCAGTTCGCCCAAGGCCAGCACCGCCGGCCAGCCGGGCGGATACTTGCCAAACCGCCGGCCCTGATAATCCAGCACAAAGGGGACCCAGAATGAGCCGGGGTGGGTGGGCGAGGGGACGGTCAGGCGGCCCAAGGTCATCGTTTTGGCCTGGAAGAGGTAGGCTACTTCATCTTCCAGGTGGGGCAGGCGCTCGAAGGCCAGGCAGGCGATGGCTGCCGTGACCAGAAAGGCCAGAAGGCACACAAATCCGATTAGCTTGCCTGCGCCGATCTGTTTTGCCGGCAACAGCTTTCCGCTTGACACGGGTAAGGCGTGTTCCACTCCTACTCCTCGGCGTCCGTGTAGCGGGCAACGATGGCCCGCGCTGCATCGCGCACCATGGCTGCCAGTTCCGGTGGGCTGAGAACGGTTGCTTTGTCCTGATAGGTCAGCACCCAGCGGCACGGCCAGGCCAGGTCCGAGGCGTCGAAGGCCAGGGTCACCGCCCCGTCATCATGCTCGGTCAGCTCTTGCCACTCCTCGCGCCGCTCGCGGATCAGGTGGGCCACCTCTGCATCAAAGCGAACCGCCACCCGGTAATAGGTGGCCGGCCGTTCGTCGGCCATCCGCAGCAGGTACTCCCGTGCCACAAAGTCGGCCGGCAGTTCAAAGGTCTCGCCGGTGGGCTCGACCTTCTGGATGCGGTCCACGCGGAAGGTACGCAGGTTGCCGCGCAGGTGGCAGTAGCCGATCAGGTACCAGTTGCCCCATTGCAGTGCCAGGGCATAGGGGTTCACCAGCCGCTCGGTGACCTGTTGGCGGAACGATTGGTACACCAACCGAACCTGTCGGCGGCGGGCCACACAACGCCGCAGATCGTCGAGGATGGGGGCCCAGGGGCCATAGTCGCGGCGCAGCCAGCCGGTGACCACCAGGCCGCGTTGGGCCTCTTTTACCTCCTGCAGCAGGGCTTCGGGCAGGACGTTGTCCAGCTTGGCCATGGCGGCTACCGCTGCGTCGTAATATGAAGCTCCCCAGATGTCCTTGACCAGTTCCGAACCCAGGTACAGGACCGTGGCCTCCTCCGGGGTAAAGACCAGGGGGGGCAATTTGTAGCCGCGCACCAGCGAAAAGCCGCCATAGGGGCCGCGCTCGGAATAGATAGGGATGCCCATCTCGTCCAGCATGGTCATATAGCGATGCACCGTCCGCTCCGAGACGCCCAATTCTTGGGCCAGCTCGTTGGCCTTGATTGTGCCCCGCCGCTGGAGCATCAGGATAATCGAGATCAGCCGGGTGGCTACGTTTGCCATAGCCATATTATAGCACAATTGGGCGACATTGCCTATGCTGGGAGGGGGGAGCGTCACAAGTCAGTAGGACAACTCCGCAGTTCAACATGCCCTTTCGGGCACCATAAAGCATGAAAATGTAGGACAACTGCTAGCAGTTGCCCTACTTCCCGAGGGCCGGCTTCTGCACCCTGTATGTCCCCAGGATGTTACGCTCTCAGGAGGGGGCATATCCTCCACGCCATGAACTCCAGGATCTTGCCGCTTGACCGAGGCGTCGGGGTGTGTTACAATCGGGGTGTGCAAAGCCGGGCGGTGTTGACACAGGCGCGCGATGGGTGGAGGTGACGACCTGCATTCTTCAGGTTGCAGTACGGGACGGGGCTTGAGCCGGCGGGCCTTTTTGCGCTGGGCGTTGGGCGTGCCGTTGGGCGTGGCGGCAGCAGCGGCCGGCAGCGTGGGCTATGCCTATGGCGTGGAACCGGATTGGCTGACCGACGAGCGGGTGACGGTCCGCGTGCCGGACCTCCCGTCGGCGCTGAAGGGCCTGACCATCGGCCACCTCAGCGACCTGCACTGGGGGCCGTACACCGGCCAGCGTGAGGTCCGTGCCGCCGTGGAAAGGATCAACGCCCTGTCGCCCGACCTGATCGTCCTGACCGGTGACTATGTTCTTTACTCAGCCGGATATGCTGCGCCCTGTGCCGGCGAGCTGGCTGCGCTCCGAGCGCCCCTGGGCATCTATGCCATTCCCGGCAACCACGACTACTGGACCGACATTGGCGAGGTCACAGCCCAACTGCGCGCCGCCGGGCTGACCCTGCTGCGCAACTCGGCGCAGAGGCTGGAGGTGGGGGGCATTCCCCTGTGGTTGGTCGGCGTGGACGATGTGTGGGAGCAGCACCATGACCTGGCTGCGGCGCTGGCCGGTGTGCCCCGCGATGATCCGGTCCTGCTGCTGGTCCACGAGCCCGACTTGGCCGACGAGGTAGCCCGTGTGCCGCACCGCATCCTGCTGCAACTTTCCGGCCATTCCCACGGCGGGCAGGTCAACCTGCCGCTGCTGGGGCGGCCCGTCCTGCCCTGGCTGGGGCAGAAATACCCGGCCGGGTTACAGTCCGTGCCCGGCTCAAGGCTCCAGGTCTATACCAACCGGGGCATTGGCCTCATCGCCCCGCCGCTGCGCTTTAACTGCCGGCCAGAGGTGGCGCTGCTCACATTGGCGGTTGACACGTGACAAATGACACGAGGAGAGAGACGGATGGTGGAGAAACAAGGGGAAATCTATGAGCAACTGCGGGCCAAACTGGCTACCCACCCCATGGGCGCACCGCAGCGGGATTCGATTCTGGAGATCCTGCGCATCCTGTTTACGCCGGAGGAAGCAGCGTTGGCGCTGCATCTGCCGTTCAAGCCGGCCCGCGACTCTGACATTGCTGCCAGGGCCGGCCTGCCGGTAGAGGAGGTGGTGGCCCACTGCGAGGCGATGGCCGACAAGGGGCTGGTTTACGCTTTTGAGGCGCGAGGCAGGCACTTTTACATGCTCTTTCCCACCGCCCCAGGGCTGTTCGAGTTCCCGATGATGAAACATGGCCGGCTCGACCTGCCCTTCGAGCGGCTGAGCGAGCTGTGGGAGGCATACTACCACGACGGTTGGGGGGCAGAGATGACCGGCGACGGGACCCACATGGCCCGCGTCATCCCCATTCAGGAGGCGGTGGAGGCCCGGCAGACGGTGCTGGCCTACGAGGAGGTGGTGGGCTATATCGAGCGGGCGCGCTACATCTCTCTGCAAGATTGTGCCTGCCGGGTGTCGAAGCGGGCCTGCGATGCGCCTCTGGACGTTTGCCTGGCCCTGGACTATGGGGCCAAGTTCCTGGCCGAGCGGGGTATGGGCCGCCTGATCGGGCGCGAAGAGGCGCTGGCGGTGCTGGAGCGGGCGCGACAGGCGGGCCTGGTGCACATAACCTCCAACACGCTGGACCGGGTGGAGTTTATCTGCAACTGCTGCCCCTGCTGCTGCGGGCTGCTGGGCACGGTCACCCGGCTGGGTGGGGCAGCCGCCAACATCGCCTCCAACTTTCGGGCAGCGGTGGATGCCGAGTCGTGCCTGGCCTGTGGCCTGTGCGCCGACAACTGCCCGGTGCAGGCCATCGCCGTGGGCGAGGTGGCAGAAGTGGACCCGGTGCAGTGCATCGGCTGTGGAATATGCGTCACCCGCTGTCCAGAAGGGGCGCTGGCCCTGGTGCGCCGGGAGGCAAGCCGTGAGCCGCCCAAAGATTATGAGGCCTGGCTGTTGCAGGTGGCAGCGGAGAAGGGGCGGCTGGAGGTGTTCGCCGCCCAGTTGGGGGTTCTCGACGCTCTCTAGAACCCCTGGGTCCCCACGTAGGCCAGCACCTCATCCACCCCCCACAGCGGTGAGCGCAGGCGGGCCTGGGCTTTGCTCACGTCCAGCCGGCAGTCGCGGGGGCGGAACAGGCCGCTTTCCCGGCTCAGGCCGGGGGTGATGCCCGCCGGGTCCAGGCCCCAGGCGCGGACCAGCCGCCTTCCGAACTGGTACCGGCTCAGCGGCTGCGGCCCGGCCAGGTGCCACACCCCGGCTGCGCTTGCCTCGTCGAGGGCGATCAGCTCCAGCAACGCGGCGGCCAGTTGCTCCACCCATACCGGGCAGCGCAGCTCGTCGGTAAAGAGGGTGATAGGCTGGCCGTGGCGCACACTGTTCAGGACCCACATTGTGCGCGGATCGGGTGGGCTAAAGCCGTAGATGAGCGAAGTGCGCACAATAGTTGCCTTCGGACACAGGTCGGTGATGGCCTGTTCGGCGGCGGCCTTGGCTTCGCCGTAGGGGGTGATGGGGCAGGGGGTGTCGGTTTCGGAGTAGGGGCCATGCTCGCCGTCGAACACAATATCGCTGGACAGGTGGATCAGCCGCGTGCCCATAGCGCCGGCGGCTGCGGCTATGTGGCGGGTCCCCTGGACGATGACGGCCTGCATCGCCGCCGGACTGCTCATGTCGGCTGCGGTGTGGATGACGGCGTAGGGGCGCAGCCGAGAAAAAAGCTTGACCACCGCCCTGCCATCGCGGATGTCCAGCGGCACCGTCTGGCAGCCGGACGGATCGGGAGGGTGAGAAAAGTAGGTGGCCACGACGTGCCAGCCTCTCTGTGCCCGGCGCGCCAGGTGCGATCCAAGGTAACCGCTGCCACCGATGATCAACAAAGTGCCGGCCATCGGTCAAACCTCTTCGGGGAGCGGGGTGGCCTCCAGGCCGGCCTCCTCCGCCGCAAGCACTTCGCTCTGGAGGCGTTCGAGCGCTGCCTGGGCTGCTGCCTGGGCAGCCTGTTGCTTGCTCCGCCCGGTGCCCTGGCCGTAGGCCACCCCTCCAATGGTCACCTGGACGGTGAACTCTTTGGCATGGTCGGGGCCGTTTTCGGCGATGGTGACATAGCGCGGAGTGCGCTGCATCCGCGCCTGGGCCAGTTCCTGGAGCAGGCTCTTGGCATCTTTGTCCAGATGCTCCTGCAAAATGTGGACCACTTCCGGCCCGATAATCGGCTCGATGAAGCGTTGCACCGTTTCCAGCCCCTGATCGAGGTAGATGGCCCCTACCAACGCCTCAAAGGCAGCGCACAGGATGGCCGGCCTCTCTCGACCGCCGGTTTCGGCCTCGCCATAGCCCATCAGCAGCTGCGAACCCAGGTCTAGCTGCTGGGCAAAACGGGCCAGCGTCTCCCGCCGCACCAGCGCCGAGCGCAGGCTGGTGAGCGCCCCTTCCCGCAGCTCGGGAAAGCGATGGTAGAGGTACTCGCCCGTCACAAAGTCGAGTACGGCATCGCCCAGGAATTCCAGGCGCTCGTTGTCTTCAAAGGAAAAGTCTGGATGCTCGTTGAGATAGGAGCGGTGGGTCAGGGCTCGCTGCAACAGGCTCTTGTCGCAGAAGACCAGGCCCAGGGCCTGTTCGAGTTCAGCGTATTCGGTCATGGTCTGTGGGTTTGTTCTATCCATGAAATGCTCGGAACACCAGGATGGTGTTGTGCCCGCCAAAACCGAATGAATTTGACAGGGCAACGTCCAGGATCGCCCGCCGGGCCTGGTTGGGTACATAGTCCAGGTCACAGGCGGGGTCTGGCCTGTGCAGGTTGATGGTCGGTGGGATGATGCCGGTGCGCAGCGCCTGGACACAGATGGCCGCTTCCAGCGCCCCGGCGCCGCCGAGAAGGTGGCCGGTCATAGATTTGGTGGAGCTGATCGGCACGCGGCGGGCATGGTCGCCCAGGGCCTGTTTAATGGCCTGGGTTTCGGCCGGATCGCCGCTCGGTGTGCCGGTGCCGTGGGCGTTGATGTACGATATGTCGGCCGGAGAGATGCCTGCCCGTTGCAGGGCCAGGGCTATGCAGCGGGCAGCGCCGGCACCTTCGGCGTTGGGCGCGGCGATGTGGGCGGCGTCGGAGGTGGCAGCATAGCTGAGCAGCTCGGCCAGCGGTTCGGCTCCCCGTTTCAGGGCGAACTCGAGCTCTTCCAGAACCAGCAGCGCCCCCCCCTCGGCCAAGACAAAGCCGTCGCGGTCGGCGTCGAAGGGGCGGCTGGCCCCGGCCGGATCGTCGTTGCGGTGTGAAAGCGCCCGCATCTGGTCAAAGGCGACGATGCCGATGGGCGTGACCGCCGCCTCAAAGCCGCCGGCGAACATGGCCCGGGCGTGGCCGCGCTGAATCGTCGCCAGGGCCTGGCCGATGGCGTCGGCTCCGGTGGCGCAGGCCGAAGCAACGCCCAGGTTGGGTCCTCGAGCCCCGGTGCGCAGCGCGATCTGCACTGCCGGCACGTCCACAGTGATCATCGGGATGAGAAAGGGGTTTACCCGCCGGGGTCCCTTCTCGCGTAGCACCTCGAACTCACGGCTGTAGGTCCAAATGCCGCCCACCCCCGATCCAACGATGGCACCTACATCGTCGGCGTTGTGTGCGTCTACCCGCAGGCCCGATTGGGCCAGTGCCTCGTGCAGCGCGGCGATGGCGAACTGGGTAAAGCGGTCGGTCCGGCGGGCCTCTTTGGCCGGCATATAGTTGCCGGGATCAAAGCCGTGGGCTTCTCCGGCGATGCGTACCTCCAGGTTTCCGGCGTCGAACAGGGTGATGGGGCCGATCCCTGACCGCCCGGCCACCAGATTCTGCCACGTCGTGGGCAGGTCCAGGCCCAGCGGCGAGATGATCCCCATGCCGGTTACGACCACTCGCTTACCGATCATAGTCTGGCTACCCATCACGGCAGGTTTTGAGGCCATGCCCGGTCAGGGGCACGACGACCGGCCCCTCGTTGGGCTGGGGCAGGGCCTCTTGCAACCCATTCAGGGCGGCCACAGCAGCCGCCGACGTCTCTTCGACATAAAACCCCTGCCGCGCCAGCCGGCTGTGGGCTCGCAGGACCTCCTCGTCGGTCACCTGGACCACGCGGCCGGCAGTGGCGCGCACGGCGGCCAGGACCTGATGGCCGCGCGCCGGTTGACCGACGGCGATGCCGCAGGCTATGGTCGGCGCCGGATTGACCGGCTTTACCTCCTCGGCTCCGCTGCAAAAGGCATCGTAGATGGGCGGGCAGGCTGCCGCCTGCACGGCAAAAAAGCGCGGCAGGCGGGGGATCAGGCCGGCTTGTAAAAGGCGACAGAAGCCGTTGTAGATGCCAAGAAAAAGGGTGCCGTTGCCTGCGGGCAGCACCAGGGCTGCCGGAGCAGAGTGCCCCATCTGTTCCCACAGCTCGTAGGCCAGCGTCTCGATGCCCGCCAGGAAGAAGGGGTTGTAGACATGGCTGGCATAGTAGGCGCCGTGGGCAGCAGCCGCCCAGGCGGCCAGGGCGGCATATTCCCGCTTGCCCTTGATCTGAATGACCTCCGCCCCGTGGGCGGCCATTTGGATCAGCTTGGGACCGGCGGCCGTGTCTGGCACGCAGATCTCGCAGGCGATCCCGGCGCGGGCGGCGTATGCGGCCAGGCTGGCCCCGGCGTTGCCCGAAGAGTCCTCGACCACCCGCCGGATGCCCAGGCCGCGCAAGGCGGTGGTCAGAAGCGCAAAGCCTCGGTCTTTGAAGGAGCCGGTGGGCTGCAGCGATTCCAATTTGAAGAGGAGGGTCTGGCCTTGCCAATCTGCCTGGAGCAGCGGCGTATCCCCTTCGCCCAGGGTGACCGGCTGCCATGCCGGATCCAGGGGCAGCAGCGCCCGATAGCGCCACAGCCCAGGCCGGGTGGCGTCTATGCTGGCCGGATCGAAAGGCGGGCGGTCGGCCAGGTCGAACAGGCCCCCACACGGGCAACGCCACTCCCGGATGTCGGGCGGATAGGTTGCATGGCATTGTGTGCAGATGAAATGATTTGCACCGATCATCGAGGCGATTATAGCACAGGTGGGGCGAGATACAAAATTCGGGCCTTCACCCCACCTCACAGGGTGCTGAAAAAATGTCTCAACCGCAGTTCAACATGCCCTTTCGGGCACCATAAAGCATGAAAATGTAGGACAACTGCTAGCAGTTGTCCTACCAGAGGCGCAGAGGGCGCTGAGAACCTGCATAGACGCCTCTGTCCGCGCAGGCGGACAGCCGGCCGAAGGCCCTTCGAGGCGCGATTTCAATCGCAGGTTCGCGCCTGTGGGGTTACCCCCACACCAGCCGTCCGTTTGGATGGGCATACAGGCTGTAGGCCAGGTAGGTGGGATCGGTGGGGTAAGCGTCTTGCGTTTTCTGTCGGGCCTGGCGCACCGCCGCCGCCAGTGTCATCCCCGGCTGCTGCGCGGCCTGGTAAAAGGCTTGGGCAAAGCGGCGAGCGGCCCGGTCGCCCACCTTCCAGAGTGGCGCAATGAGCGCGCCGACGCGACAGCGCCCCACCAACGCCGCCGCCCAACCGCCCAGCCCGGCCAGAGATAGCCCCCCCTGTCCCACCCGGCAGGCGTTCAAAAAGACCAGCGGGCGGTCGTTGCTCAGGCGGGTTTGCGCCCGGCCCACCAGGTCGTTGGGCCGCAACAGCCGGCCCTGTTCCAGCTCAAGCGGTGAATTGTTGGGCGCGTTGGCGTCATAGTTGCCGTGACAGGCCAGGTGCCACAGGCTCACCGGCTCGTCCCCTTCCAGCAGCGCCTCCACCAGCTCCCGCCGCGCCGACGGCGGTGTGCGGTCGGTCAGGCCCAGGCGCCCGGCCAGACTTTGCAGGAATTCCCGCTCTGCCTGCGCTTCGGCCAATCCCGAATCGCCGGGGACGATGCAGGCCAGGCTTTTGACCCCGATCTCGGCCACCGGCGCCGCCCCGCCGCTGACCCACCGGCTCAAGTCGTATTGCAGGCAGAAAAAGTCATCGTCTATGCCGTCGTCGTAGGGCTTGACCAGCTCCCAGGGGATCCACGGCTCGTCGGAGATGATTTCCAGTGTGGTCACCCGGTTGTGAATCCGCTCCCGGTACTCGCGGCGCATCGCTTCGTTGAACAGCTCGGCATACAGCCGCTGCCCGACCTTTTCCAGTTGGCGGAAAAACCGCTCGGGCGTGAATGTTTCACCCGGCGCGTTGGTCAGGGGAAGGCCGTCCACGTCCAGCCCTTTGGACAGATTCTCGATCTCGCCGATAATCTGATAGCGATACTGCTCCGGGTCGGCCCGCAATCGCTCCCCCTCGATCACCCGTTCCTCGGTGTTGGCATAGTGCAGGGTATAGGTCAGCCGGTTATCGCGGGTGCAGACCCGCAGCACCAGGTCGGGGAAGGGGGCGCGGAAATCGCCCAGGCGGATACCCTGCGCCGGCAGTTTGCCCGGCGGCAGGGAAACGCCGGCCTCTTCGGCCACCAGGCTGTGGGTGACGCTGGTCAGAAGGTAGCTTTGGGAGTAAAAGTCAATCAGCACCGACTGCATCCCGGCGCTGACGGCGCGCAGATAAAAGACCACCGGCTCGCCTGCCCCTCCCTCTACGCGCAGCGTCTTGGCCGGCTCGCTCAGCAGTTCCGGCCCGCGCGGGGTGAGCACCACGCGGATGAGCTGATTGAGCTGGGCCTGGATCACCGAAACATCCTGGCCGTCGCTGGGGGTGCGGGTGAGGCCGACGATGATGGGAAATCGCTCCCGGACGGCCACCCGCGCCGGGGCATAGATGTCGGTGTAGCGGGTGACCGTCGGCGGATGGAGGATGGTCTCCAGTTGGGCGTTCAGCGTTGCCTGGTCGGGCAACTCGCCTGCGATCTCCTCCACTGTCAGCCGGTGGGAGGAGCAGACGATGATCCCCTCTGGCAGCTGGTCGGGCAACTCGCCTTCGACCTCCTCCGCTTCCGGGAAGTAGAGCCCGCCCCGGGCAGTGCAGCGCAGGTCGCCGCGCCGGACCCGCCGCAGCGACTCCACCCCGCCGGGCAATGCGCGAAGCAAATCCAAAAGGCGCAGGGAAATGGAGGCGCGCTCTTCTTCATCGGCCGCCTGCTCGAACCGGCGCAGCAGGTCCAGCAGGCGCCAGTAGAGGCGCGGCCACTCCTGCCCCACGCTCTGGGGCAGCGTGGGCCACAAAACCAGCAAAGCCTGGATAGGGTCTGGTATCGTCATCTCCACCCTCCTTCAGGTCAGTTGCTCGGACACGCCGTTGAAGGCGAACGGCGCCCAGAAATAGGGGTCGGCGTAGGGCCGGGCGTCTGGATTCTCGGTGGTGTAAACCTTGATCAAGAGTTCTTGGACCAGCGCCAGGGGCATCCGCCGGGCTGTCTGGCGGCGGGCCTCGGCGATGGCGCGGTGCTGCTCCAGATAAGCCTCCAGGTCGGCGTTGGTCAGGTCGCGCAGCCAGCGCTGGGCCTGGCGCAACGCCTGGGCGGGCGGCTCGCCATCCTGAAGCAGCAGCTCGTAAAAGCGGGTCATCAGCAGGGCGGTGCTGGCGTCGTCCACCGGCCACAGCGTGCCGACCACCGCCGGCGCACCGGCCTGAAGCCAGCCGGCCGGCAGGCCCACCATCTCTTCCGGCAGGTTATCGAAATCGGTGATGGCCGTCTGGCAGGCCGAAAGGGTGACCAGCCGGGCCGAGGGAAGCCCGCCAAAATCGGGGGCCAGGACCTCGCCCAGCGTCAGGTCGCCGTCGGCCAGGTGCAGGGCCGATTGCAGCGGCTCGGCGGGGCTGAAAGAGCCGTGGCAGCTCAGGTGGATGATGCCCGCCTCCCCCAGGTGGGGGAGCAGCGCGGCGCGGGTGGCCTCGTCCTCGTAGAACGGCGCGGCGGCCCCCGGCGGCAGGAGGTCCACGATGCTCTGGAGTTCGGCTTTGGCGTAGCGCAGGCTGAGCGGCCATTGTTGGCTCAATTCCACCAGGCGGGTTACTGTCTCCCCCAGACGTCTGGGCAGGCTCTGGATCAACTTGCGCAGGGCATCGCCCTCGTGGATGAATTCGCCGGTGAGCCGGGCGACCAGCTCCTGGAGCCGGGCGCGTTGGGGGGCGGTGTCCGGCAGGGCAGCGACCGCCTCCTGCAACTGGCGATGGAGGTCGGTCAGGCTCTCCACGGGCGGCAGCGGGTTGCCCACGCCGGCCAGCGTCAGGGATGGCGCGGGGCCGGCCCCCTGCCGGCGGCGGATGCCGGCCAGGGCGGTGGCCGAGGGCGCATAGCTCACCGCAAACTCGTCCAGGAAGCACACTTCCCGCCCATCCACCCTGTAGCGGGCGGCGTGGAGGGGGAGGAGCGCCAGGCGGCCGGTGGGGATGAGGGTGACGGCCCTCACCCCCCTGGCCCCCT
>FWPV01004558.1_pt1 | contig 29120 bp, 27 predicted proteins | sample 2228371 | NCBI WGS metagenome assembly FWPV01 (sample SAMEA103939776, study PRJEB20133) | metagenome | reverse complement strand
ATGGCCAATTGTTAGCCATTGCCAGCAATACAGCGCTGTTTTCGCTGCTCGGCACCACCTATGGTGGCGACGGCCGTACCAATTTTGCATTGCCAAACCTCGGAGGTCGGGTTCCGGTGGGGACAGGTCAAGCGCCGGGGCTGTCGCTCGTTACTTTAGGGGAGCAGGCAGGTAGTGAAACTGTGCAGTTAACGACAGGTCAGTTGCCGGCCCACGCACCACAAGTTTCCGTCAATGTTGCGATTCCTGCAGTGGCGGAGAGTACAACAGCTGTCAATGCCCCTGCTGCCAATTTGAATCTGGGGCCTGTGGGTGCCGGAGGTCGGGCCGGCACCTTGTACGCGCCTGATGCCCCAGGTGTTACCTTAAAACCTTTTGCCGCCCAGGTGACAGTTCAGCCTGTTGGCAATAATCAACCTGTACCAGTGCGCGACCCATATTTAGGTATGAATTTTATTATTGCGCTGGAAGGTATTTATCCACCGCGTAGCTGAAATTGAATAAGGCACAGATCCGTGGTGTGCCTTATTTCTTTTGGATAAACGTCAAATTAGCAGGCATAACAGCCGGGGAATATCATGTGGCAAAAGCTTTTCGATAGTATTCAACTATCAAAACCAGTATCGGCAAGAGCGGACAGCGCAAGATGGTGCTCTGCACTTTTTAGTGTGTTGTTGCTTGTTGCCGCTCCGGCCGTTGATGCCGCAACGCCTGCGGATCAAAACTTTAATGCACAATCTGTAGGATTGAAGGGCAGTAACTCAGTCACTATTGACGGAATTACCTACAGTAACAATGACTCCGCGCAAATTCAGATTGTTAATGACGGTGATATTGCTACTGGCGCCGATTATGCTTTGGGCTATCGCAGCTCAGGTCCAAACATGTCCACATTAGTGGGCTTTAAAACCAGTGATGGTGATGAGTTCAAACTCAATAGTTTTGCTGTGTCTACAGGTTTCGGCGGAACCACAAACCTGACGATTAAGGGATATCGCAATAATGTTGAGGTGGCTAGCACCACTTATAATTTATCTGGCATCTTCTTTGGCACATTTAATGTTTCAGCCAACAGCAGCTGGGAATATATTGATGAAGTGAGAATTTCTGGTCCAGATTTAGATATTGATATTGATGATATTGATTTTAGCCCGCCGGTGATTCCAACACCCACCATCACATCAGCCACTTATAACAGCTCAACCGGCGCTTTAGATGTTACCGGTACTAATTTTACTGCCACAACAGGGGTAACCAATGATGTAGTGGCCAATACCTTGACGATCACAGGTGAAGGTGGCAGCACTTATACCCTGACCGATACTGCCAATGTGGAAATTAGTACGGCTACCAGTTTTACCCTGATCCTCAGTGCCACCGACAGGGCTGCAGTTAATTTAATAGTGAATAAAAACGGCACCAGTTCAACAGGTGGTACAACCTATAACCTGGCCGGCGCTGCTGGTTTTATTGCTGATTCGGCAGCTACCGCAGATTTAACGGGCAATGGTGTGACAGCAACTGTAGCGGCACCGACAGTGACATCCGCCACTTATGACGCCAGTACGGGTGTATTGGCGGTAACAGGGACCAACCTGAAAAAACTCAGTGGTGCCACGAATGAAATTATTGCCAATAAATTTACCCTGACTGGTGAAGGCGGCAGCACCTATACCCTGACCGACACCTCAAATGTAGAAATTACCTCCGGCACCAGTTTTACATTAACCCTGAGTGCAACGGACAGAGCCGCGGCCAATCAAATCCTGAATAAAAATGGCAGCAGTTCAACAGGTGCGACCACTTATAATCTAGCCGCTGCTGAAGACTGGAACGCTGGTGCTGATGCTGCAGTGACTATTGCCGACACCACTGGCAACGGCATTACTGTCAGTAATGTGGCAGTCCCTACAATCACCAGCGCCACCTATGATGCTTCCACCGGGGCTTTAGTGGTCACAGGGACTGGTTTGTTAAAAGCAAACGGAGCCACCAATGACATAGTGGCCAACAAATTTACCCTGACCGGCCAGGGCGGCAGTACCTATACCCTGACGGATACCAGCAATGTTGAAATCACATCAGGCACCAGTTTTACGCTGTCACTCAGTACCACAGATAAAGACGCAGTGAACTTGTTGTTGAATAAAAACGGTACCAGCTCAGTAGGAGGCACCACTTATAATCTGGCTGCTGCGGAAGACTGGAATGCGGGCGCTGATGCTGCAGTTGTGGTTGTTGATAGCACTGGCAATGGTGTGACAGTAAGTAATGCCATTTCTGCTCCCGACGCTCCGACTATTGGCGCCGCCACCGCAGGGGATGGTCAGGCATCTGTCGCTTTCACTGCGCCCGGCAATAATGGTGGTTCAGCTATTACCGGTTATACAGTCACCTCAAACCCGGGTGGATTTACGGGCGGTGGTAACGGTTTTACCACATCGCCTATTACAGTCACCGGTCTCACCAATGGCACTGCTTATACCTTTACTGTGACTGCAACCAATGCCGTAGGCACCAGTGCGGCATCAGGGGCGTCCAACTCAGCGACGCCAAAAGCCAATCAAACCATTACCTTTGCTAACCCTGGCGCACAAAACTTTGGCAGCACACCCACGCTGAGTGCGACTGCCAGCTCTGGCTTAACCGTGAGTTTTAGCTCATCCACAACGGGCGTTTGTACCATTACCTCAGGTGGAGCCCTGACCTTTGTGACTGCGGGGACCTGTACGATTGACGCAGATCAGGCAGGCAACGCCAGTACGAATGCCGCACCCACTGTGTCCCACAGTTTTGCTGTGAATGCCATAGTCCCGGGTGCGCCAAGTATTGGAACTGCAACAGCAGGTGATACCCAGGCATCGGTCACCTTTACTGCACCTGCCAGCACAGGCGGCGCCGCTATCACAGGTTATACCGTGACCTCCAACCCAGGTGGATTTACCGGAACAGGCGCGGGATCACCTATTACCGTCACCGGTTTAACCAACGGTGTGGCTTATACCTTTACCGTCACAGCCACCAACTCGGCGGGGACAGGTGCGGCTTCTGTAGCGTCCAACTCTGTGACTCCTGCATCACCACAAACTATTACCTTTGACAACCCCGGAGCACAGACTTATGGTACCTCACCAACATTGACGGCAAGTTCGTCGGCTGGTGCCGGTTACGTTGTGACTTTCACTTCGTCAACCACCGGTGTTTGTACTGTGACCAGTGGCGGCCTGTTGACCTTTGTAACTGCAGGTACCTGTACTATTAATGCCGATCAGGCGGGCGATTCATCCTACTTGCCTGCAGCCCAGGTGAGCCGTTCTTTCACTGTGAACCCTTCAGTGCCCGGAGCTCCAACCATAGGAACTGCTGTTGCTGGTGACACTCAGGCCAGTGTTGCTTTTACCGCGCCAGTGAATACCGGCGGCACCAGTATTACCGGTTATACCGTGACTGTGAGTCCGCCAGATGTGGCGCCGGTCAATGGCGCTGCTTCGCCTATTGTGGTGAACGGTTTAACCAATGGTCAGGCTTATACCTTTACCGTAACGGCCGATAACGTCGCTGGTACCAGCCCTGCATCCGGCGCTTCCAATTCGATTACTCCGGCAGCCGTTCAGACCATTACCTTTAATAATCCTGGCCCACAAACTTTTGGTACCAGCCCAACGCTGAGTGCAACTTCAGATTCAGGCCTGACTCCTACCTTTACCTCATCAACCACTGCTGTTTGTACTATTACGTCAGGTGGAGCTTTAACCTTTGTCACAGCAGGTACCTGTACCATCAACGCCGATCAGGCCGGTAACAGCAGCTACCTGGCCGCAACCCAGGTCAGTCGCAGTTTTACCGTGAATGCGATTGTTCCCGGCGCGCCTGTGATTGGCAGTGCAACTGCGGGCAATGCTGAGGCAACGGTTAGCTTTAATGCTCCGGCTTCCAATGGCGGCAGCAGCATTACCGGTTATACCGTGACTGCAAGCCCGGGCGGTATCAGCAGAACCACCACGGCATCACCTTATGTATTTACCGGTTTAACCAATGGCACCAGTTATAGTTTTACAGTTCGGGCGACCAATAGTGTCGGTACCGGCGCAGCTTCTGCAGCGTCCAATGCAGTCACCCCGATAGCGCCAAATCAAGCACCTGAGATTACTCAAGGAGCTTCAACCAGCGTGAACATCAGTGAAGATGGTGCTCCTACCGCTTTTGCACTGACGTTGACTGCCACAGATGCCGACAATGACCCGCTTAGCTGGAGGATCAGCAGTGCCGCAGAAAACGGCAGTGCCAGTGTCAACGCTGGTTTGGTGAGTTACACGCCGCAAGCGAACTACAACGGTAACGACAGTTTTGTTGTTGAAGTCAGTGACGGTGAAGCAAGCGACAGCATTACTGTCAATGTGGTGATCGCTGCGGTGAACGATGCGCCAAGTATCAGCGGTACCCCTGTCACCAGTCTGGATCAGGACACCTCTTACAGTTTTGTGCCCACAGCGACTGATATTGATACCAATGATGTGCTGACCTTTAGTATCAGCAACAAACCAACCTGGGCCAGTTTTAACCCGGCCACTGGGGCGTTAACCGGTACTCCGGCGGGCACTGATACCGGCAAAACATTGGGCATAGTGATTAGTGTCAGCGACGGTACAGCAAGTGACGCTCTACCGGCATTTGATCTGGAAGTCATTGCCACTATTGATCCCCTGCAGCCAATAGTCACAGCGCCTGAGCAGCTGATGATAAATGCCACAGGCCTGTTTACGCCAGTGACGATACGGCAGCTGTTGGGGCTACCTGAAAATGCCACACAGACCGAAGTTGACGCTGCGCTGAAAAAACTGGCCAAAGATGGCGTGTCGGGCAATGAGTGTTGCACTGTGACTGTTACCGGTTTAACCAACAACGGCTCTATGTTGCTGTCGCCAGGTCGACATGACCTGGTCTGGAAAGCGACCAATACGGTGGGGGTCAGTGGTGAAGCCATACAGCAAGTGGATATTCAGCCACTGGTGTCACTGAGCAAATCACAAGTTGCCATCCGTGGCAGTGAAGTGAATTTCCGTGTGCTGTTAAATGGCCCGGCGCCACAGTATCCGCTGAGTGTGCCTTATGTGATCGATGCTGCAACAACAGCTACTCCTGCTGAGCATAATCTGACATCTGGTGTGGCGATATTTACCCAGCCAGGGCAAAAGGAAGTTGAGATCCCGGTGAGTCTGGCCCAGGGGGCAGGGTTCAGCGATAGTCAACTGGTGGTTGCTTTAGACGACGGCGTAAATGCCAGCAGTGCCAATCAACACACCATTGAAATCCGCAGTGGCAATATCCCGCCTGTGGTGAACCTGACGCTGACACAGGGTGGCGTCAATACCAGTTTGGTCACCCCCAATGGTGGACCTGTGACCGTGACAGTGCAGGTTACCGATGCTAATGCCGGTGATACGCACAGTTACGATTGGTCTGCCACTTCAGGTTTAGCCGATACCGACGGCAATCCAACTGACGCCAGCAGAACTTTCAGTGCTGAAGGTTTATCCGGCAGTCATCAGGTACAGTTGAACGTGACGGATTCAGCAGGTGCTGCAGTGCGGGCTTCAGTGTATTTCCGTGTTATTGCTAACTTGCCGGTGTTAAACCCTAATACCGATACAGACGGCGATGGTAAGAATGACGAGCAGGAAGGGACAGGGGATAGCGACGATAACGGTATTCCGGATTATCTGGACAATATGCCGTCTACCAATATTCTGCCGCAGCAGTTAGTCACCACCAATGCCTACCTGATTGAATGTGACCCTGGTGTGCGCTGTGGTCTGGGTTTATTTGCCCGAGCTGCCAGTTCAGGTGGCGTGCAGATTAAGGACGAAGAACTGGGTCAGTTAAATGATTTAATAGTAGACCCGGCCTTTGAACCTGTAGGTGGTGTGTTTGACTTTGCCATCCGTGATTTGCCAACCCCAGGTCAGTCGGTACGGGTGGTGATCCCGCAACGTAGTGCCATTCCGGCCAATGCGGTGTATCGCAAATTCCAGCGTGGCCGTTGGGTAACTTTTGCCGAAGATGCCAATAATGCGTTGCATTCTGCACCTGGTAATCCGGGTTATTGCCCACCTCCGGGTTCTGCTGACTGGACGCCAGGCCTGACTGCCGGCCATATGTGTGTGCAACTGACCATAGAAGACGGTGGAGCCAATGATGATGATGGGCTGGTGAACTCTGCTGTGGTCGACCCTGGTGCGGTGTCTGTGTACTTTAATACTGCACCTGTGGCGGTGAATGACAGCGCCAACACCGATGATCGTACTGCTATCACTATTAATGTGCTGGCCAACGATCAGGACATCGACCAGGATGTGTTAACAGTGATCAGTGCTACTGCTCAGCAAGGTACGGTTCGAATCGAGGCTGACAACCAGCTCAGATACACACCAAAAGCCGGTTTTAGCGGTACCGATCAGCTCAGTTACCGTATCCGTGACAGCAAAGGTGGTGAAGCCAGCGCCATAGTGACGGTCACAGTGAAGGCTTATCAGGATGTGGTGGTGGAGAACAAATCTTCGGGCGGTAGCAGCGGTGGCTGGATGCTGCTGGGGTTGGCGGCTTTAGGCGGCTGGCGCCGTCGCACCAGCTTGCTGGCATTGTGTTCTGCCATGCTGGCAACAAGCCAGGCGGTAGCTGCAGATTTTTATCTGCAGCTGGGCGCCGGCCAGAGTGAAGCCAGTGCACAGCAATTTGACCTGCCGCAAGGCAGTTTAATTAGCACTGATAACACCGACACAGCCTACCAGCTGGTGGCAGGTTATCGTTTGCTTGATAACCTGGCGGTTGAGCTGGGTTACCAAAAGCTGGGGGAAGGCAGTGCCACTATATCCGGCTCAGTGTTGGATGCGACCAAATATCAGCAGCTGGTAGCCCAGGCCACACCGGTGTTAGGTGACGGGGTGTCGGCAGCAATACGCTGGCAATTCTGGCAGTTTAATAACTGGCAGTTTGAACTGCCACTGGGTGTGTTCCACTGGCAAGCCGATCTAAGCAGCCAGATGGCAGCTAGCACTTTAACGCAGGAGCTGGACGGCACCGACTGGTTTTCCGGGCTGACGCTGAACTATCAGTTAAGTCCGGACTGGCAGGCTGGCATTAGCTACCAGCGAGTGTTGCTGGAGCCTGCGGATGTAAACCAGTATCTGATACATCTGCGGTATCAGTTCTGAGCAAAAAAAACGGCGACTTGAGTCGCCGTTTTTCTAATGAAGCAGATACAAAAGTACTCAGACTTTTTGTGATGTGGTGCTAGTTGTTTCTGCCGGGGCTGCAGTCTGACAAGACTGTAATAAGGACTGCAAATGAGCACCTAAGTCTTGCTGTGCAACAGCGCTGCTGGCACTCACCATTTGTTTTAACGTCTGCAGCGCCTGTTCCAGACCTTGCTGGTCGATTAAGGTTTTGGCATAAGCTGCAGCCGCTGCACCTTTTTCAAGGGTGCTGGCCAGCTGTTCAAAGCTAAAATCCTGCTGTAACAATTGTTCTAAGTCGGCTAATAATTGCGCCACTTTGGCCGATTCCGCCAGAGCACCTTCAACACTAATCAGTTTCCCCAGTGGGTCTGTGGTCAGTTTTCCGGCCACACAGGCAGCCACCGAACCTGCTTCTGCAGAGGCTACCACTGCATCCAGCCCTTGTTCACGAATTTGGCTCACTGCCTCTGCTAATTGTTGATCTTTGGCAAGCCAGGCCTGTTCAGCCAGTTGTTTTGGATCGGCAGAAAAATAACCACAGCTGGTCAGAAAAAATGACAACAACACAGGCAGGGTATAACGATGAACAACAGACATAACAACTCCTGAAAATAAATGGGTGCCAGTCAGGCTGGCTGCTATGCCCATAAAGATGGGGTTTATCCACTGCAGCTTCAAGCCACAGGCAAAAAAGTTGTGTGACTCAGCTAAAGCGCGGTTGCAACGGTTTTTCCAGAAGGATAAAAGCTGCGACAGTAGTCGCAGTTTTTGCTTGCTACTCTGCGACATATGTCGCACTATAACGCTATTATTGTTTTTACGCTGGGTTCACTGATGCAACAACCAACGGCCCCTGAGTTGGAAATTCTGAAACTGTTATGGTCAAAACAACCGCTGACGGCGCGTGAACTGCACGATGAGCTGGCGCCGGTATTGGGTTGGGGTTATTCATCCACCCGCAAAACGCTGGAGCGTATGACCGAAAAAGGACTGGTTAGTTTTGAAAGTCAGGGTCACAAAAACAGTTACAGCGCGTTGGCCGATAAAGTCAGTACGCTGGCGGCTTTTGCCCAGGACTTTGCCAGCCGCATTTTTGAGCTGAAAGGGCCTTTGCCTGTGGCCATGTTTGCTGGCAGTCAACTGGTGAATGCAACAGAAATTGCCGAACTGGAACAGTTGCTCAGCAGGCTGGCGGCAGCAGAGCAGGCGGACAACAAATGCTGATCTTGCTGCAACTTTGTGTTTTTGTACTCTGGAGCTTTTTGCTCTGGTCTGGGTTGCAGGTTGTGCAAAGGAAAAGACCCGCGCTGGCGCAGTGGTCGACAGGATACTGGCTGGCACTTTTTTGTTGCACTTTGCCGCTCTGGCCACCGTTAAAATGGCAACAAGAATGGGTGATCCCTGCTGCTTTATTAGAGCCCGTTGCCGGTACCACAGCTGATTGGACGGCGAAGGTTATGCATCCAGGTCTGAGTGCGCAGTTGCATTGGTCCGAATTGTTGCTGATGTTGTTGAGCTGCATCTGGTTCAGCGGTGCTTGCTGGCGGTTATGGCAGCTCCGGCAACAATGGCGGCGGTTGTCTCTGTTGTCTGCTCAGGCAGACAATCTGGTGCTGAGCGCTGTGCTGCAGGGGATAAACCCGGCAGCTGCTGACCAACTGGGGGCACAGCTTGCTAAATTACAGATAAAACAGCAACAGGGTACCGGCTCACCTTTTGTGTTTGGCTTTTTCCGCTTGTCACTGCTGTTGCCGGCCAATTTTAGCGATTTTCCCCCTGCTGAACGTGTGTTGTTATTACAACATGAGCTTTGTCATGTGCAGCGCTGCGATCCACAACAATTGGTGTGCTGGCGGCTGCTGGCCGCTTTATGCTGGTTTAATCCGGTGGTCAGCAAACTGGAGGCGGCTTTTGTCTGTGCCATGGAGTTTTGTGTAGACCGTCAGGTACTGGCATCTCAGCCTGAGCTGGCGCTCAGTTATGGCAAAGCCATGTTGACCAGCCTGAAATATCAGCAACATGCCAGCCAGGTCAGTGCCGGTTTTACTCAGCAGCAGCTGGACGAGCAGTTTTATCAACAGCGCTTAGTGCAACTGTTTCAGCCGGTGCCGTTATGGCCGGCACGTCGGTTGACAGCGCTGGTTGTTGTGCTGCTGCTGTTGATGTTGTTGGGTTATTTGTTGTTGAGCCAGGTGTGGGGGCAACACGCAGCTCCCCGGCAGTGGCAATGGCCGCTGCAACAGGTGGAAGTGAATTCAGCTTTTGGTGTGAAAAGTGCTCTTCGTCAGTACAGACCTCATTCGGGGCTTGATTTAGCCGGACATACCGGTGATGAAGTCCGCGCCGTGGCGACGGCCAGAGTCCTGATTGCGGATGACAGCACTTTGCACCCCAATCTTGGTTTGGTGGTGTTGCTGGACCATGGTGCTGGCTACCAGACCTTATACGCACATTTGCAACAGGTGAATGTTAAGCCTGGTGACAGGGTGCTGGCCGGGGCTCCGATAGCGGCAGTGGGCAGCAGTGGCAAAGCTACAGGGGCACATTTGCATTTTGAACTGCTGCACCAGGGTGTACCCCAGGATCCTATGTTGTATTTACCGGCTTTACCTTAAACAGGCGCAACGCCTTTGAGCGATGAAGTATTATTTTCCGGAGTTTGGCATGTTGTTAAAAGAATCGCGCTTGCGCAAAGTGTTGCTGATATTGGCGCTATTGAGTGCGGCTGTGCCGGCCGCGCCTGTGTCAGAAGCCGAGTTATTGCACAGTTTTGAACAGCAGTTCAGAGAAAAGCTGCAAAAAGCCAAAGTGCCGGGCGGTGCTTATGCCATAGTGCAGGGCGACCGTATTCTGAAGCTGGGACATTATGGTGTGCGATCTGTGGGCGAGCGTGCCACAGTTAATGCTGATACCGTATTTCGTCTGGCGTCAGTATCAAAAACTTTTGCCGGTGTCAGTCTGGTGCAGGCACAACAGGCGCAGCAGCTGGAATTACAGCAGGCTTTATCTAAATACGTGCCTGAACTGCAGCTCAGAACCCCGGAGCTGACACAAAGCCTGACCCTGGAGCAGGTGTTGTCGCACAGCAGTGGTTTTTGGGCTCATGCTTTTGAAGACTTAATTGAAGCCGACCAAACGCCGGCGCAAATCCTGCCACGCCTGAAAGAGCTCAGCCCGGTGTGTCCGCTGGGGCGTTGTTACAGTTATCAGAACGTGTTTTTTGGTTTGCTCGGCAATGCGCTGGAGCGGGCAACAGGCCAAAAATACGATCAGTTATTAAAGCAGCGTTTGTTTCAACCTTTGGGTATGCAAACCGCTTCTGTTGGCCTTGCACCACTACTGGCGTCACGCAACAAAGCCATGCCGCATGAACGGGGCGGCAAAGGTTGGCGGCAGGTGAAACCCAAAGCCAATTTTTACCGTGTAAGCGCTGCAGCCGGGGTGAATGCGAGCGCGCGGGATCTGGCCATTTATTTACAGGCCATGCTGGGGCAAAGGCCAGACGTGTTGCCACCACAGTTACTGAGCCAGCTGCAGCAGCCGTTAACCCGAATGCCGGGTAAACCACGCTGGCCGGTGTGGCAGCAGTTTAAACAGGTGAGTGCCTGGTACGGCCGCGGCTGGCGGATGGTGCAATATGACAATGAAAAGTTGTATTACCATGCTGGTGTGGTAGACGGTTACCGGCCTTATATTGCCTATTCACCCCAAAGTGGTTATGGCCTGGTGCTGCTGACCAATGCGGAAGCGGATGTGATAGGACCTCTGGCTGGCTGGTTCTGGCAGCAGGTGTTGGCTGGACCGCAACAGTTAAAGCTGGCACAACAAGCACAAACAAAGGTGCGTCGTAGTGGTGGCTGATAAAGGTAAAAATAAAACTCCGTCAGCTGACTGACGGAGTTTTACGGCCTAAATGCACTCTGGCGCGCGCCAAAGCTTCCTGCTCATAATCTTCCATATACTGGGCGACATCATTGCGCCAGTGCTCATCTTCATCCTTGCTCACACTGTTTTGTCTTGCATCCAATTGGTCTTTACGTACCAGCAAATCGTGCGCGCGTTGTTGCAGCTCAACGGCAACTTCGGCAAAAATTTGTGGTTCGCTGGCCAGTTGCCGCAATTTTAAATGCAGATGCAAAGCCAGAATCAACAAACAGCAGGTAAAAAGAATCAGGAAAAAAGCCATGGTTATGCTCCTGCTGCAATGAGCCGGCGTTTGCGGATTTCAGCAAACCAGAAGTACAGAATAACCGGCAACATGAAGGTATTCATAGTGGCAATCAGTAACTGGTAAGCAGTTGCAAAGAAATTACTTTGCAACGTGGCTCTGTCAATAAAATCAATGGCCTGAATCAGGCTCATTACTATAAAAGACATCGAAACCACCAAGGACAGTTGGGTCGCCCTTAAATTTTGCACCTTATGCAGGTAATAAATAAGCCAGATGCAAAATACATCACAGAGGATCCAACTGCCATACCAAACGAACTTGGTATACAGCTCCGGGCCTGACGCCAGATCATACAATACAGGCGTGAGCACTCTTGAACTTATCCAGCTCAGATAAATAACAAAAATTGAAATCGTGATGGAGTTGAGTTTACGCTCATACAGCAAGGCGGCCACAAGTAATGATAGATAGCCAAAAGCCCCATAGTTCGCCATATCAACGAATATGTCGGAGCCAGGGGTAATGTTTTCTAGCAACTCGTAAAAATTACTGTTCATTATGATGGCCTATTCAAAACTTTCACTGTGGCGGTCTAATGCCGTGCCCCTGACCAACACCTAAAGTTTCTGACACCGGTGGATTAACAGTATCGGTCTCTGAAGTCGCCTGCAACGCTAACGCTTCCGCACTTAAAGTCACGGTATCTGCAGTGCTGCTGACGGTATTTTGAGTATCAACGGTGCTGGTTGTGTTGGTTGAAGTGGTCGTGTTGCTGGTGCTGCCACTATAAAGTGCATATTGATTTTGCAGGTTATTAATGCCGCTGGTGTTCATCAGAATTTCTCCCTATTTTGAACGTTCACTGTTGTTGTCGTACTTGCAGTACCAAAGTTATAGTGGAACTTCCGTATTTGAATTTCACTACGGCGCAGCGGTAAAAGGCTGACAAAAATATGATATTGCTGTGATATATCACTGAAAATAAAGAAGTTCGCGCATAAACACTAATAAACAACCAAAAGCACCCGGGAGAGATGATGATCAACAAATGGATATTTTTTGTATTACCGGCATTATTCTGTGGCCAATTGCTGGCCGCTTCATTGCAGTTTGGCTCTGGGGTAGATAAAACCTTGCTGACAGATCTGACCAAAGTGCAGGCGACGCCGGAGCAATTTGTCGGCAAGACCATTACGGTGCAAGGCAAAATTGTCAGTGTTTGCCAGAAAAAAGGTTGCTGGATGCAGCTGGCGGTAAATTCCGGTCACACCTTAAAAATTAAGGTCCGGGATGGCGATATGGTGTTTCCGGTCAGTGCCCGTGGCAAAAACGCGCTGGCGACAGGTCAGCTGGTTAAAATTGAGCAGGATTTAGCTTCAAGCCGTGAACAGCTGGCGGCAGAGGCAAAAGCGCAGGGGAAAAGTTTTGACCCGGCAACAGTAACGAAGCCACAGATCAGCTGGCAACTGGTGCCAACTGCAGTGGAAATTCTGGCTGAATAAACAATGTTCACGAGGCTGTGGCCGTTAGCGGATCCAGCCCTGATTCAGACGCCTGAATTCGTCGGTGCCGGCTTTATCCAGCCATTCAAAAGCCAGCATTTCCAGACTGATAATACTGGCGCCGGCCTGTTGCAACCGGGCCAGTGCCAGTTGTTTGTTCTCTTCGGTGCGTGAGCCCACGGCGCTGGCCACCACAAAGACCGCAAAGCCAGCCTCTAACAAATCCAGTGCGGTTTGCAGCACACAGACGTGGCTTTCGGTGCCTAGTAACACAATTTGCTGACGCTGCTGAACACGAATTGCTTGGGCAATATCGGCTTCACGCCAGGCGCTGAAATGAATTTTGCTGAAAATATTGGCCGGTGCCAGCAGTTGACGCAAATCAGGCACTGTTTGCCCTAGCCCCTGCGGATATTGTTCAGTAGCCAGCACAGGCACCTTTAGTTGCTGCGCCACCTGTAACACCCAAAGGGCTGAATGCTGCACCTGGGAAGTTTGAAAAATGGCTGGTGCCAGTTTTTGCTGAATATCAATCAGTATTACAAGGCTTTGTTCCCGCTCCAGTCGCATGACCTACTCCTGTGGTTGCAGTTTGCTGGTTTCACACCGCTGGTTGCCTTTGGTGATCATGGCAGGCAAACTTGCGGCATCAAAGTTTTTCTGTGTCGGTTGCTGTCCTTTGGTGCACTGTTGCTTTTGGCTTGCTGCAGAACATCCCGCGCTAAGCACACAAAGGCCAGGTACAGCGGTCAATCGTCGTGTTGTTGCTGGCGCAGTTGCCGCTCCTGCATCTGGGCAAAAGCTGCCTTAATTTCTTCTAACACAGCGTCGACATCGGCTGCCGCTGTTGTGTCCTGGAATTGCCCTGTTAATTCAGCTTCAGGGTCAAAATCACCGGCCTGATACAAAGCCCGGATTTCTTCGGCGTACCGGGTTTTTAGCAGTTCTGGCGCAAACTGGCCGTAGTACTGCGTCATGTTGTTAATGTCGCGCTCCAGCATCCAGAGTGAATTATTATTGGCGGCTGCGTCCACCGCCTGAGGTAAGTCGATAATGACAGGGCCATAGCTGTCGACCAGTACGTTAAATTCCGACAAATCACCATGCACCAGACCCACACCCAGCATCCGCATAATGTAACGCATCATAATGGCGTGATCTTCAATGGCCTGTTCTGCGGACATCGACACATCATTCAGTCTTGGCGCCACATCGCCATCGGCGTCGGTGACCAGTTCCATCAGCAATACACCGTCAAAACAGCCATAAGGTTCAGGTACCCGAACACCGGCGTCGGCTAATTTAGCCAGGGCTGAGACTTCGGCCTGCTGCCAGCTTTGTTCCTGTTGCTCCCGGCCATATCGCGAGCCTTTTTCCATCGCTCTGGCCCGGCGCGAACTGCGCACCTTGCGGCCTTCCTGATACTGCACCGCCTGCTTAAAACTGCGCTGGCTGGCGTCTTTATATACTTTGGCGCAGCGGATCTGCCCGCCACAACGTACGACAAACACAGCGGCCTCTTTGCCGCTCATCAGTGGCCGTAGTACTTCATCAACCAGGCCTTCATCAACCAGTGGCTGGATTCTTTTTGGTATTTTCATGCAGCCGTTATACCTTAGTTTGCCATGCCTTGGAATGAATCATTGTGCCAGCGTTTTTAAAGCAAAAAAAAGCCCGGCAGCAGGCCGGGCTCAGATAACGCATGTATTAGTCTTTTTTCGTCAGCAGGTAGGTCACCAGCTGTTGCAGTTCCTGGTCAAAATTTTCTGAGTTCAGCTGGTCAAACTTCAGTTTGTATTTGCCATTCACCAGCAGCATAGGTACACCGGTCAGTACGCGCTTTTCTGACCAGTGGTTTTGGGCAGATTTCATCGCGTTGGCGCCAGTCACAATTGGCATGCTGTTGATTTTCGCGTCAAACACTTTGCCGTCAAAATCATTGACCACTAACAGGTTGCGAATATCAGCTTCATTGCTGAAAGTAGCGCGTTTTTGATGAATATAATCAAAAATCATCGCTGCAACTTTTTCACCCTGACCTGCGGATTTACCCACCAGATAAGCACGGGCCAGCGCGTTTTGTATGTCTGGTGCTGCGGCTTGCACAAAATCCACATGCACTTTTTCCAGCATCACGCCTTTTGGCAGCTGATTGGCCAGTTTATTGGCGAAAGGCTCAAAGCGGAAACAATGGCCACAATAAAACGAAAAAAACTCTTTCACTTCAGGTTTGGCAGTGGCTTTTTCAGCAACCACTTCATAGTGGGTACCTTCAACAAATTCTGTCGCCTGAACGGTCAATGTCAGGCTAAGCAGTGCAGCGGCACTGAGTAAAATACGGCGAAACATGATAAAACCTCCGGAAAACTAAGGCAGTTGCAGTAAATGGTTAACCAGCGCTTTTAAGTCCTGTTCCAGGTTGGACTGATCCAGCTTGCTGATGTCGATTTTGTAGCGACCGTTGACAATAAAAGTCGGCACCGAAGTCAGCACACGGGACTTTGACAGGGTATTTTGTTCTTTTTGCATCAGGCTAACCTGAGATTTCACCACAAAGTTGTTGATGTTTTTGTCGTAGTCGGCGGCGTCAATCCCTGCGCTTAATACCACCTCACGAATATCCTGCTCGCTGGCGAAAGCTTTGCGTTTGGTATGAATGTGCTCAAATAATGCACGGTTCACTTCATTGCCTTTGCCTTTAACTTTGCCCAGTACCATAGCACGGCTTAATGCGGCCTGAGTTTCCTGTTTGGCACCGCCCATAAAATCAACATGAAATTTTTTCAGCGCCACACCTTCAGGCAGAGATTTTTCCAGGCTCTGCACTACAGGTTCAAATGCGTTACAGTGTGGGCAATAAAAAGAGAAAAACTCTTTCACTTCAGGTTTGGCGGTTTTTTGCTCAGAAATAACCTGATAGTGTTCACCTTCTTCATATTTACCGGCAGCTTGTACCGCAGGCACCAGCAATAAAGCCGCTGCAAACCACATCATTAATTTTTTCATTTTTCAGTTCCAGAGTTACTTTCTATCGTCCATTACCGGCAAGCCGGCAGTCAGCTGGCGCACAGCTTACACCAAGCTAAATTCCGCTGTATAGCGGCTTGGCCTGATGAAATTTCATTGTTAATAATCAAACGGATGCATTTGCAATGATGGCTGTTGTAAACGCCATATTTGCTCCTGCAATACCACCAGCTGCTGTTGCCAATATGCCTCGGTGTTAAACCAGGGAAAATGCAAAGGGAAAGCCGGATCCACCCAGCGTCTGGCGAGCCACGCCATATAATGCACCATCCGCATCGCTCTGAGTGCTTCAATCAATTTAAGTTCCGCAAAATCAAAATCACAAAACTGTTGATATTCATCAAGTAATAGCTCGAGGCGTATTCTTTGCTCCGGCGCTTCGCCTCCCAGCAGCATCCATAAATCCTGCATGGCCGGTGCCTGACGGCAATCATCGAGATCAACAAAAAATGGTTGTTGATGATAAAACATGTTGCCTGGATGGCAATCGCCGTGACAGCGGATGGTTCGTTTAGGCTGGTATTGTTGCTGGCATAGCAGCTCTATTTGTTGTAATAACTGCTCAAGCTGCTGACCTGTGTGGGTGCTGAACCGGCCTTGTTGCAGCAATAAGCTGCGGCTGTCACCGATAAATTCCTGCACCGACAGCTTTGGTCTGTGTAAAAAGTCTTTGGCACCGCCAAGCTGATGTAGCTGACCTAAAAAACGCCCGAGCTGGCATAACTGTTCATCATCATCAATTTCCAATGGGCGGCCACCGCGGCTTGGGAATACGGCAAACTGATAACCCTGATAGGGCAGCAGGGATTGCCCCTCGACTCTAAGTGGCGCCACCACAGGGATCTCGGCTTCGGCCAGTTCAAAAGCAAACTGATGCTCTTCCAGAATTTGTGCCGTACTCCAGCGCTGCGGCCGGTAAAACTTCACCACATAACGAAGGCCATCGTCGGCTTTAAACTGATACACCCTGTTTTCATAACTGTTTAGCGCCAATAAACCAGATTCAGCATAAAAACCATAATGCTGACAGGCATCAAGAATTAAGTCGGGGGAGAGTTCAGAAAAATCAAAAGCAGCGGCCATAACCAACCTCATCAAAAGCAGTGGGCAGTGTAACCGGCTCTGGACAAGACTGCGATGGCTTTGTTGGAGCAGCAGCTTAAACTGCTGCTCCGGTTCAGCCTTTAAATAGCAGGATTAACGGCCGGCAAAAAACTTACTGCCCTGGGTTAGTTCTACGTCAGGCTCGTCTTTGTCGCGTACCTGGAACTGAATATCCATTACAGGTTTTTTCGCATCGGCCGGGTCCAACGACAAACTGATTGGAATGCCGGCTGTGTCACCGCCTTTGATGGTGACTTCTTTTTCACCTATCCAGCTGGCTTGCTCCAGACCGGTGAAACTCAGCACAAAGGTTTGATCCTGCTGCGATTTATTAATGATTTTTAAGGTGTAGGTGTTTTCAATTAGGCCTTCATCGGTTTCGCGGAACAAACTGCCACGGTCGCGCACCACGTCCAGCTCTGCCGGCATCCGGGTCCAGAGGGTCCAGGCAAATGCAGTACAAACCACCAGCAGCACCACAAAATAACCCAGCAGTTTTGGCCGCAGCACTTTGGTCGGTTTACCAGCCAGGCTGTGCTCGGTGGTATAGCTGATCAGGCCCTTGGCATAACCCATTTTGTCCATGGTGTCATCACAGGCATCAATACAGGCGCCACAGTTGATGCACTCATATTGCAGACCATTGCGGATATCAATACCTGTTGGGCACACATGCACACAGAGGTTACAGTCAATACAATCACCCAGACCTTTTTCTTTATAGTCGGCGTCTTTACGCGAACGCGGGCCGCGGTTTTCACCCCGCACTGCGTCATAGGTCACGGTAAAAGTGTCTTTATCAAACATCGCAGACTGGAAGCGGGCGTAAGGGCAAATGTGGGTACACATAATTTCGCGCATCCAGCCAGCGTTGCCATAGGTACAGACCATAAAAAACAACACAGATACCAGAGCCCAGAAACCGGCATTACCGCTGAAAAAGTCGATAAATAGTTGATCTACAGGCGTAAAGTAACCGACAAAAATCAATGAAGTTAACAAGGAAAATGCCAGCCAGGCGAAGTGGGTCAGACCTTTTTTCAGCACTTTTTGCGCGGACCAGGGGTCTTTATCCAACTTCATTCTGTTATTACGGTTGCCCTGAATTTTTTCTTCAAACCAGATAAAAATAAAGGTCCAGACCGTTTGCGGACATAAATAACCACACCAAACCCGGCCATAAAAAGTAGTGACAAAAAACAAGGCGTAAGCGCCGATGACAAAAATCCAGGCCATGATGGTGAAGTCTTGTGGCCATAAGGTCATGCCAAAAATATTAAATTTTTGCTCGCCTATATCAAGCAGAATGGCCTGATGGCCGTCAAACTGCAGCCAGGGCAACAGCATAAACAGGCCCATAAAAATAAAACCCATATTGCGGCGTAATTTCTGATGTAAGCCTTTGACTGCCCGCACATAAATCCGATCCCGAACCGGGTAATTTTTTTGCTCTTTTGGATTGTGCATATCCACTTTAATAGGGATAGCCTGTTGCTTTTGTTGTGGTTCCACGCTGTACCTCTGATGCTGCAACTTGGCCGGCATCTATGTGGCCGGCGCTGTGGGCGATTATAGCAGTAAATGCTGATGGATCATGGTCTTGCCTGCATTGCGGTAGATCAACCGCAGGCTATATCCTGAAAGTCAGTCCTAAAAGGCAATTTTTGTACCAGTGTTTGGCGAACCCGAATGCCTGATAAAGCGCAGGTTCAGCCAAAAATATGTAAACTTTGGCAACAGTAAAGTGTCAACACTGATGACACTTTACTGTGTGAATCGGTTGCAAACCGTCAAAACACAATGCCGGATTTCGTTCGGGTTATTTTATGCGTAGAATAAGCGACAATGCGCAAATAAAGGTGTAATGATGAAAAAAGTCTTATGGTTTATCGTGTTAGTGTTGGCGCTTGCCACATTGTCAGATCATCCTGTGTTGCTGCCTTATAAACAACAACTGTACGCAAAATTCAGTGATTCGACGCACAATGCCAGCAAGGTGAAGTCGGATCAAAGTATGCGTGCCATTAAAACCCGTTTTGCTGAAATTGGCGGCAGTCTGGGCAGAGGTCAGCAAACCGAATTGGAACGGGTTGCCAGTAGTGCGGCCAATGTTCTGGAGTTTTATCAGCGTTATTGTGTGGAACGGCAGTTTCACCAACAGCTCTATGGTGACAGTATTACGCAGGTGTGTGCTGTCATCGAGAACAACCGTGGCGGTCTGACAAATTAACCAGACCGCACAGCGGTGTTACTCTACCTTTTTCACCACCACAGACTTACCTACGCCCACAGCGGCACTTTGATTTTGTTCGTTGACGCTGAGAATCAGCTGGCGGATCAATTTTGATTTTGATACGCCAGTTTCTTTACTCAGATTGTTTAACACTTCAATCGCTTCGGCACTTAAAGTGAAAGTTGCATGACGCATTGGCCCCTGACTCAGCAGGTTTGCTGAATCTTCTTCCGGTGCCTGTCTGACACTAACGATTTTGGGGATCCCCATAGCGTAGTTTTCAGCATCGGCAATAAATTCTTCCACGGTGAAAGCGCGTTTATTCGATCGTGTTGAATTTTTTTTCAGATCGGTCAATGCCATCTTCTTGAATTGCCTTCATTGCCATCAGTTCAACAATAATGTCTTTGATTTCGGTAGCCGCTTTACCATCCGGCTCAGTGTCCATCACAGACATACCTTTTTCTTCACTGTCATCATAGATATTGCGGCTGTATGTGACGCCGTTTAACACCCGTAAATTAAAGCTGCGTACCACTTCTTTTGCATCGAGGATCCGGTTGGCCTGATTCGGTAACGAAGGGCACTGGGTCAGTACACACGCAACTATCATGTCGGGGTTGACCACATTACAGTTGCTGACCAAATCTTCTAAGTGTTCCAGCGTTTTTAAGTCGCGGCGTTTTGGCCGCAGCGGTAACAGTACATGAGAGGCAACCGACATGGCGGAACGCAGCGCCACGCTATCCTGACCACCACAGTCGACGATGACATAGTCGTAGTGATGTTCAAGGCTCTTCAGTTCATAACGGATCTTGCCGTACATTTGTACACAGTTGATCCATTGTACGTTCGGTGACAGGTGGCGTTCCTGCACCCAATCAGACGTGGTTCGCTGCGGATCACAATCCACCAGAATCACGTTGGCATTTTTCTGGGTTGAAAAATACACGGCGATATTTTGGGCCAGACAACTTTTGCCACTACCGCCTTTTTCCCCACCGACTAACAAAATCATGCACATTCCCTCTTCGTTGCGACCACGACAATTCAGCACTGCTGCTGCAGAACTGCAGGTTAAACTGATAGTTCAGTGCACAGATGTTGCTGACTATCAGTTTCTTAGTGTAGGAGACAACTCTGCAGACTGGCAAAGTTTGCCAATAAGTCTTTGCAGTTGTTGTGTCCCTCTATAACTCCACCCTGATCTGCTGAATTACATTCAGGGCTTTATCTACCGCTTGTTCAATAGTGCCGGCCTGCGCCAGGGCAACACCGAGCCGGCGTTCACCCTGTACTTCAGGTTTTCCGAATAAACGAATTTCAGTATCTGCTTCGGTCAATGCGCGGTCAAGCCCATGAAAACGCATCTGTTGTGATTGTCCCTGCACCAGTAACACAGCAGAGGCGGTTGGACCAAGCTGCCGTATTGCCGGAATGGGTAAACCCAGGATAGCGCGGGCATGCAGGGCAAACTCAGACAGGTTCTGTGACATCAGCGTCACCATGCCGGTGTCGTGTGGCCGCGGCGACACTTCGCTGAACCAGACATCGTCTCCTTTGATAAATAACTCAACACCAAAAACGCCACGGCCCCCCAGTGCCTGGGTAATGCGGCGTGCATAATCTTCAGCTTTGGCAAGGGCTGCGGCAGACATGGCTTGTGGCTGCCAGGACTCTCGGTAATCGCCTTTTTCCTGACGATGGCCAATCGGCGCGCAAAATTGCGTGCCGCTGACAGAACAGACGGTTAATAAAGTAATTTCGTAATCAAAATCCACAAAAGCTTCCACTATCACCCGGCCTTTGCCGGCACGGCCGCCTTCCTGCGCATAAGCCCAGGCTGTTTCGACATCGGCATCAGACTTTAATACCGACTGGCCTTTGCCGGATGACGACATAATGGGTTTGACGACACAGGGATAACCCACGGCGGCAATAGCAGCCAGATAACTGGCATGGTCATCGGCAAACTGGTAACGCGAGGTCGGCAGTTGCAGCTCTTCAGCGGCCAGACGACGAATGCCTTCGCGGTTCATCGTCAGGTGTGCTGCGCGGGCGCTAGGGATCACCTGAAAACCTTCCTGCTCAAGCTCCAGTAAAGTGGCCGTGGCGATGGCTTCTATTTCAGGCACTATCAGATCAGGTTTTTCTTTGATCACCAGCTGACGCAAGGCTGCGCCATTCAGCATTGAAATCACATGATGGCGGTCTGCCACCTGCATGGCTGGGGCATTTACGTAGCGGTCAACCGCTATCACTTCACAGCCATAACGTTTTAATTCGATACATACTTCTTTGCCTAACTCGCCGGCGCCAAGTAACAAAACCTTGGTGCTGGTTGGGCTGGCCGGGGTGCCAATGCGGGTCATAACCACTCCATCTGAAAAAGCCGCAGACGCTTTGGGCTGGGGCGATAAAATTTTTGGTAGATTAACAAGAAATTGGCGCTTTGCCTGCAGTTTTATCTGTATTGGTTCATGCATACCTAACCACGGCTGAGGTGTCATGATGAGCAGCTTCGCTGAATTGTTGCCACGGTGGATGGACTGAGCCAGGCGCTGGTACTTTGTTGCGCTGCGGCGTAAAGTAGCTGGGCAGTTTTTCTATGGTCATCAGCTGAGGAGCCTATTATGGATCAGGCAGTTATCCGACATTTGCCGGAGCAACATTGTTTTGTGCTGGACTTTGCCGGCCACCAAGCCCGGCTGGACTATCAGCTTGCTACCGATGCGTCAGGTGATGCCGTGCAGGTTAATTTTACCCATACTTTTGTGCCTGAAGCAGCGCGTGGCCAGGGGCTGGCCGAGCAACTGGTGCGGGCGGGGCTGAGTTGGGCCAGGGCGCAGCAGTTGCAAATCGTCGCCAGCTGCTGGTACGTGGCGAAGTTTTTGCGTTAGTGGTTGTTGTTACAGAACACTGGGAGTCGTGATGAAACCGGAAAGAACGCCAATGCAATGGCAGGACTGGAGTGTGTCGGCAGTGGTGGCAGGTTTTGTCGCTGTATTGGTAGGTTTTGCCAGTTCAGTGGCTATTGTGTTTCAGGCGGCCAGCGCGGCAGGTGCAGATCAGGCGGTGACAGCGTCGTGGATTGCGGTGCTGGGTTTTGCCATGGGCATCACCTGTATTGGCTTTTCCTGGTATTTTAAAGCGCCGGTGCTGACCGCCTGGTCTACGCCGGGCGCAGCTTTGCTGGCCAGCAGTTTAACGGATGTCAGTTTAGCCGAGGCTGTTGGCGTCTTTATGTTCAGTGCAGTACTGACTTTGTTGCTTGGTCTGAGCGGCTGGTTTGACAAACTCAGTAGCCGCATTCCGTTACCTATTGCCGCTGCCATGCTGGCTGGTATTTTATTTAAGTTTGGTCTGGCCATTTTTATCAGCCTGCCCGATGCTCCCGTGCTGGTGATCACCATGTTAGGGGTGTTTCTGGCGGCAAAAAGATGGTGGCCGCGTTATGCGGTGCCGCTGGTGTTAATGGCCGGTTTGCTGTTTGCATCCGTCACGGGACAATTGCAGCTGAACCAGGTGTCTTTGACGCTGGTGGAACCAGTGTGGGTCAGCCCGCAGTGGTCATGGCAGGCGCTGCTTGGCGTTGGTGTGCCGTTGTTTCTGGTGACCATGACGTCACAAAATATTCCCGGTCTGGCGGTCTTGAAGGCCAGTGGTTATCAGCTGCCGGTGTCGCCATTGCTCAGCTGGACCGGCCTGGTGACTTTGCTGACGGCCCCTTTGGGTAACTTTTCGATTAATCTGGCCGCTATTACGGCAGCCATCTGCAGTGGTCCTGAAGCTCATTCGGACCCGGCAAAACGTTATACTGCCGGCATTGCTGCCGGGGTGTTTTATTTGTTGACCGGCCTGGTCGGTGCCACAGTGGTAGCGCTGTTTGCGGCTTTTCCAAAGGCGTTGGTGGCAACAGTTGCGGGGGTTGCTCTGCTTGGGACTATCGCCGCCAATCTGGCGCAGGTCAGTGCGGAGTCGCCGCATCGTGATGCCGCTATGCTGACTTTTCTGGTCACCGCATCTGGCCTGAGTTTTTGGGGGATTGCATCCCCTTTCTGGGGCTTAGTGGCTGGTGTTGTTACTCTGGTGCTGCTGAACTGGCGGAGGGGATGATGAGCTTGTGCCCGGGTTGTGGCAAAGAAAATCTGTGTGCGGTCAGTGCCGGTGAACCGGCTGAAAATTGCTGGTGTTTGCGCTTGCCCTTTGGTTTAGCTGAGCAGGCCGGTTTACAGGCAACAGAGTTTTGTTATTGTCAGGCTTGTCTGACAACTCTGGCGGCAAAACCCGCCACTGAACCCAATACCGGGTCCAGCATTGAGCACAAAACATAAACCGGGCTGTTGCCCGGTTAATGTTTTTGAGTACTGGGTTTTTGACGGACTTAGCAGCTGCGGCGACGCCAAACCAGTAAGGCGCCAGCCAGCAAACTGAACCAGCCAAGGCTGCCACCTGAGGAACCACCACTACCGCTGGCCGGCGTACTGGTGATCAGTGTGTTGGTTTTGGGATTCAGGCCCGAAGCGGTATTCACTTCAGCATTAATCACGGTAATGCTTTCAATCATCACCAGGTTATTGCTGGTGACCGGCGTTTTGGCGGTGCCGTCGGCTGCGGTGTAGTTACGCAGCGGTACTTCCGGGTAATTGGTATTAAGGTTGTTCGGTAAGTTGCTGATGGAATCAATAATTTCCATACCAGTGCCTGTCACCTGACCAAAAACGGTAAAACCACCGTTTTGCAGATCCAGATTGGCGCTGTTGTCGCTTAAATTAATAAACCACTGATTGGTTGCGCTATTCGGGTTGCCACTGACTTTTGCCATCGCAATAGTGCCGCGAACATTGGATAACTTAGGTTCGTTGGTAATGGCTGCCAGCTGCGGAACTGCAACAAAAGGGGCGTTGTTGTCACCACTGAAGCGAAAACCACCACCCTGTAATACAAAACCTTTGACGCTACGGTGAAATACAGTGTTCTGGTAACTGCCGTTTTTGACATAAGCCAGGAAATTATTCACTGTGGCTGGGGTGGTTTGATCAAACAGGTTCACTTCAAAATTACCCAGACTGGTTTTCACCAGCACCACTGTCGCGCTGACTGGCGCACAAATAAACAACAGGGCGGTGGCCAAGCTAGCCAGCACTGGGGCGGTTTTTTTCTGCATTGGGGGTTACTCCGGATTTGAATATCAGCCGCAGCTTATACGACGGCTGAGTGCAGATGCCAGCGCCATTACATTTAGTCACTAATTGAATACAGATCATTGTAAAACAACTGGTTATTAAATAGTCACCGCTGAAGGCCTGAACTATTGCTCTGTCAGTTGTTGCCAGTTTTGCAGGTAGCGGATAGCGTTGGGGTGTTCGCCTGCCTGCTCAAAATACAATTTGGCTTTGGCAAAATCGCGGGGTACGACTTTGCCTTCAAAATACAGCAGTCCGAGGTAGTAGTTAGCGCTGTTGCTGCCGGCAGCAGCCGCTTCAGTCAATAATGCCAAAGCTTTGGCTGTGTCTTCCTTCACCCCTTTGCCAAACAGATACAACAGGGCCAACCGGTTTTTGGCCGGGGTATAACCTTCGGCGGCGGCATACTGGTAAAAATGCGCGGCAGTTTTGGCGTCCTGGCTAACACCTTCACCATCATCAAACATCAGACCGGCATTAAAAGCGCAGGCCACATTGCCTTGTTTGCTGCACAACATAAACCAGCGGTTGGCCATTTCGCTGTTTTTGGGCAGCAATTGACCATCACGGTACAAAGTGCCGAGCCTTAACATAGCTCTGCTAAAAAAACGCTCTGCAGCCAGTTGATAATAATGCAGTGCCAGTTTGGAGTTGGCTTCGCCAAACACTGCTTCTTCATAACCATAACCAAGCAGATAAAGCGCTTCCGGATGCCAGTTTTTACTGGCTTGCAGCAAATACGCTTCGGCCGCCGGTACTTTGGCAGGCAATGGGTTTTCCTGCATCAGTTGTGATGCATAAAGATAAGCGGCAACACTATTGCCTTGATCGGCCAAAGGTTTTAATTGTGCCGCCAGAGTAGCCTGTTGCTGTGGGTGTTGTTCCAGCTGCGACAACAGATAAAAAGCCCTGGCGTCCTGCAAGCCGGCGGCAGCTGCTTCTTTTAACCAGAAATCACCTTGCGCCGGGTCGGACTTGCCAAATTTATTACCAAAATAATAACGCGACAGCTGCAACTCCGCCTGACCAGCGCCGGCGAGTTCGTTGATTTGCGCGCGTTGCAACCTGATATTGCTTTCATCCACTTTGCCAAGCCGGCCACTTTGATGCAGGAACAGCAAAAATTGCAGCGCCGGCACATAGTCATCGTCGGCAGCAGCCAGTAACCATTGGTGACATTGGTTTTTGCTAAGCGTCAGTTCCACCTGATAACAAAGTTCGGCCAGTTTGACCGCCGCCTGATGCGAACCCTGGCCGATGCCTTGCAGATAAAGACTGGCCGCCTGTGCTGTATCGCCTTTTTGCTGCAGCATCATCGCCACAGGCACCAGCAATACTGAATTGGTTTTAGTGTATTCCGGTTGCATCTGCCGGCTCCAGCCGTCAACCAGGCCGGTAAAAGGGAAAGGGATTTGATCCAATGCATGCAGATAACGCTGATTTTCCAGATAAATAGCTTTAAATTTCTGCTCGTTGTTGTCGTACACCTGCAGCACATAATGCAGGGCGTTGTTGCTGGCGGAAAGTTCGGCATAATAATCCAGCACCTGCATACCGAGCAGTTGCACCAAATCGTGGCCGTCCTGATACAGATTGATTTGATAAGCACCATAAGCGGTTTTGCCATGACCGCTTTGCAAAATGCCGCTGCGCAGATAGTTCAGATAACTATGCCAATGTTTTAACTGAGCTTTATCCGGCTGTTCGCTAAAACACTGAATGGCATGACGATAAAACGCCAGAGTCCAGAAATTGTCTTTTTGCCCTTGTTGCCAGTTGAGCTGCTGACATTGTTTAGTTGCAGCCTGCTTTTGCCATTTATTCCAGGCAGATGCAGTATTGGCCACTTCAGCGCTTTGCAGATAACTCTGATACAAGGTGGCATAAGGCGGCAGTTGTTCGGCGGCAGGCAAGTTATTGATAGTCTGCAGATATAACTGTGCTGCAGTTGGCGCAGTGGCTTTGCTCTGACAGCCAGACAACAACCAGAGGCAACAACACAGGCTTATCAGACGCAATATCACAAGATGCTTCCCTGTTATTTGGCAACAACAAAAGTGGTTATTCGGATTCCAGCCAGGGTGTTTCCGGCAGCAGATCCAGATGTTGTTCATAACGGGCCAGATTAAACTGTTGTTGCTGTTCAACCACGGCCAGCATTTCCGGTGCCAAGGCGCAGGCAATCAATTCCATCGCTTCTTCCTGGCTATGACCAGTCATGCGCAGGCGCATTAAAGTGGCTTTGACTTTGGCCGGGTAAGCGTCAGCCAGCTGGTTTTCAATCACTTCAAACAGCAGGCTTTGATCAACCTGTTCAGACTCTTGATTTGACATCAGTATATTCCGTATGCAAAAGCTGCAGCATGCCAGAAATGCCCCGTATTGCCTAGGCGCAGAGCCGATAAATAGCCTGTCATCACGCCAAATACCGCCGTTGATAAAGTGCTTGCTATGGCTTTGGCGCAGCGTTATGTTGCTGTGATAACAACACAGACCGGCTGAAGCCGGCGGTGAAGCGGGCCAGCGCCCGGTCTTTCGGTATAACAACCCTCAGTCCTGCATTGCCTTATAAAACAACAGCAATAGCGAGTGATATCTATGACAAATCCCGAGTTGGCCTGGGCCTTTCTCCAGCAGTTAGTGGTCATTTTACTGGCCGCACAACTCTTTGGTTATTTAGCTAAATTTATCGGCCAGCCCCGTGTAGTGGGTGAAATGATTGCCGGTGTGGTGCTTGGGCCTTCGTTATTTGGTTTGTTTTGGCCAGAGCTGCAACAACGTATTTTTGTCGCCGACACTATGCCCATTTTGTACATAGGTGCCCAAATTGGTGTTGGTCTTTATATGTTTCTGGTTGGGCTGGAATTTAATACCCGGTTATTTAAACAACAAGCCCGCAGTGCTGTCGGGGTTTCGCTTGCTGGCATGATAGTGCCTTTTATCGTCGGTGCTTTATTGTGTGTATGGCTGCTGGAGCAACCCGGTTTATTCGCCGCCAACATTTCCTACACCAATGCCGCACTTTTTATGGGCGCTGCTATTGCCATTACCGCTTTTCCAATGTTGGCGCGCATTATTTATGAACGTAAACTGGCAGGCACTGCTTTAGGCACCCTTGCGCTGGCTGCCGGTGCTATTGATGATGCTGCGGCCTGGATAGTGCTTGCTGTGGTCCTGGCCAGTTTTGGTGGGGGGGCTTTGCTGGCCATCAAGGCTGTGCTGGGTGGAGCCATTTACGCTTCTTTGATGCTGACCAAAGTCCGTGGCTGGTTACAGCCGCTGGCCGACAAGGTCGAGCACACCGGAGTGTTAACTCAGCCGGTGTTTTTGCTGGTGCTGCTGCTGTGGGCGCTGTCAGCTTATGCCATGGAGTGGGTGGGCCTGCACGCTGTGTTTGGTGGTTTTTTATTGGGTATTGCGATGCCCAGAGGCAAAATGACTGAAATGGTCAGCGCCCGTTTAAGCAACATCACTGTTTTTTTGCTGTTGCCGATGTTTTTTACTTATTCAGGTTTAAAAACCAAGCTTGATGTGCTGGGCTCCTGGCAGGTGTTTTCGACAGCACTGATTATTCTGGCGGCGTCTATTTTTGCCAAAGGGGTGGCCTGTTGGGCTGCCGCGCGTATTGGCGGAGCCGATAACCGCACTGCAATGGCAGTGGGCGCTTTAATGAACTCCCGTGGCTTGATGGAGCTGATTATTATTAATATTGCGTTGAGTTATGGCGTGATCCAGCAGGGATTATTTTCCATTATGGTGTTAATGGCGATAGTCACCACCTTAATGGCCACCCCATTATTTCAGCTGGTGTACGGCCGGCATATGGCCAAAACAGCGCCCCAAACCGCAGAGCAGGATATCAATCCAACAGCGCTGAAAGCGGGCTGAGTTCATTTGGTACAACATAAAAAAGGGGCGCTGCTATTGGCAGCAGCGCCCCTGGTTGTTTTTACCCTTGTGAGAGTGCCCGGTTTCAGAGGGCCAGCGCTTTTTCGCCTCTGGAAATGCCCGAAACGCCGGTACGTACCACTTCCAGGATCTGGGTGTTGCGCATGGCTTCAATAAAAGCTTCCAGTTTGTCACTGGTCCCTACCACCTGAATGGTATAAGTAGTAGGCGATACGTCGATGATCTGGCCGCGGAAGATATCGGCACAACGTTTGACTTCTTCCCGCTGTTCGCCGCTGGCTTTCACCTTCACCATCATCAGCTCACGTTCGATATGGGCGCTTTCGCTTAAGTCCACCAGCTTGACCACTTCAATCAGCTTATGCAGCTGTTTGGTGATTTGTTCTATGACCTGGTCGTCACCGCGCGTGACCAAGGTCAGGCGTGACATGGTTGGGTCTTCAGTGGCAGCCACTGTTAACGAATCAATGTTATAACCGCGCTGGGCAAATAAACCCACCACACGGGCCAGGGCGCCGGACTCGTTTTCCAGCAATACTGCGATAATATGCCGCATGTTAAGTCCGCTCCGTTTTGCTTAAGAACATGTCATTCATGGCGCCGCCCGGCACCTGCATCGGGTACACATGTTCTTTCGGGTCAATATGAATATCCAGAAACACCAGCCGGTCTTTTAAGGCAAAAGCCCGTTCCAGTGCAGGTTCCAGTTCTTCTGGTGTGGTGACGCGAATGCCAATATGGCCATAAGCTTCA
>FWPV01004557.1_pt1 | contig 29128 bp, 36 predicted proteins | sample 2228371 | NCBI WGS metagenome assembly FWPV01 (sample SAMEA103939776, study PRJEB20133) | metagenome | reverse complement strand
CGGCGTGAAGAATGCCGCCGCCCACGCGGCGCCCCAGGGCCGGGGGTTCTGCGTGGGCATTTGCCGCATGCGCATCCAAAGTAGGAGGAAGGGAAGATGAGACTCACACCGCCTAAGAAAACCAACTGGTGGCTGTCCGTAATCCTGGGTGCCGTCGGCATTGTGCTTGAGATTGCGTCGCTCGTTGCGAAACTGAACGTCCTGTCCATCGTCGGCTTCTGGGTTGTCGTCATCGCCCTCGTGGTGCTCGTCCTATCCACCGCGCTCAAGGGGTTCTAACTCTGGGACGGTACTGGGCCTTCCCTTGCCGTCGGTCCCGGAAGGGGCGAGCCCGGGCCGTGGCCGGAGATGCGCTCCTAGGGCGCCCAATCTCACCATTTGGAGGTACGTCATGGGTCTGGTAGACAAGATTTTCGGAAAAAAGAAGGAAGAAGAGGAAAAGGCAAAGCAGGCCGAGGAGGCCGCGCGCAAGGCCGCCGCCGAAGAAGCCGCCCGCAAGCGGCGCGAGGAACTGGCCGAAAAACAGCGCATGATTGAGGAAGCGCAGAAGCGCGCGGAAGAGGAAATGGCCAAGCGCAAGGCCGAATTGGAGGCCAAGGCCAGAGAAGAAGAGGAACAGATGCGGAAGCGCGGTGAGGCCATGGCCGCCGCCATGCGTGCCTCCGTGGAGCAGGCCAAGCCCAAGACCTACGTCGTCAAACCCGGCGACTCCCTGTCCAAGATCGCCAAGGAACAGTTGGGCGACGCCAAGCGCTGGCCGGAAATCTACGAACTCAACAAGGCCCTCATCGGCGACAACCCTAACCTGATTCATCCGGGACAGGAACTGCGCTTGCCCGAATAGGCCGCGTCGGGCTCGGGTTGGGGGTGGGGGCGAACTCCACCCCCTCGCCCTGGCCCTCCTCCACAGGGCGAGGAATGCTCCTTCAGACCGGCCCTCTCCATGTTAGGGTGAGGGAACAAGCCGCCGTGTCCGCAGGCGGGGGCGAGGCGGACGGACTTCGCGAATCCCGCCCTATTATTCGCGCGGATCCGCGTGATTCACGGTTCCCACCGGGTGAAAATCCTTCGCCGCGCCGCGGCCGAGAACGACGGTCGGCCTGGAACGAGGGCAGCACGCGTCCGCCCACAAAGAGTGGAGCCGAATCGGCAGTCGACACGCAGCCGCCGAACCACACGCCTCCGTGCGGCGCAAAAGGTGCTTGTGCTATAAGACCCCGCGAGGAAGCCATGCAGTCTCGTGGAGTGCGAGTCATCATCAGGGGAATCCCACGTGCAGCACCCTGTCCGGAGGTAGAGCGACTTGACACCCGACGAACTCGCCGCGTTGATCAAACGGTGGGCCCGCGAACGGGATTGGGATTTGGCAGGCATCTGCGCCCCCCAGGGCGACGGCCTCCCGCGCTGGGTGGGAAGCGTGGTGGTGCTGGGCCTGTACACCCCCGACGACGCCTACGACTTCAACACTTACGTGGAGATCGCGGGCCGCCGCCGCTGGCACAAATTCGCCTACGAGGCCCTGGTAGCGCGGGCAGCCCTGTTGGCCCTGGACCTCAACGCCCGCGGCATCCGCGCCGAGCCGCTCACGTTCGTGGATTCGGCCCGTCTGGTGAACCTGCGCGAGGCGGCGGTGCGCGCGGGGCTGGGCGTGCGCGGGCTGAACGGGCTGGTCGTTACCCGTGAATTCGGGCCGAGGGTGCGATTTGGGGCCGTATTCGTGGAGCCGCAACTTCCACCCGATGCTCCCATAGCCGACTACTACTGCGCATCTTGCACCATCTGCATAGGCCGATGTCCCACAGGCGCCCTCACCCCATGGGGCTTTGATCGCAGCCTGTGCATCGCGGAGTTTGACCCCTCGCCAGAGATGCGGGCCAAGCAGAAACACGAGGTGAAGCCCATCACGCCGTTCACCCGCCTCCAGTGCAACCTGTGCATCACCGGTTGCCCCATCGGCAAAAAGCGCGCGGGGACATGGTGGGACGGAGACGTGCCCGTCGGGGAATAGGGCCCCGACGTTGCGGCCTACTTCCGGTGTCGGTCCCGCTTGTCGGAATCCCGCAGGAAGACGTTTAGGGCGAAACTGATGACGCTAATCAGCAGCGCTCCCCAGAACGCCGCCCCGAACCCGCTCACGTGGAAGCCCAGGTTCAAGGGCTCACTGAGGTACGATGTGAGCAGCAGCAAGGCGGCATTGATGACGAGGGTGAACACTCCCAGCGTGAGCAAGATAAGCGGGCAGGACAGCAATTTCAGAATCGGCCCCAGCACCGCGTTTACCACGCCGAAGATGAGGGCGATGACGGCCAGCGAAACCCAGTCGCCGTTGAAGTCAATGCCGGTAACCACCCGCGCGGCGACGTAGAGCGCCACTGCATTGATGAGCCAGCGCCAAAGCGCTTTTGACATAGCGGTCTCCCTTACTCTATGAAGATCTCCACGTGCTCCTGATCTTCCTCGTCTTCCACGTCAATGATCTTCCCCTGCGTGCCTGCCTGGATGGCCTGTTTGATCTCCTCCACGTCCACGCCTTCCATGTCGGGCGCGAACTTGGCCCCCATCTTGAGGCCCACATTCACCAGGCTCATGGGGATGTTGACGTTCACCTTGGCCTTGCCAGAGCGCAGGTCGGTAACCCGCACGCGGAACCAGCGCGGGGCCGATGCGGCCGTCGGGCCCGGGGCATCCTTGCGCCCCGACTCCAGCGCGGCCAGCAGTTTTGCGGCCTCGTCCGCGTTGATCTGGCCCTGCTCCAGCATCTTCAGGATTTGCATCCGCTCTTCTGTAAGCGACATGTCCCTGCCTCCATTCTCGTTGACTAAGCCACCCGCACCTGGACGCGCTCCCCGCTCTTGTCGTCTATCACGTCCACCAGCAGAAGTTCGCCCGGAGCCCCGCTTTCCTCCAGCGACAGGATGAGTTCGTCCACCGCCGTGTCGCGGAACTGGGGAACGAAGGGACGGGCCACCTGCACGCCCCACGCCAACACCCGCAGCGGGAGGGGAAAGTCCAGGGCGACCTTGCGGTGCCCCTGGGAATCGGTAATGCGAATGCTGAGCCAGGCAGCATCGCGTGATGCCGCGCCCAGCGACAGGACGGCCAATCCGAGGAGGAGAAACGGCACGGTTAGCACCAGCCACCATGTGCCGAGTGTCCACAGTGTGAGTGCCGCGCCCGCCAACGTCCACCCCAACCCCAAGAGGAGTACAAAGACCCAATAGGGCGAGCGCCCTTTGCCCGACCGCTCCACAGACTGGGGCGCGGGTTCCATGGCGACAGCGTCGCCGGACACAGGCCGCTCCTCGGCGTCGCCCTCTCCGGGGCCCATGGCGTCCAGCAGACGGGCCGCCTGTTCGGCCGTGATCGTGCCTTCCTGCACCAGGCGGAGAATCTCTCTACGTTCAGGTTCCATCATTCCTCCTCAAGTCGCCGAGTCGCCGACGGCTCTACTCGGCGCGCCATGACCAAAAGCCAACGGCTCTCGGTGAAGCCGCGGGCGCGCAGGAACTCAATAGCGGGCATCTCCTCTGCGCCCAAGTCGGCCAGCACCGGCCACGCCGGAGTGCCCGCAAGCATGTTCAGCAAGCGCGAGAGGAGCGGCCCCTCCACCTCTCCCCGCGCCTGGGGCAGTGCCAGGAACCTCAGCCGATGGTACTTGCGTTTGCCGACATCCAGCCGCGCATAGGCCAGGAGCCGCCCGCCCTCGTCCAGGACACAGCGGCGAGACCGGTTCCCCAGTAGGTTGAGAAGCCACCCCGCCGGCGCGCCCTCCGCTTCGGACAGCCATGCGTCGGGCTGGACCGGCTGGATGCGCTGTATGGCCTCGGGCGTGGCGGCCCGCGCCAAGTCAACCAGCGCCCTGCCGTCGCGGAAAGACACCTCGCGCACCGCGCGGCCGGGGCCGAGCGGCACCTCGGCAGTGGGACGCGGGGGGAACTCCCGCCGAAGGGTTACTCGGCCGCCGATCTCCGAAAAACCCAGCGTTTCGTACAAGCGAATGGCCGCCTGGTTCTCGCGGCGCACCATGAGGAAGGCCCACGTCCCCCGCCGCGAGGCCACGAAGTCCATCGCCGCCTCCATCAACTGGCGGGCGATACCCCTGCGCCGATATGCGGGCTCTACGACGACGTTGCTGATGAGCCAGCACCGCGGCGAGCCCCACTCGCGGCTCAAGGTAACATTGCCCACAACGCGGCCATCTTCCTCCCAGACGAAGCCGGTGAATCCCTCCCCGCCCATGCTCATCCGATCCAATACCCACAGGAGCGGCCCCCACCACGCCAGGGTCCGAAACTCCGATGCCACCGATTGCCCCGCGCGATCCGGCTCCTGACCAAATGCCTGTTCAATCAAGCCCGCCACATCACGCAGGTCGCGGGTGAGGCTCAGCCTGCGCACACCGCGGAACGGCACCTTGTGCGAGGCCTGGGCGACGAGCATGGCCACTCACCCCTTCAGCAATTGCACCGCTTCTTCGGCGGTGATCTTGCCCTGGGCCAGGTCGTTCAGAATGGAGCGCCGCTCCTCAACGCTCATGACTTTCTCGTCCACCTGGTACCCCAGGGCCCGGATGATCTCATTGAGGCGATTGCGAACGGTGGGATAGGAGAGGCCCAGTTCGTCCTGCACGCGGTTCAGTTTGCCCTCACAGCGGATGAACAGTTCTACAAAGGCCATCTGGTCGGGGCTGAGGCGATGGAAGCGCTCCAGCGCAAAGCGCCCCTCTATGCTCGTGTCGCAGGCGGGACACTGCAGGCGCGTAGCGATCAGGTCTTCGCCACAGACAGGGCACTTGCCCAAGACGGGTTGCATCTCCTCTCACCCCCGCAGAATTAGCGTTTAGTTCAAAATTATTATACTTGCCTTTTGATTTTTGTCAAGTCTTGGAAAATATTTTTGATGGCCGCAACGGCCTTCAAAGGGCCTTGTACACCTTGGCCAGCGACTCGCCGTACACGGACAGGTCCCACTCGCAGAAGTACCCGAACGGCGTAACGACGACGGTGTAGCCCACGTCGCGCAACCGCGCCGCGAGCGTCTCCAGGACGTGCCGGGCATACTCGGGGGGTGCCGTGGTCTCGGCCAGATGGGTAAAGGAGTGGAGCACGACGTTCTTCAGGCCGCGCTTGTTGGCAATCCACTTGATGTTCTTCAGCGCCTTGGTCAGGAGCGAAGGCCCTTGGGCCTCGTCCCCTGCCTCGGCGTGGATAAAAATGACGGCGGCGTCCCGCACCTCCTGCTCCACCTCCTGATCCTCCACAAAGTCCAGCGTCTTGGAAAACGAGCGAAACCAGAAGCGCTTGGCCTGGAACATCAGGAGTTTCATGTGCCTAACCCACCACCTGGCGGAACACACGCAGGAAATTGCCACCCAAGATCTTCTGCACCGACGCCTCGGAGTAGCCCCGCTCCAGCAGGCCCGCCGTGATGGCAGGCATCCGCGACACGTCCTCCAGCCCCGTTGTCTTCTCATCGCCGAAGAACCCATCAAAGTCAGAGCCTAGCCCCACGTGATCGTCGCCCATGACGTGCACCATGTGGTCTATGTGATCCAACACCCGCTGAAGCGAGGCTTGGCCGTCGCTTGCGTCCACAAAGGCGGGGACAAAGGTTACCCCCACCACACCGCCGTTGCGGGCGATCTTCTCCAATTGCGCGTCCGTCAGGTTGCGGCGGTGATCGCAGACGGCGCGGGCGTTGGCGTGGGACGCGATGACGGGAGCCTGGCTGACCTTGAGCACATCTTCCACGCCGGCGGGCGCCAGGTGGGCGATGTCCACGATGATGCCGAGACGGTTCATCTCCTCCACAAGCGCCACGCCAAACGTGGTGAGTCCCCCGCCCGTGCGTTCCTCGGCCACGCCGTCTGCAGCCTGGTTGCGGAAGTTCCATGTGAGGCCGATGTTGCGCACTCCCAGGCGGTGGAACATGCGCAGTACACCCAGGTCGCCCTCCAGCGCCTCGGCCCCTTCCAGCCCGAGGATGACGCCCAGCGTCCTGTCGGCCTTCGCGGCCTCAATGTCCGCCGCGCGGGTGATGAGACGAGCATCGCCGTTGCCGGCCTCCACCTGGCGGTACACGGCATCTATGACCTGCAACGCTCGGCGCGTGGCCTGGGCCGGCAGGTAACGGGCCTCCACGAACACGGCGAAGATCTGCGCCGTTACGCCGCCCTCCCGCATGCGCGGAAAGTCCAGATGGTGATCGTTGTGCCGCTCGGCCAGGTTGTAGTTGTCCTCGGCGGCCAGCAGCGCCGTGTCGCAGTGGGCGTCTATCACAATGGAGCGACGGTGAAGTTCTTCAGCGTTGGTCATCGTTGCGTTCCTCCGATGATGGGGTTGTGGTGTCCTCTGCCGCCTGCTGCCGGGCCTGGGCCTCACGGATGCGGCGGGCCAGCCGCAGGAGCGTCCGGCGGAAGGCGCGGCTCCACTGCGGCGTGCGCGGCACGGTCTCGCGAGACAGGACGATGCGGCGGATCCCGCCGCGGAGCACGTCCTCTTCGCCCTCGGCGGGGCCTTCAGTCTTCGGATTCATGGCGTTCTCCTCTGCGGACCTTGTCCAACTCTCGCTGGGCGTCCAGCCTGGGGCGGCGAAGCCACGCGAGAGGGATCTTCAGGTTCAGGATATCTATGTCGCGGTTCAGTTGCACCAGTTCGCGCTGAAGCCCTGACCAGCGCTTCTCCCAGGCGTCATCGGCCTGCTGGCGGCGGATCCCGCGCCAGGGCTCGGCTTTCCGCTCCGCCAGCACCACGGCATCGCGGTACGATTCCCAATCGCGCACCAGACGTGCCCGCCACTTGGCGATGCGGGCGCGCACCTCTTTGTCAGCCTCTATCCACTCGGGCGCAAATCCGTGATCCTGCAGGATCTTGAACGCGATCTCCATCTCGGGGTCCAGGTATGGATTTCGCGGCAGGTGCAGGGGCTTGCCTGCGCCTGGGAGATTCTCAAAGGCCCCCTTGCGCATGGCCTCTTGAATTTGCTCCTCCACCAAGACGCTCCAGTCTATGTCTGGGAACGCGTTCTTGCGCATTTTGACATTCCCCCTGCGCGGCCTATAATCCCCGCGGGATTATCCTCGTTCGGGAGCGATGCGATGTCAACGCGCTTTCTACTCGTGCGCCACGGCCAGACGGCTTGGAACAAAGACCTGCACTTCCGCGGCACGACCGACCTGCCGCTGAGCGACCTGGGCCTGATCCAGGCGCAGCGCGTCGCCGAATGGCTCAAAGACGAGCCGATCCGCGCCATCTACTCCAGCCCGCTTCTGCGCGCCGTCCAGACGGCGCAACCCCTGGCCGATGTGCTTGGGCTACCCGTCCAGCGCCACCACGGCCTGATCTCGGCGGACTACGGCCAGTGGCAGGGCCACACGCCCAAAGAAGTCGCCGAACTCTGGCCCGACCTGTACCGGAAGTGGCTTCACGCGCCGCACGAGGTGCAGTTCCCAGGCGGCGAGTCGCTTCCCATCGTGCTGGAGCGTGCGGTCGCCTTGCTCAACGAACTGAGCGAGACCCACTCCGGCCAGACCGTAGCCCTGTTCAGCCACGAGATCGTCTGCAAGGCGATCATGCTCCATGTGCTTGGCATGGACCTGTCGGCCTACTGGCGCATGCCGCAAGACAACGCGTGCATCAACGCCTTCTACTGGGATTCGCGCCGCCGTTCGCTCATCTACCTGAACGACACATGCCACCTGCGCGGGCTTGAGGACAAGTAGCCGGCGCTGTTCGGCTAGGGCACAATATACGTCGCCATCACCTTGCCGCTCGTGTCCTTGAGCGTGAGCGTGCGCCCTGAAACGAAGACCGCCTTGCCGATGCCCCAGTACAGGTCCACCTCGGTGTTGGTTCCGGCCGCGGTGTGCACGCGCACGCTGCCGCCCTGGAACAGCGACAAGTCCGGGAACGTGTACACATTGCCCTGCCCATCATCCAGCGTCCATCCCTTGAGCCGCACCCACATTCCCCAGTTCGTGATGACCACCCACGAATCCTTCCCATCGGACGATGTCTGCACCGACTCCATGCGCAGGTCCGGACCGGTGGGCGGCGTGTTGGTGGGAACCGGGGTAGGTGCACCCGTCGGCACAGCCGTCGGGGCGGGGGTCGGCACCGGCGTGATGCTCCCCGGCACCGGGATGACGAGTTTCTGGCCCGCGAAAAGCACATCCGGGTCTGTGATGTTGTTGGCGGCCATCAGTTCTTCCAGCGAGACGCCGAACTGAAACGCGATGGCCGACAGGCTGTCGCCGGGCTTCACCGTGTACGTGGTCGCTTGGGGCGGTTGTGTTACCGCCGCGGCGGGCGACGCCGCAGGCGACTTGAGCGTGGGCGAGGGCGTCGCCTCGGGTGCCGCTGGGGTCGCACGCCCCAGCGTGAGCACCACCACGACGCTGATGACAAGGGCAATGACAGCGTTGACCACGATGATGAACGCCAACTGCTGCCACGTCAGGCCAGAGCGTCCCGGGCGCGTATCCCTCGGTCTCCAGGGTTGGTACGTCTCGCGCGACTTCCCTTCCATGGCTGCATTATACATGCAGTTTCGCCGTTTGGCAATGCCCGTGCTGGGCTACCGTCCACAGTCAACGCCGCTCATGCCCCATAAATCCCTCGCCGCCGGATTCGCGGAGGCCGCGGATGGAAAAAGCAGTCCCTGCCCCGATCCGCAGTCTTATCAAGAATTGCGGCGGATAGGAACCGCCGATTGACAGCAGTTCTCAATATGGCTTTCCCGTTGCGGCATGGGTCGCCTATCCTGGCCGAAGACCCTCGTTATCGTGTAATTCGCGGGCCGCGGAGAGTTTCTGAAGGGCAGATGATGGGTTGCTGTTTCCCATGCTGGAGTTGTCGGGCAGCGGTAGGGCGCTTGACCTCATCTAACCCCTCCCACACCCCAACAGTGGTTGCCCCCTGTTCAATTTCCATACTGAGAATTGCTGGCCGATTGACCCCAAACTGGCGGCAGGGTATACTTGGGAAGCATCCGCCGTATCGGCGGGATACCAGAGGTAAGGAGTCCACAGCCATGTATATGATTTTCTATGTGCTGAACGACCCGAATAAACTGGACGCCCTGCTGGACGCCTGGGAAGATGTTGGTATCAGCGGTGCGACCATCGTGGAGAGCACGGGGCGGCAACGCCGGAAGGCCCACAAGGCCCACATCCCCATGCGGTTCAGTTTCGTCGGCGGCAGCGAATGCGTGGAGTGCTACCACTTTACCCTGTTCGCCGTTGTGGACGACGAGCGCCTGGTCCAGCGGTGCATTGAGGCCACAGAGCGCGTCGTCGGAGACCTGAGCCTGCCGGACACCGGTATCCTGGCGGCCTGGCCCTTGGCCGCAGTGAAGGGGATTCCCAAGCAGCCACGCGACGCGGAGGAACGTTGATGGTCTGGATACAGTTCATTCTCAGCGCCGCCGTCGTCGTGGTCGCGGCCATCAAACTGGCGGAGTACGGCGACGCCATCTCGGTGCGCACGCGGCTCGGTGGCATGTTCATCGGGACGCTGCTCATGGCGGGAGCCACGTCGCTCCCCGAACTGCTCACCACCATCAACTCGCTGGACCAGAATGTGCCCAACCTGGCGGCAGGAAATGTGTTCGGGAGCAACATGTTCAACATGCTCCTGCTCGCAGTGCTGGACGCCGTATTCTGGCAGGCGCGCATCCTCCGCCGCGTGGCGACGAAACATGCCCTGACCGCCAGCCTGGCCGTGTTCATCTCCGCGATGGCGATCTTCTTCATCCTGGCGGACATTGATGTGCGCATCGGCTGGGTGGGACTGGACAGCCTTTTGCTAATGGTTACCTACATTGTTGGCGTCCGCCTGATCCAGGGAGATTCGCCGAGGTCTGCCAGTAGCGAGTCCGAAGCCGCAGTGGTGCCTGGCGTGCCCACCCTGCCGTGGGCGCTCGTCGGATTCGCCGCCGCCAGTGCCGCGCTGGTGCTCGCCACGCCGTGGCTCGTGCGCAGCAGCAAAGGCATCGCCGAAATCACGGGGTTGAGCACGGGGTTCGTCGGGGCGCTTCTGGTGGCCATTGTTACGTCGCTACCGGAACTCACCGCCGTCATCGCGGCGGCGCGGATCGGCGCTTACGATCTGGCCGTGGGCAACCTGTTCGGCAGCAACCTGTTCAACATCTTCATCCTCGGCATCACGGACGTGTTCTACCTACCCGGGCGGTTCTTGGCCATCGTGGACCCGGCCTTCGCCATCGCCGGACTGCTGGGGCTCCTGCTAACCGCGCTGGGCCTCATCAACAACCTGGCCAGGGCCGAGCGGCGCATCTTGTTCGTAGAGGTGGACGCGCTTCTACTGATGCTGGGATACGTAGGCGGGATGTGGTTCCTGTACGCGCGGGGCATTGGCTAATGGCGCAGGCTACGCCGTAGCGCCACCGTGTCGCAGACGCACGTCCCCGACGACGACGCGTTCCATGCCGCCGTCCGTCCGCACCAGAAGCGCACCGTCGGCGTCCACGCCTAGGGCCACGCCGGTGAACCGCCTGTCGGGGAGTTCCACGACGACGTCCTGCCCAATGGTGTCCAGGGCCGCTTCCCATTCCGCAATCGGCGAGTGGCCCGCGCGTAGTTCCCCGTATCGGCGGGCAATCCCTTCCACCACGGCGCGCAGAAACGCCCCCCTCTCTATCGGATAACCGGCGGCATTGGCGAGGCTTGTCGCGGGATGGTCAAAGCCCTCGCCCGATGGGTCCCAATTCACGTTGAGGCCGATACCTACCACGGTGTAAGGCTGCCCATCGTCGCCCGTGCTGATCTCGGTGAGGATGCCGCCCAACTTGCGGCCCTGATGCATCAAATCGTTGGGCCACTTGATGCCCATGGGAATTCCCAAGAGTTGCGCCGCCGCGTCGCGCACCGCCAGGGAGCAGATCATCGTGTAGTACAGCGGAGGAGTCGGAGCGTGATCGTCTCCCTGGGGCCGAAACAGCACAGAGAACAGCAGGCTCGTCCCTGCCGGCGCAACCCACCTGCGGTTCAGCCGCCCACGGCCCGCCGTCTGCTCATCGGCCAGCACCAGCGTGCCCTCGGGGGCCCCTTCGGCAGCCATGCGTTTGAGGATGTCGTTCGTGGAGGAAGTGGAGCGGAGATACACCACCCGGGATATGAAGGGCAGTCCCGCCAGCAGGTCGGTCAGCACCGGTTGCGACAGTTCCGATTCGGCCACACCGTTCCTCCGAGCGTGCCCGCAGCCCGCAAGCACAACCAGCCCCTCGGCGGAACGCTCCGCTTCGGGGCTGGTTTAGGCTCTTGAGTTGTCGGCCCCGAGGCCGACGGCAGGCTAGGCTTGCGCTTGCTGCTGCATCTTGTGGTAGAGTTTCATCAGCCGGGACTTGCGGCGAGCGGCGTTGTTTTTGTGCAGAACGCCGCGCTCCGCGGCCACGTCCAGCGCGCGAATCGCGTTGCGCAGGGCTTCCATCTGCTCCTCAGGCGTAGCCCCTTCCAGGATAGCGGCCCGGGCCTTCTTCACATAGGTGCGGGCGCTGGAACGATACACGCGGTTGCGCGCAGCGCGCTTGCGCGAGATGTGAATTCGTTTGATTGCAGACTTCGTGTTGGCCAAAGATACCCCTCCCTTGTTACAATAGCACAGTAATATATACCAAGTGTGCCTTTTTCTCCAAATTTAGGCTCGCCGCTTGAAACCCGGCAGAGGAATGCCTGCCTTCGCGAACCGCACCTCTATCTCCCTGCGCACCTCGGCCAGTCCCTGGTCAAGGAGCGGGTACACCAGCCACACCAGCGCAAGCCCGAAAAGCGCCCCCGTGATGACCCGCGACCACCACGTGCTGGTCCACAGCCCAAAGAACTGGCCCGTGCCGTCCACCACCATCGGCAGAACAAGCAGGGCCACACCCCACAGCGGTAGCGGCCTGACCCGCGGCCGCAGAAGCGCGTAGGCGATGCCCGCCGCGAATATCGTGGTGTACGCCGCCGTGTCGCGCTGGCAGTAGGCCATCTGGTGGCCGAAGACGAAGAACGACCGCTCAGGCCGCTGGTGGCACGCCAACCGGTAGGTCATGAAGATGAGTTGCCCCGCAAACTCAAACCCCTTGGCCTTGAGATACGGCGACAGGACCGGCAGCCCCGCGTAGATGGCCGCCAGAACGTTGGCCACCGCCAGCCAATGATACGAAAAGATGTAGATGGCCCGATCCGCAGCGATGACCAAGTCGCGTACGATGCCGGTTACTTTGGGCCCCGCCGTCCGATCTTGCATCCTACCCCCTGCCGACCGCCGGTGCGCCTATTTGATCAGGGCGTACAGTTGATCCAACTCCGCGGCGGTGAGCGAACCAACGAAGATTTCGCGCACGATGCCGGTCCGATCCACGAAGAAACTGGCCGGGATGCCGCTCACCCGATACAACCTGCCCACCGCGCCTGACGAATCAATGGCCACGGTAAAGGTCATCCCGAATTCCTCCATGAACTTGGCGACGGCCGAGGTGGACTCCTGTACGTTCACGGCGATGACAACGAACCCGCTGGCCTTGTACTTCTCATAGGCGTTCTGGATCTCCGGCACCTCGGCTCGGCACGGCGGGCACCACGTGGCCCAGAAGTTGATGAGAATGGGCTTGCCCTTCAGGTCGCTAAGCCGGACTTTCCTGCCGTCAAGGTACGAAATCTCAAAATCCGGCGCAGGAGAACCCTTTTGCGCCGTAGATTGGGTCAGGCCTGAAATCAAGGTAGCCTTGCCAATCGCGCTCGTGTCGCTTGCACTGCCAGGCGTCCCACCCTTGAGCACCAAGAGTCCCGCGATAAGAAAGCCGATGCCGAGCAAAACCAAAATCAGCGTAATACGACTGCGCACGTTCGTCCTCACTCAATGCCAAAGTTGAAGAAACTGCCGTAAGCCGACAAGATCCGAAGCGAGTCGGTGAAAATGGCAATGCCGATCAAGATGAGCAGCACGCCGCTAATCCACGAGACCCACTGCATGTACCGTCCCATGCGGCGAATCCACGCCGTGAGGCTCCCGACGGCCAGCCCCGCCAGCACAAACGGCAGTCCCAGCCCCAGCGCATACACGAACAGCAGGAATGCGCCCTGCGCCGCCGTCTGCGTGTTGCTTGCCAAAAGCAGGATGGCGGTCAGGATAGGCCCGACGCACGGCGCCCACCCCGCCGAGAAGAATACGCCCATCAGGAACGAGGACAGGTAGCCCGCGCCCGTGCGCCGGTACTGGGCCCGCGTGTCTGAATACAGCAACGGAATCTTCAGGAGGCCCATCGTGTGGAGGCCGAACACGATGAGCACGAGGCCCCCGATGCGTTGCACCCACACCAGGTAACGGCTCAACAGGCTGCTGATAATCCCGACGGACGCACCCAGCGCCACGAAGATTAGCGAGAATCCCGCGACGAACGCCAGGGAATGGAGCACGCCCGCCTTCTTGTCGCTCACCACGCCCGCTACGGTACCGCCGCCCAGATAGCCCAGGTAGGCCGGAACCAGCGGAAGCACGCAGGGCGACGCAAACGAAAGCAGCCCCCCGACGAACGCCAGGGCCAGGCTTACATTCTGTCCGTCCATGATTAGCCCTTACGCCGCTCCATTTCCTCGCGCAGCAGTTCAATTTCGCGCTGGAGGCTCTTCTGCCGGCGGTACACGGCGAAGACCAGCGCAAAGGTTAGCACCCAGAACACGAAATACGCAGCCACAAGATACGTCATGATTCTCTCCCTCACATCCGTTGGCGTATTGGGCCTTTGGCCCTTGGCTTCTTGTCGGCGGTCAGTCAGGTTCGCCAGAGGCTGTCGGCAGAAGGCAATGGCCGGCGGCTACTCCCTCGCCTTCAGGGCCTCCACAGCATCGGCCAGATGTTCGGCCCGCACGCGCAGGGTCAGGATCACCACGTACAGGACGGTGAACACGGCCAGGCTGAACATGAGCACGGTCAGCATCCGGGGCGCCACGTCAAACCCGCCGCCGCTCACGACGATCGGGTGCGCCACACTCTGGCCCCACCACCGCGCCGCGCCGAACACAATGGGCACATCCGCGAACCCGATGATGCCCAGCACTGCCGCGAACCGGGCCCGCCGCGCGTCGTCCTCCACCATCCGCCGCAGCATGATGTACCCGAAGTAGATGAGCCACAGAATGGCGGCGGTTACCAACTTGGGGTCCGACCAGGTCCACCAGACGCCCCAAGTAGGCTTGGCCCAGATGGGGCCGGTGATGACGACCATCGTGGTGAAGACCAGGCCGATCTCCGCCGAGGACGCGGCCAGGATGTCCCACTTCCGCCCGCCCTTCCAGAGGTAGGCGATGCTGGCGACGAACGTAATGAAGAACGCCAAGAACCCTGTCCAGGCGGCGGGCACATGGAAATAGAAGATCCGCTGGGCCAGTTCCGCCTGGCCGACAAACCCCTCTGCCGGCGGTGCCCAAAGGAGCGCCAGGTAGCCGGCGACCAAAATGCCGACAAGACCCAAGATGCCCAATGCCCACAGCCAGCCGTCTTTTCGCAGTGCCATCGGTTACTCCTCAATCACGTAATCAAACGTTATGAACGAGAGGGTAAAGAATATTGCATCAAATCCCACCAGCAACTGCCACCAGCGGGCCAGTTCCGCGCCAGGGAGCCCGTCCATGATCCCCGCCGTCAGTTTTACCGCCGCGATGATGAGCGGCACGGCCACCGGAAACAGAAGCAACGGCAGCATGACCTCGCGCGCCCGCGTGTTCACCGCCATGGCCGAGAACAATGTTCCGACGCCGGCGAATCCCACCGTTCCCAAAGCCGTTACCACCACGAGCATCGGCAGTGCGCCAAAGGACAGGTTGAACAGCACAAAGGATACCGGCAGGATAAACACGGCCACCAGTGCCATCAAGGCCCAATTGGCCAGCATCTTGCCCAAGTATATCGCACTGCGGTCCACCGGGCAAAGCAGAAGCCCCTCCAGCGAGCCGCGGTCCTTCTCCTGAATGAACGAGCGGTTGAGCCCCAACATCCCCGAAAAGGTGAAGGCCACCCACAGGATGCCGGGCACCAGCACCCGCGTGTTCTCGGCCCGCAGTTCCAGCGCGAAGTTGAAAATAATGATGATGAGCAGGGCAAAGACGAACATGGCGCTGAACACCTCTCGGGTGCGCCACTCGGCTCGAAGGTCTTTCCAGGCGACAGCCCCAACCTTGCGCAAGAATCCCATACCCTCACCCCGCCACTTGCTCGGCGTAGATGCGCCGGAACTCGCGCGTGTCCAACCCCTTGGCGGGCGCTTGGAACCCGATTCTGCCGCCTGCAAGGATCGCAACGCGGTCCGCGACTTCCAGCCCCAGGTCCAGGTCATGGGTAGTCATTACCACGGTGCGCCCGCTGGCAGCCAGGGTTTGGAGCACGGTCCGCAGCATCTCGGTGGCCTGCACGTCCAGGCCTGTGTACGGCTCGTCCATCAGCATCACCTGCGGGTCGTGCAGGATAGCGCGGGCGATGGACAAGCGTTGTTGCATCCCGCGCGAATAGGTGCGCACCGGGTCATGCCGCCGAAAGTACAAGTCAACCTGGTGCAGGACTTCGTCTATGCGGGCGTTGAGGTTGGGCACATCGTACATGCGACCGTAGAATTGCAGGTTCTCCACCGCGGTCAAGTCGTCGTAGAGCAGGGTGCGGTGCGAGACAAGCCCGATGTTGCGCCGCACCTGGGCCGGATGCTCGGCGATGGACACGCCGCCGATAAAGGCGTCGCCGCCGGTGGCGCGGCTCAGCGTGGCCAGGATGCGCAGGAAGGTGGTCTTGCCTGCCCCGTTCGGACCGACAAGCGTCAGGAACTCGCCCGGCGCAACATCCAGGTCAATGCCACGGAGCACCTTCTTAGGCCCGAAGGCCTTGGTCAAGCCGCGCACCTGGATCATGGCCGGGCTACTCCTGGCTCCCCTGTCGGATTTCCAACAGGCGTGCCTTCAGCGCCTGCCGCCTTCGCCGGTACGTCTCCTCATCCAGTTCGCCCGCCTCAAACAGGTCATCCAAGTCCGCGATGGCAGCCAGAAGTTCCTCGCACTCATCGTCGCAGGGCACGGAAGTCTCCTCCACCGCCGGCGCGGCACCTGTGCGGCGGCGCATGGCCGGATATGCCAGCGCCAGGGCCACCAGCAGCAGCGCCAACCCGCCCGCAATGAGCACGTAGCCCGTCGTGGAAATGCCCCCGCCCGCAGGAGCGCCGGAGGTAGGGCCGGCGCTGACCGCGCCCTTGAACTCCAGGGTCAGCGTGTCGCCTTTGGCGAAGTTCTGGCCCACGTACCCGATGTAAGCCTGCGGTCCTGAGCCCATCCTGCCCATGAGCATCATCTGCTCGCTGGACATCTCCACGCCCGAATCGGACAGGAAGACGTTTACCGCCTTCGTGGGGTACAGAAACTCCGTGGACAGCCGCGTGGACGCGGGGTCATAGGGGATGGCATAGGACAGGATCACCTGTAGTGTGCTCTGGCCCGGGATGACCGGCAGGGTATCCGCGAACCCATCGGCGGTCTGCACAAAGCGGCCCACGTTCGCGCCCTCATCCACCTGCACGTCCTGGGCCTGGGGCGGCGGGGCGAACCGCACCGTCGTTCGACGCGCGCCGGCGACCGGTTCCGCGCCGATGTACGTGCGGTCGCCGCTGTTGGAGAACGACTGCACCTCGTCCACCACCAGCATCCCCTCCGACACAGTGATGATGAAGTGAATCCTCGCGATGGAGATGGCGTCGTCCGATGTGGTGGTCTCGTAGATGAACAGGTCGGCCTCCATCTGGCTCTCGCCGCTCTCAAACTTCAGCGCGTCGGTGCCGTACTGAATGCCGAGGTACTCCGTGTAAACGATATACGAGTAATCCTCGCCCGTCTCCAGGCCGGAGAACTGAAAACGTCCCTCGGCGTCGGCCGTCGTCGTCTGGGGCGACAGCAGTTCCGTGCCCTTGAAACCCTGGAGGGAAACCGTCAGCCCTTGGGGCAATGTCGCGCCAGCCGTGCCGTTGAACACCTGCCCCGAGATAGCACCCTGCGGCAGGGGAGACTGCGCGGCCCCGCCGGAAACCATACTCATCAGAAACAACGCTGCCAGCGCAAGGCTGGCGACGATTCGCTTCATGTCATCCCTTCCTTGACAAGATACGTCGCAGGCGCACGTCTGCCGCGCCCGTCTCACAGCGGCTTGCCGCACCGAACGCAGAACTTGTCGCCCGGGTCGTAGGGCGCGCCGCAGTTGGGGCACGCGCGCGTCTGGGTCAAACTCGCCCCGCACTTGGCGCAAAAACGGTCGCCTGGATCATAGGGCGCGCCGCACCGGGGGCAGTTCCCACCCGCCGCGGCGGGCTTCGCCGGCTGTTTGCGCGCCTTGCGCAACGCCTGGATGCGGCGTTCCAATTCGTCCTCCGCGGGGGCCTTCGCCTTTTGGGTCAGCGCCTCGTACTCGGCCTGATCCAGTTTGCCCGTGCGGAAGTCCAGTTCAATCTCCTCGGCGTCGGCATACGCCATCTGGGTCTCCAGGTCGGGCATGGGCGGGATCGCCCGCCGGCGCATCCCACGCGCCAGTGGATACGCGACAAAAGCAATTGCGGCCAGTGTCATCAGGACAACCAGCAAAATGTCCATTATTCCGCCCTCCCCGCCGAGCGTTTCTTCTCAGACCGCGGCCACATGGCCCACAGCGTGCCCAGGAACAACAGCCCGCCGCCGATCCACAGCCAGGTTACCATGGGGTGCGTCTGCACGGAGAGCGTCGCCAGGCCGTTCTGCTCCAGGCCGGACAGGATCACGTACAAGTCCTCAACCAGCCCAGGCCGGATGGCCACCTCAGTTACCCACTGCTCCACATTCCAGTGGAAGTTCTTCTCCGCGGTGAGGCGGCCCAGGGAGCGGTTGCCCTTGCTCACCTCCAGGGTTACGGCGAACCGCTGCTTCGCCTCGGTCGGCTGGACGGTGTACTCCGCGTATTTCAGCGTGTAGCCCTGCACCTGCATGGACTCGCCCGGCCGCATGGTGATCTGCGTGTCGGTCTTGTACACCGACGAGCCGATAACGCCCGCCGCCAGGATCACAACCGCGAGATGAACCAGGTAGCCGCCGTAACGCCGGTGATTCTTGTTCACCAAGCGCCAGAACGCCACAGGGTACGATTCGCCGGTCATACGCTTGCGGGCGAACCACCCGCGTCCAAACTCTACCAAGATGGACGTCAACACGAACACGCACATGGCGAAGCCCAGCACGGCGTAGAGCGGGCGAATCCCGGCCAGCGCCAGGGCCACCCCGAACACGATCGCCATCACACCGGGCCACAGCATGGCCCGAAGCACCCGCTGGGGTGAGGACTTTCCCCACGCCAAGAGCGGGCAAATGGCAATCACGAGGATGACCGCCGCGCCCAGGGGCGTGAACACGCGGCTGTAGAAAGCCGGCCCCACCGACAGTTGCTGGCCACTTAGCGTCTCGGCCAAAGTGGGGTACAGCGTGCCCAGAAGCACCGCCAGCCCGATGCCTACCATGCCCAAGACGGTAACCAGCAGGCTGAACTCGCGGGACAGGAACGACTCCATCTCGCGCTTGGAGGCCAGTTCTTCCCTGCGCCACAGGGACAGGGCGATCGTTACGGCGAGGACGACGAACAGAAATGCCAAGAAGTAGTAGCCCAGCGGCGAACGCTGGAACGCATGGACGGACTCAATCAAGCCACTGCGGGTAACGAACGTGGCGAAGACGCACAGGGCGAAGGTCAGCGTCGCCAGCGCGACGTTCCAGCGCTTGAACATCCCGCGCCGCTCCTGCATCATGACCGAGTGCAGGAAGGCCGTCCCCACCAGCCAGGGGATGAGCGATGAGTTCTCTACCGGATCCCAGGCCCAGTATCCGCCCCAGCCGAGTTCCACGTAGGCCCACTGCGCGCCGAGCAGGATGCCGATTCCCAGGAACAGCCACGCGAACAGGCTCCACAGGCGAATGCCCCGCACCCAGCCGGAACCGAGCCGTCCCGTCGCCAGGGCCGCGATGGCGTAGGCAAATGGAATTGTATAGACCGCATAGCCGAGGAACAACGTCGGCGGGTGATAGATCATCCCCGGGTTCTCCAGCAGGGGATTGAGACCGAATCCCTGTCCTGGGTTGGTGGGCAGGAGTTTGAACGGGCTTGAAATCGTCGCCAACAGCAGAGCGAAAAATGCCGCCACCCCGGACACCGTGGCCCCGACGTAGGGCAACAAGTCCTCATTCCAGTCGCGCACTCGCACCACCGCGATAGCGCCGGCAATGGTCAGCATCAGAAGCCATAGGAGGAGCGAGCCCTCCTGCCCGGCGTAGAACGCGGAGATCACGTAAGGGACGGGCAGATATGTGCTCACATGCTGGTACACATAGTCCACCTGAAAGTTCCGCGTCAGGAGCAGGTAAAGCAGGCTGGCGGAGGAAATGGCGGCGAGCACGGCCAAGGCAACAACCGCGTTGCGGCCGCTCTGCACCAGTTCGGGCACGCGCTGGCGTGCCCCGAGGATGGATGCGATCATCCCATACAGGGCAATCGCCAGGGCAATCCAAAGGGCCCAATGACCCACGGTAACTGCGATCAATGTACGTCTCCCTTGCTGTCAGTTATGGTAGGGCTAGGCACAGGATTCCACGCCGCCTATTTGGACGTGGCCTGCTCGGTCGCCTTTTCCTCGTATTTGGAAGGACACTTCAGGAGAATCTGGGTCGCCTGGAAGGTGCCATCCGGCCCCATCTTGCCTTCGGCCGTGGCCGTAGCCCCGTCGCGAAGCATGTCGGGGCGGACGCCCTTGTACACAACGGGGAGCCTTCCCGTGTCGTCGGCCAGTTCAAAGCGCAGAACAACGTTGTGGGCATCCCACTCAATGGTATCGCCCACTACCGTGCCGCTCACGCGCACGAGGCGGCCTGACGGGGCGGCTGCCTTCACTTCCTTGACGGTTAGGTAAGCGGCTGTCGCGCCCTGCATGCTGGAGAAGATGAGATAGGCGATAATCAGCACCACAACGGCCCCGCCTATCAGAAACTTCACCTGCTTGGCCGAACGCCGCGGTCTTTTCGTAACATTCGCTAGGTTCTCTGTCATTTTGCCATCCATCCAACGGTCTCGGTCAAACGAATTCTTCGCCGCAGAGCACAGAGAGGGCGCAGGAAGAGTTGCCCCATCCAACCCCCTGCGTGCTCAACGCCTCTGCGGTGCAACTTTACCATTTCAGACAAAGATTGTCAATTTTCTTGCCTATCGGCGCTTCACCTTCGCGCCGCAGTTCGCGCAGAACAAGGCGCCGGGTTTCAGTTTGGCCCCGCACTGGTGGCAGTACCCCGCGCCAGACTGCGCAGGCCTGGGCGGCCCTGCGCGGCGGGGCTTCGTGCCAGCGGGGCGGGCCTGCACCGGCTGTGGCTTGGGGCGCTTGCGGCCTTGAACGATGGCATACACCGCGGCTCCCAGGAGCAAGGTCCCGGCGGCACCCAGCAGGATATACGCCACCACGTTCTGCGAACCGGACGGCCGAGCCACATCCTCAAATTCGGCGGTGCCAGGCGGTTCCAGGCCCAAGATCTCGGAAGTCAGGCGCGGGTCCGTCTTCTCATACGAGGCGGAAAACCGGAACGTCTGGCCCGCCGAAAACGCCCCCAGCGCATACTTCTGGAGCGGCAGGTTGTCAAAGTCCGTGCCCGTGCCCGTGGCGACCGGCGTCAGGTTGAGATTTTGAGCGCCCGCCGGCTCCTTTACCTCTACGGTCAAGTTGTCTACGGCGTAGTCAGCGCGGAACTCGTACACGAACGACCGCAGGGTGCCGGTGATCGCCAGCGGGTTGTAGTAGTACTCCATCTGGAACTCGCGGTACGGATTCGTGTAGGAGACCTCTAGGAACTCGCCCGCGTCCGCAAGTTGGTAACTGCGGTAGCGGAACTGGCCGGTGGCATCTACCCCTGCGGTGGCCGCAGGTTTGCCCGCCTCCTTCGGGATCAGGAAGCGCAAAGTAACCGGCAAAGGCACATCTTCAGCCAGGCTCCCGCGGTAGATGACCAGGACACCTTCTTGATCATACTCCGGCCACAGCGACACGGTCATATTCTGAAGTCTCACTGGCTCCTGCGCCGACACAGGTAGGGCAACCAGCGCAACGAGCAGCACAACCAGAAATGCCGCGAGACCGAATTTCCTCGTATCGTCCCTCATACATCCCCCAGGTATTGGTCTAAACCCTCATTATATGGGAACACGCCGCATTGGCAAACCGCAGGGGGCGCTAGCCAACAATGCCAACATGGAAATTGCATAGCGACGGCAATCACTACTGGAGCGGCGCAAGTGGAGTGTGTGAGGGGTTTGGGCCAGGTCAAGTGCATCCCCGTCCGCGGGCCAACCGCACGCCACCACCGGCGGCAGGCACATCGCCCCACCCCTGCGCCCCTATCTCACCACCATCGGCACCCACAGGCGGTAGGGCGGCTTCGGCGTCGGGCTGGGAGTGGGCGTCGGCAGCGTGCCCACGCTCACCTGGTCTATGAACGCCACCGTGGGCCTCTGCGACGAGTCCTGCCACACGTTGAGGATCAACTGCACCGTGCGCCCGCGCCACGGCGAAAGGTCGTACACAAACGGCTGCCACCCCGGCGTCGTCTGCCACACCGTCCGGGGCGGCATCGGCTCGTACCGCGTCGTGCCGTCAATCAGCAGCACCTCCAGCCAATCGTGGCCCGCCTCGTTTTCCAGAGTCGCGACCTGGTACATCAGCGAAAGATACACCGGCCCGGCGGTCTGGGGAATGGCGATGCTCTGACTCACGGTGGAATTGCCGCCACCGCCCAGTTCCGGCTGGCCCACGAAGTCCCTGCCCAGAGCCAGCGACCGCAGTCCGGCAAACCCGACCGCGTGCACCTGGGCAGGCGTGCTCCCGCCGGGTGTCCAGCCCTCCAGCCCCGCCTCAAAGTCCCCGTTGCCGACCAGGTTCACCGCAGGCGCAAGCCAGATGTCAAACCCTGCTACATCGCCCTCCAGCCTCAGGTGGCGGGGCGACCACGGGCTGTAGCCAAGCGCATAGCCGAGGATGCCATAGTCCCCCTTCGGAAGCCCGGCTACCTGCCACCTGCCCCATTGGTCCGCGGCAACGGTGCTCGGCATGCCCCAGGCGTTCGTAATGCTAACGGCCGCGCCTGGGACGGGTGTGCCCAGCGGGTTCAGCACACGCCCGCCGACAACCGGAGCGGCCATGGGGGTCGGCGTTGGCGTCGGCGTTGGCGTTGGCATCGGTTGGGCCGTGGCCGTTGGGGTGCTGGGAAGCGCGATGACCGTCTCGGTCTGCGGGGCGCGGGGCGTTGCGCCCGCGTTGCCCGCTCGGTCCACGCCGCGCGCCGCGAACCCGTAGGAATGGCCGGGAACGCCGGTGTACGTCCCCGAAGTCGCCTGCGTGCCCTGCAGCCATAGCAACATCGGCCCCCCGTCCACCGACACGAATACATCGTAGGCCACGATGCCGGAGCCCTCATCCGTCCCCTGCCAGGACACCGTGAAACTCGCCGGACTGTACGAAGGCAGGCCCTGCATGGTAACCACCGGCGGCGTCGTGTCGCGCTCCACGAGCATAAGAGGTCGCCCGCCGATCATGTACGTAATGTGGTCGGGCAGGTTGCGATTGGTGGCGGCCGGCAACAGGATTGTGTACATGCCGTTGGCCGGGGTCAGCGGCTGGGCCGCGCCATCCTGACCCAGCGCCATCGCCTGGGGCCCCACTGCACCCACCTGCACCACGACCGGCGACCCGCGTGTGGCCCACAGAAACAGCACCCGCTCGCGGGTATCGGGGCGGTAGTAGGCGATTTCCTCGTGATCGCCCTGAGGGTTGCGCCGCCACAGGGGAATCGCGCCGTTGAGGTACGTGGCCGTCAACTGGTAGGCCTTGTACGATGGGCGGGGCGAGTTCGGCGACGAGTGGCCGCGGAAACAGATGGCGTCGGCGGGGTTCCGGTACAGGCCATAAGCGTCGCCCACATCGTTGGTACCTGCCGGACTGTTGCCGCAGTCGTCGTACAGTTGGAAGTGGAAGATGCGCTCGGCGCCGGCGAAGAACCCGTAGGCGTAGTTCTGGATCACATACGCGGCCTGCTCTTCCATGGTGGCGCGGTAAAGGCTGGTGGGATCCCAGGTGGGCCCGGGATAGTCGTTCCAAACGGGCACGCCGCTCTCGTTGATCCAGATGGGCTTCGCGCCAAGGCCGTACTTCTGCAACAGCGTGCGGACGCGCCGCACCTGGTAGTACGTTTCGTACGACGTGCTGTAGATGTGAAGCGGCAGGACATCAAAGTACCAGCCGTTGGCGTCGCGCTGGGAACGTGCCGGATCGGATTTCATCGCATCCAGCAAGTTCTCCAGCCAGTTGGGGGTGATGTAGATGGCCAGACCACCGAGCAGTACCGTACAATCGGGGTCGGCGAATTTGGCGGCGATGTACGCCACCTTCAGCAGGCGGTAGTAGTCTTGCACCGAGCCGTTCCAGAAGAAAGGATAGTCCGGCTCGTTCCAAATCTCCCAGTGGCGGATGCGCGGCGTGTAGCGAGACACCGCCGCGTACACGAATCGCGCCCACGGGTTGGCCGGGTTGATGGACTTGCCCGGCGCGGGAATGTCGGTCCCATCGCTGAAGACGGGCTGATACAGGTTCCGGGGCGCAGAACTGGCCGGGCTGATGGGCTGCTTCTCGGCGGCGCCCGACTGCGGCAGCGGGCGTTTCCCCACCTGGGGCAGGGGCGCATCGCTCTGGCCCGCCGTGGCGTACTGGGCGGGCGTGCCCAGCAGGATGGCATTGGTTCGTAGCCCGTTGGCCTGGTCGCCCGCCACGACCAAGTCCACAGCGCCCCAGGCAAACGCACCGCTTGCCGTCTCCACGTTGCTCCAGTAGATGGGCCAGCGATTCCACCCGGCTCCTGCGGCCACGGCTTTGGCATAGCGCGCCGCGTCTGCGGGGGCCTCGGCGGAACTGACGAAGCACATGCCGAAACGGTCGTTCCGAGGCACCGTCTGGCCAATGACATCGTCCGGCTCGGGCGGGCGGAACGCGCCCACGGATGCAGGGTCGGGCACCTGCGAGAGGACCAAGCAGACCGCGATGTACAGAAGCCCTAACCGCAACCGATGCGATGCCATGTGCCCTTCCCTGCTCTCCCCTGGACTAGAACTCCACAGGCTCGGCCTCGTGGGTTTCCGTATCGTACAACGCAAAACTAGGCTTCCCGAAACGGCCCATCACCTCGCCCGGGTTGAGCACCAGGGTACGACCTTCCAACCGTTGCTCGGCCTTGTGCGTGTGGCCGAAAAAGACGGCGTCGTACCGGCCCGACGGCGCGACCGCCGCCGCGATGTGGGGATAGTGGGTCAGCGCGATCTTGCGCCCGCCCAGTTCCAACTCTGCGAGGCCGTCCGTGTACAGTCGCACGCGGCCGCTCTCCGCCGCCACGCGCAGCAACAGCGCCACATCGCCGTCGTTGTTACCCTGCATGACGTGAATGGGGCCCGGGAACCCATCGGCCAGCATCTTCAGCGAGAACGGCGCGCACAAATCCCCGCAGAACAGGAGCACGTCGGCTCCCCGCGCCCGTTGCAGCGCCTTCTCCAGATTCCAGATGTTGTCGTGGCTATCGGACATCACCGCAATTCTCATGGCAACCTCCCGCGTTAGAGACTTGCAGGAAGTATACCACACCCGTGCTGTGTTGACAGAGGACACCGTGCAACTTGCGGGCCAACACACGCACCGTTACAACCCGGCTTGCGTCCTGTTCGGTGTGCGCGCATTTGTCGCTCCGTGCAAGGATGTGGTACAATTCGACGCGCTCTGGAGGTACGGGGACGCATGTGGAACGTCATTGGGCATCAGTGGGCAGTGAGCCTCCTGTCCGGCAGTCTTGCGGATGGGCGGCTGTCCCATGCGTACCTGTTCACGGGGCCGCCTGGCGTGGGCAAGACGACGCTGGCCCTGAACTTCGCCCAGGCCATCGTCTGCCAGGGCGCCGAACCGCCGTGCCAGCAGTGCACCGCGTGCCGTCAGGTAGCGCGGCTCACCCACCCCGACGTGCGGCTGGTGGAAGCCGACGGCGCGACGTTCAAGATCGGGCAGGTGCGGGAACTGGAGCGAGACGCGGCGCTTGCGCCCCATTGGGCGCGGCATCGGGTGTACATCCTGGCCGACGCCGAACGCATGTCCAGAGAGGCAGCCAACGCACTCCTGAAGACGCTGGAAGAGCCGCCAGACCCGGTGGTGCTGATTCTGCTGGCCAGCGACGCGGCGCTTCTGCCGCCGACGATCGTATCTCGCTGTCAGTGCCTGGACTTGCGGCCGGTCCCCCTGCACGAACTGGCACGGGCCCTGGTGGAACGCGAGGGTGCCGAACCTGCGCAGGCACAACTGCTGGCGCGGGTGAGCGGTGGCAGGCCTGGCTGGGCCATCACGGCGATGCGCGACCCCGCCCTCATGGAATCGCGCGCCCAGGCCCTGGGCGATCTCCGACTTCTGCTGGCGAGCGATCTGGTGGGACGGTGGGAGTGGGCCGCAAAGGCCCCCTCCGATAGACGCGCCCTGCGCGAGATCCTGGACATCTGGACAACCTGGTGGCGAGATGTGCTCCTGATCGGGGCAGGGCAGGCGGACAAAATCGCCAACCTAGACTGCCGCGAACAACTGGAAACGGTGGCGTCCTGGTGCTCGGCAGACAGCGCCCGCGCTTTCCTGGAGCGGGTGCTGCGCACGGTCCAGAGCCTGGCCCAGAACGTCAACACCCGCCTGGCGCTGGAAGTGTTGACCATGGACATGCCCACAGCGCCCATGCAAAACAGAAATCAAGGGGGGTGAACGAGACCGTTCACCGGTGGAGAAGATGCCAAGAGTTGTAGGAATACGGTTCAAACCGGCAACGAAGATCTACTATTTTGACCCTCAGGACCACGACCTGAAGGTGGGCGATTTCGTCGTCGTAGAGACGACGCGCGGCAAGGAAATCGGCCGCGTCGTCATCGCGCCGACCGACATCCCCGAGAGCGAGATCGTGGGCCAGCTCAAGCCCATTGAGCGCGTGGCCACCGCATGGGACACCATGCAGATGCACCAGCGGCAAGCAGAAGAACCGCAACTCCTCGCCCAGTGCCGCGCCAAAGTCGCCGAGTCCCGCTTGCCCATGAAGGTCATACGCGCCGAGCGGAGTTTGGACGGCTCGCGCATCACGTTCTACTTCACGGCGGAACAGCGGGTGGACTTCCGCCAACTCGTCAAAGACCTGGCGAAAATGTTCAAGGCGCGGATAGAACTGCGCCAGGTGGGCGTGCGCGACGACGCAAAACTCCTGGGCGGCATTGGGATTTGCGGCCGGCCCCTGTGCTGTTCCACGTTTCTCGTGGAATTCCACCAGGTCGCCATCAAGATGGCAAAACAACAAGACCTGCCCCTAAGCCCCAATGAAATCTCGGGCGTCTGCGGGCGGCTTCTGTGCTGTCTGGCCTACGAGTACGAGACCTACGTGGAACTGCGCAAGAGGCTGCCCAAGAAAAACGAAATCGTCCAGACGCCCTACGGCCAGGGCAAGGTCATTGAGGTGCACCCCCTGCGGGAACAAGTGGTTGTGCTGTTTGAGGACGGCGACACAAAAACCGTCAGCGCATCCGATCTCGGCCTGCGGCCCGAGGGCAGACAAGCGGCAACGGACGAGCCGGACGACGAGCCCGACACCGAGGGAGAGGGCGCAGGAGGCTGGCCGGAGGATTAGCCGTCGGCCTGCGTCCCGTGCAAGGCGCCGCGGCGGTCGTCCAGCGCCTGGACGACCGCTTCGGGCACGTCCACACAGCCGATCTCTATATCGGGCGACACGTGTGGCCCATGGTAATCAGAGCCGCCTGTAACCATCAGGCCGTAACGTTGGGCGATGGCCACAATCTGGGCCGACACCTCCGCCGCGTACCCGGGATAGTACGCTTCCAGCCCATCCAATCCTTCGCTTGCGAGCCAGCCGATCACGTCCAGGATGTCCAGAGGGTGTGCCAGAACGGCCACACCGCCCGATCGGTGGATCAGCGCGATGGCCTCCTCGGGCGCCAGTTTGAACCGGGGGACGTAGGCAGGCCCGCCCCGAAACAGATAGCGCTCAAAAGCCTCTGCCACGCTCTGCACGTAGCCACGCGCAACCAGGGCCCGGGCCACATGGGGCCGCCCCACGCTTTCGCAGCCCGCAAAAGCCTCCACCTCTTCCCAATCCAAGGGCATGCCAAGTCGTCGGAGTTTCTCCAACATGGCGCGGGCGCGTTGGGTGCGCGCGGCGCGGAATCGCGCCAGCATCTGGGCGAGAGGAGCGCCCTGGCTCCAGTCCACAAAATAGCCGAGGAGGTGGACTTCCCCCTCGGCCAACTCGCAAGAAATCTCCACAGCCGGAATCACGCGCAGGGACACCCCACGCGCACTCCCAAGTGCCTGCGGAATCCCGGCCACCGTGTCATGATCGGCAATGGCAATGGTGCGTAGCCCTTTGCTTGCGGCCTGCCGCACAACCTCCTCAGGCGGGAACTCACCGTCTGAATACAGGGTGTGAAGGTGCAGGTCAACGGTGGATGGCATGGCCTACCCGCTAGCGAGGCTCCACGACCATCTTCAGCGCTGTCCGCTCCTGCCCCTCAATGTCCACCTCGGTGAACGCCGGGATGCAGATGATGTCCATTCCCTCCAGGGCCAGGTACCCCCTGGCGATGGCCACCGCCTTGATGGCCTGGTTGACGGCCCCAGCGCCAATGGCCTGCACCTCCGCGCGGCCCGACTCCCGAATCACCCCCGCAATGGCTCCCGCTACTGCAGTGGATCTGGACTTCGCCGAGACTTTGATGACTTCCATGAGTGTCGCCTCCTTCGCTACATCCCCGATGCTGAAGTGCCGGGCACTTCATTGTGCGGAGCCACCCATATTGTGAGACCAACCCCGGAATGTCCCAGCGCCCAAACATTCCCTGTACATATTGTACACGATAATTCGTGCAAAATCAATAGGCACTTTCCATAAAGTTGCGACGCTCTCCTGAGGTACACGTTGTAAATTCGTGGGAATGCAGCAATTCTCAATCGCTTTCCCGCCCCGTCGCCGGTCGCCGACGCGGGCGACGGCCTCGTCATCGTGCGGCTCGGCGGCCCGTGGACAGTCTCTGAACAGACGGATGATGAGTTGCCTTTTTTCATTTGAGAATGCTGGTGCAGCGGTCGGTCGCCGGACCTCACCTAACCCCTCCCACACCCTCCCCTTCCCTCCATTGGCGGGGATGGAAGGGGAGCGCCGGAGTGGGAATGGGTGGGGTAGAGCGGCGCGACAACCCAGCGCCGCACAGTTACCCTTGCCCAAGGGGTGAAATGCACCTCACAATGCTCCAACAGGGATTGCCGTCCCCCTTCAGTTTCCACATTGAGAATTGCTCGTGGGAACAGCTCATGCGCCCGGCCGAGAATCAGAACCGAACCCAAAATCAATGCCAGATAGTGCTTGCAAAACTGCAAGAGTGGGGGTATAATGTTGTGCAGAAGGTTCCAGGGTTGTCGGGCCATGCTGTGAGGTGCCCCCGCGCGAAGAGCACCTCCCCGCGCACAGCAAGGACGCGCTTTCGGGAAGTTAACGCATGACCAAAGGACAGATCGCTCTGCTGGTTGCGCTCGGCATAGCCGTGCTGGCCGTGTATGCGCTCCTCGGCCTGCTCGTCATGGGCCGCATTCCCCTAGGCCTGCCACCTGCGCCCACCGACATGCCTGCGCCCCCCCCCACCAGCACCCCCAAGCCAGGCACGAGCCGCCAGAACCCCATGCCCTTCGGCGAGACTATCGCCACCGACGGCATGGAAATCCGGATTCTAGAAGTCCACCGCCGCGCCGACTCCCTCATCTCTCCCCTCAACTCGCCGATTCCGCCGGGCTATGAGGTCGTAGTCGTCAACGTGGAGGTGCACAACCGCGGAACGGAACCGCTGGCCCTCAGCCCGGGCACGTTCCGCATGACCGGAGACCGCGCCATTCTCTACCAGCGCCAGCGCGACGGAAGTGTGCGGGTGATGCAACGGGGTTTTGACGTGGCCAAGACCCAATGGCGACAAAACGTGGGCAAGGCCTTTTTCAC
>FWPV01004556.1_pt1 | contig 29130 bp, 14 predicted proteins | sample 2228371 | NCBI WGS metagenome assembly FWPV01 (sample SAMEA103939776, study PRJEB20133) | metagenome | reverse complement strand
GGAGGAGGTGCACGGGGGCATGGGGGAGGCGGAAGCGGAGGTGGAGCTGTGGAGCGAGGGGTTGAACCGGATCCGGACGAGGGTGGAGGGGCCGGCTGGCAGCAAGATCCGCCTTGGGATCGAAGAACCCGCCCAGACCGTCACGGTGACGCAGGTGGCGGAGGTGAAGCTGCCGGGTTCCGGGCCACACGAAGATGGCATTTCGACCCATGATGGGCAGATTCTCTATCGAGGCCACTACGCCACCAAGGTGGTAGAGATCGATGGGAACGGTGCCTACACAGAACGATTCGCCGGTTCGGAATCGACATGGGTGCATCGCATGTCGCCCCGTGGGAGCTACGTGTGGGTGTTGGCGGTGCAGAACGGTGTACCACAGCACCGGCTCTACGATTGGAGGGGAGCTGTCGTGGCTGACTGGCCGTGGAGCGGTACGGCGTGGAACATCTACGACATTTCGGAGGCGGGAAACACGCTGGTCGGGCCAGACTATCCGGCCAACATGGCGACCGCGTGCTCAGGAGGCTCGATCTTCAGCGTGTACGACGTGGACGGGACAAGGCTGGGGCAGATCCAGGGGTCACCGTACTCGCCACCGCGGATGTGGGTGTCGCCAGACGGGATGACGGTGGCGGCATACTGCAACAACAAGATGAGCGTGTACACGCGGGATGGGCTGTTGCTGTGGGAGGCGCCGTACCGGGGATCACCTGCGTTGGCGGCAGGGGGGAGGGCAGTGCAAGCGACCGAGGACTCGCTGATCATGCACGGGCCGGACGGGAGGTTGGAGCGGGTGGTGGTGGCAAGCCACCCGACAGAGCGGTTGCGCATGGCGTGGACGACAGCGGATGGTGGCTTTGCGGTGCATAGAGCACGGTCTGTGATGATGGCGCGGCGGTGAGGACCGCAGAGCTGCTGGGAGTTCTATCCGGAAGTGAAATCTAGCCCTCGAGTGTCCGAAGATGGGAGATGGGTGGTGTTGCAGATTGGCCCGGATGAAAATGGGGAGGAGAATGCGTGGTTGCTTGGGCGTGGAGGGCAGGTGCTGTGGGAACGCCGAAGCATACATCAGGCGGCCATGCACTACTGGACCGCTACAGAAGGAGGATTCTACGTCGTGGAGCGACGGGGGCCTGGTGGCGTTGAGCAATGGTGCCTTGTGTATCGCATAGACGTAGAGTAGGGGTGGACCATGCGACGAGCATTGTTGAACGTGGCACGCTGGGGAGTGGCGGCATCGGTGTTCCTGTTGGCGAGGGCCACGTTCTCGGATGAGCCCGTGTGGCCCCTGTTGGGGCAAGAGCCCGGCCAACGCCGGATAGGGAACCCATACGGCGAGTTCCAAAGGAGTGGGCCGACGCCGTATCTGCACCCTGGCTTGGACCTCATGGGGGGTCCGAACTCCGTGGTAGTGGCGATCTGCTCAGGCACTATCGACTCCCTTGCGAAGGCGCCTCCAGCTGAGGAGGCGATGAGGGTTCGGGTCCTTCCCGACGGCAGCTATCGCATCGAGATACTCCTTCCACCCAAGGAGGCCGAAGCCGTTTTCGTGAGGGATCTGGGCGCCACGGAGGTATGGACGTACGCACACATACAGGCGGCGAGGACGCTGGCGTATCTCGGGACATCGGACGAACTGCCGGAAGAAGCGATCAACCTCCCCATCGCTGCTCGGTCTCCGCTGAGCGCGTTGTGCGCGTGGGGTGATTCGACGCACCTGCATATCGAGCGACGGGAGGCCGGAGACACACTGTGGGTGGTCGCTAACCCATGGGACATCCTGTCATCGTTCCTTCCCTCCGATGATGCAGCTCCGGTGGTAGGGGATATCGTCTTCGATGCCGATGAGACGGCCCGCGAGCAGGGGATGACAAGTCCGTTTCCCCGGGTTTGGATCGGACCGTCTGGACAGGACTCGGCCAGCCTGGTGTTCGGGAGGGCTGACATCATCGCGCACGCTCACGACTGCTATTACAGCTCAAATGCGCTGGGAAGCGCGGGCGTGTACCGCATTGGATATGAGATCGCACGAGCGGAAAGCACGGTGGGGGGCCGATGTGCCGCACCTTCACCGCCGGCATGTATGCGCCAATCAACTACGTTCTCAACGACGCGGAGCTCACGACTAGGACGATCTATCGCGACACACTGTCTCTGACGTCTCCCATCGACAGCGCCCTCTACGCGGTGACTAACTACCACGACGCCCTCGGCGAGCTGAACTGGACTGCGGAGGCTCGCAAGGCGTGCTGGAACACGCGGATGGAGCAGGGGGGAGGCCTTCCGTGGGAGGCGGCGAATGCGACGCATCCTGATGAGGCGGAGTTTCCGGATGGTCTGTACACGGTGACGGTGCAGGCGTCGGATCACTGGCAGACCACGGAGGCGAGCGTTCCCGTCAATGTGGACAACTGGGCGCCGTATGTGAAGGAAGTGATGGTGTGGAAAGACGCGGCGGGAGGGGAACCGGGAGAGCCAGACTCGTTGGACTGGGTGATCTACCATGGGAGATGGGAGTATCAGCAGCAGATCCAGAGGAATGTGCTCAGGGTGCTGCATCAGGAGGCGAGCCCGGATGCTGCGGTGCGGATCCGTGCATGCCGGTGGGGCTAAACGGTGAATCTTCAGCATTGCGGATTGGCCGAGGGGCAGGTTCTCGGTTCGAGTGGGAGCTGAATGTTGACCTGTCCGCCACCATGTGCACCACGTACACACCGCTGGGCAACGCGTTCCCCCGTTCATCCCGCCCAATCGGCGAAAAGGAACGTAACCTCGGGGCGTTCCAGGGGCTGGAGCAGATCTCGTCGAGGATGACGAGTCGAGGGCGCAGCTGGGCGGTGCGCAGGCGATCGGCCCGGTCCCACGGCCAGGACGGCCTCGCCCTGCGAAGGACGCGTGACGCCGAGTGACCCTCCCTCGCCCCCGGCGTGTGCTCACAGGGGGCCTAGTGAGCGCGATGCCCCGACCCCCGATCACCTCCCCGTCGTGCCCGTCGGAGTGTCCAACTCACACCGGTGATGCGGTCCAATGTGCAGCCGGTCGTGGGTGAGCTCCTCTCTCCCACAGCAGGCCGTTTCCATCCCCTCTCCCGTCGACTCTCCCCGAAGAGATCCGCGGCCGCACGAATCCGTGGCACTGTGACAGGCGCTTCGATCCAGATTGAGGAAGGTCCTCACAGTGGGATGGCGAGTCGAGTACAGGATGATGCGACCTCCCAGAGGCGCCCACGGATGAGACGAGACGGTGAACGACTCCTCACCTCCACCAGCGTGGAACACACCCGGCACTCGTGCGTGTTGGTTCTCGCCCGTCCGGGCCCAGCGGGTGTGGGGTGCTCATTGGGCTGAGCGCTCCTTCACCGGACCCACGAGGGTCAGGACGCCTCCTTGGAGGTAGTCTCGAGCGACGCGTCGCACATCCTCCACGGTCACGGCCCTCACCCGGTCCGCGAAGTCGAAGGCTGCTTCGTACCCACCTCGGAAGAGCTCGAAGCTCGCGAGACGAAAGGCTTGGTCTTCGGCCGTCTGGGTCTGATTATCGATCGCCGTGAGGTACTCCCCCTTGGCGGCCTCCACGTCCTCCTCGGTGAAGGCTCCTGCGCGGGCCCGTGCTATCTCCGTCTGAATGAGCGAGAGCACGGTGTCCACCAGCTCGGGCTGACACTGCGTGAGCACGCTGATTAGGCCCGCCTCGTGGTACAGGATCGGGGTGAGGTGCACGAAGTAGACGAGGTCGTTTCTCCCCCTGAGGGCTTCGTGCAACCACCCTCGGGGCAGGTTGATCCCAGAAGTGATGGCGTCGAGGAGTCGTACGGGATACTCGTCAGGATGACCGGAGGGTGGCCCGGGGAAGCCCACACAAATGGCCACCTGTGCCTTGTCGTTGGCCTTAGACGCACGCGCGAGTTCGGTGCGTGCGGGAAGGCTCGCCGGGGGTGGCTCGGGGCATGAACCGGAGGGGAGCCTCCCGAGGTAGGTGCGCGCGGCCCGTTCGATCACCGAGGCGTCTGCCCCACCGCACACCGCGACGACGCAGGACCCAGCCCTCACGTACGATTCGAATGCACTCCTGAGCATCTCCACCGAGATGTGTGGTATCAACTCCCTGCTCCCGGCTCCATTGAGGTGATAGGGATGGCCATCAAAGTAGGTCTGAAGGAGAAAGTTGATGGCTTCGATCTGCCAGTTGTTTTCCTGTTCCTGGATGCTCGCGAGCGCCTCGGCCTTCTGCTTCTCGAGTTCGGCGGGGTTGAACGCAGGCTCGGTGAGGAGCTCACCGAGCAAGCGCATCCCGAACTCCACGTCTTCGGCGAGGAGGTTCAAGCGAACCCAGAAGGCATCCTTGCCGCTGCCGCTTTCGATGCTTCCCCCTCGAGACTCTACGGCCTCGAAGACCTGGGCGGCGGTCCTTCGAGCGGTCCCCCTGATGAGCATCCTCGCGAGGAGGGTGAACAGGCCATTGGTTTCGTCGGTCTCGTGGCGGTTGCCAGCCCTGAAGAACGCCACGATGGACACGACCCCGAAGCTCGGGTTCGTCCGCGACACCACCCGCAGCCCGTTCGGGAGGGTGATCTTGGCCTGGGAGACCTCGCTGGGAGCACGTCCGGCGGACGCCGATCGATCCACCAGAGGCTCACCGCCGAGGCAGACGACGTTCAAGCGCTCTGCGCTCAAGTACTGACGAGCCACCCTCCGTACGTCTTCGGCCGTGACCGTGGCGATACGTGAGGTGTAGGAGGCGGAGAACGTGGGGTCGCCGGTACCGAGGAGATCGGTGCCAATCGTTGCGGCCATGTCCTCACACGACTGCTGCCCGAATCGATAGTTCGCGATGACCCCCTTCTTCGCGCGCTCGAGCTCGTCACGCGGCACGAGTCTGTCTTTCGCGGCTTCGACCTCGGTGAGTATGGCCTCGACCGCCTCGTTCACCTTGTCTGACGGCACCAATGCGTACACGACGAAAGGCCCTGGTGCGATCGCCGGGGTGTGGCTGTAGGCCCCGATGTCGAAGGCGAGGGCCTGGTCTTCCTTCACGCTCCGGGAGAGCCTCGAGCTCGTCCCGTGGCCCAAGACCGCCGCGAGGAGGTCGAGCGCGTACAGGTCAGGATGGGTGAGTCTGACCGTGGGCCACGCGATCCGGAGGTAGGCGACCTGGCCGGAGAGTGGCCGGCTCACCCAGCGTGGCGCAGTTTGGGGTGGCTCCTCGGGCAGGGGCACGCGGAACAGTGATCCTCGAGGCCACGAACCCATGACTTCCTCGACCGTCGCCAACACGTCCTCGGTCTCCACGTTCCCCACGATGACCACGACGGTGTTGTTAGGCACGTAGAAACGCTTGTAAAAGGACGCCACTTGCTCCGGAGTTAGCGTCACGAAGTTGTCCCTGAACCCGATGGTGGGAACGCCGAGGGGAGAGCGAGGAAACACCGTCTGCATCAGGAGTTTGTGCACCACCCGGCGAGGCTCGTCCTCGCCCATGTTGATCTCCCTCGTGATGACCCCCTTCTCTCGCTCGAGTTCCGTAGGCGACATGGCACAGTGCATGACACCGTCGGCGAGGAGCTCGAACGCGGTCTTCCAGTGCTCTGCGGCGCAGTACATGTGGTAGCAGGTGTGGTCGTAGGTGGTGTACGCGTTCCTCTGCGCGCCGATGAGCTGCACCAAGCGATCCGTCTCCTCCTCGGTCCGCTTCGCCGTGGTGCCTCCGGAGACGACGTGCTCACAGTAGTGACTCAGGCCGTACCCGAGGAACTCCTCCTCGAGCGCGCTGCCGACTCTCACGTAGATCCGGAGGCTCACGCCCGGGACGGCGTGGTACTCCTTCACCGCGATCGTGAGCCCGTTCGGTAGCGTCGAGACGGTCACGTCTCCGAATCGAGCCACGTGGGAAGGGCTCGAGAGGAGCGAGGCGAGGAGGAGCATGGGCGCGACGTTCATGGGCGGTCCTTTCGTGTCTGCACGCCGGAGGATCCTGGAACGAAGGAGAACTCCGGCTGAGGGTTGCGAAGCGGCCAGACCAGATTTCAATGAGCGAACTTAACCTTGCATCAGACGTGCCATGAGGTCAAGCTGCCTGCGTGAGACACCGGTAGGGACGAGTCGGGGGAAGAGCCAAGGGTTGCAGCCGGCTGCGTCGTGAGGGCAGGGCGCCTAAAGAGCTCGAGGGATCACGGATGGTCGTGCTTCATCTGGCCAGTGGCGCGTCCTCCCTCGGCGCCATGGGAAACCTCCGAATGCGAGCCGCACTCGTTGCAGGTGATCCCTCGGTCAGGTTTCCCGGGGCGGGGTGTGGGCCATCAGCCCGAGGGTTGGCCTACCCCCTCGCGCTTCCTCCCCTCGCAGGGCGAACCAGACGGTACCCAAGAGGCCACACCCAGACGCGACGAGGAAGTTGGTGGCGGGGGAGACGAGCCAGAGCAAAGACCCTCCAAACGCCGCCACGGAGACCACGACATCGCGCACGAGGTAGTAGAGCCCGAAGGTGGAAGCCTTCGCGTCGTCTGGGGCGAGCTCCATGATGAGGGCCTTCCGGGTTGGCTCACCGAACTCCTTCAGGCCGCGGATGACGAACGCGACCACGAGGGCAGGGAACGACCTCGACCACAGGAGCACCAGGGGGAAGGCGGTGAAGAACAGGAAGGTCGTCACGACGAAAGGCTTCTTGTTCCCCCGGTCAGCGAGATAGGCAACGGGGATGTACACCAAGACCGCGGTGACCATCTCGACTGCGGTCAGAACGCCGAACTGGAACGCCCCGACTGGGTGTTCGATGATCTTCATGCACCAGATCACCACGAACGCGTACGGTATCTGCTCGCAGAACCGCACGAGGATGTCGGCGACGAGCAGGTGTCTGAGGGAGAGCGGCATCCTGCGGCACAGGCGCGCCAGCCCTTGTCGTGGACCCATGAGGGTGCCCTTGGTCTTCGACCGATCGTCTTCTATGAGGACCTGCTGCAGCCAGGCTGCCAGGCCTGCCATGAGCATGGCCACGACGAACGCCAACCTCAGACCGCTGCGTTCGCCATGCGCGGAGATGAGCGCACCTCCAACCATGGGTCCCAGCGCCATGGGCACCCTTCGCACGAGGGAGTGGAGCGAGACGCCCATGGTGCGTTTCTGCGGTGGGAGCACCGTGGCGACGAGTTTCATGGTGCCGGGGAGGGAAATGGCGGTCCACGACAGGAAGAGCACAGACCCCAAGATCACTGCCTGCCACGCGGGGACGAGGATCACTATGAGGAATCCGGTCGCGGCCATCAGGTCGAAGACCAAGAGCGCGCGCTTGGTGCCCAGACGCTCCGCGAGGTATCCTCCTGGGTAGGAGTAGAGGGCGGACAGCAGGTTGTCCAGGCCGTTCAAGAGCCCCACGACGAGCGGGCCCCCGCCCAACGCCATGACGTAGATGGGGAGGAAGCGTTCCGCCATCTTCTCGCCCATGCCGACGAGCACGGTCATGCCCAGCAGCCCGACGATGCTCCTTTGCAGTCCGAGGAAGGTGGTCAGTGAGCTCCCCACCTTCACTCCTCCTGATTACGCTTCCTCGTGCACGCGAGGAGCCCGGGGCACGTGGCCGGCGACATGGAGACAGGGGGAGGGCAGGGGACCGCTCCCCCCGTTCCCATGCAACGATTGCTCACTCGGCGAGCTGGAGGTTCCAGTCGTGCTCGCCCACGCGGTTGGAGCGCACGAGCTCCACCCCGGAGGGGCTCATCGCTCGCACGAGGTAGGTCCAGTTGTGCGCCGGATCGCCGATGGCCGTCTGGGTCGACCACGTGGTCGTGCCTTCCCCCACGACCGCGACCCTGTTCGCGAGGGTCGGCGCGAAGTAGGCGTCGTTGTCTGACCCATGGATCCAATAGGCAGACGCGGTGGGGAACGGCGCCCACGTGAGCACGAGCTCGTTCCCCGAGCAGTTCGCCGAGACCGGGAGTGACGCCTGGGAAAAGCCCGTAAGCTTCACCTCGTCCACGCCGGCCTCCACGATCGACCCGGGCGCGACGTCGGAGGCGATGAAGCGCAGCCGCATCGTGCTCGTGAGCGGGACGTACGAATCCAGCATGAACTGCTTCAGCGCCCAGCTCCGATCGCTCGCCGTCGTGCGCTCAAGGTCCACCCAGGTAGTCCCGTCACTCGTCACCTGCACCACCCAGTAGTCCAGACCTGGAGAGCTGCCCGTGTCGTTCGTGTACCACCGCCGGTAGGAGAGCTGCACCTGGCTGGAGCCTGCGAGGTTGATCCACGGCGACAGGAGCGTGGTCTGCCCATTGTCCACGTCATCCACGCCTTGGGACGAACCAGGGGGATCATTGCCCGTGATGTAGCACATGACCCCAGGATCGGGCGTGGCATCGTCCTCGGGCTGTACCTCGATGCCGTTGTACCACACCCCGTTGGGGTCAACCCGCACCCAGATGCCCGAGGTCGCATTGTCGCCCACGTCCCCCACCGTCCAGCCCTGGTCGGTCTCCATGTCGTAGTACGCGATCACCACCGACATCAAGACCGAGAAGGTGTAAGCCCCCGAGCTCGGGTCACGAGCCGTGTTGCTCGCCACGTCGGTCGCCTCCACCCAGTACGCCACCTCGGAGCTGTAGGGTTGACCGGGGATAGAGCCGCGGTACAGGCCCGTGCCGGGGTTGATGAGGGTGAGCCCCACGGTCTGGACCGGCCCCCCATCTACCTGATAGCGGAGGAGGGCACTCCCGAGGGAAGAGAAGTCGGAGATCGTCGTCTCCACCACGTACGGCCCTGCCGGGTCGTCCGTTGTCTGCAGCTGCGTGGTGCCCGAGATCTGGGGCGCCTGGATGTCCGTGAGCGCGAAGTCGAGCTCGGTCGTCTGGCCTTCGGCGATGGCCACGTTCGGCACCGTGACCGGCGCGAAGCTCGGGTGCTCGGCACGCACCGTGTACGTGCCCTCCGCCATCACCCCCGCGTAGTGCCCCGTACCGCCGGAGATCATCGTCTGGTTCGTCTCCAATACCCGGATCGTCACGTTCGGCAGTGGAGTTCCGCCGTTGCTTGCGTTCGTCACGTCCCCCTCGAGCGTCCCCAGGGCAAGGGAGCCGATCGGCAGGATCCTGATCGCCCGGCCCGCCACGATGGACGCGGCCCCAGGGGGGTACTGGTTCCAGTACGTGTACAGCAGCCCATCAGTGTGATCTTGGTTCTGGATCCCCACCGTGGCATAGCCGTCCCTGTAGTCGGTGTTGTTGACGGTGTGGTACTGGAGGAGGATCTGACCGTCACCAGTGGAGGTTTGATAGTAGGCAGGGTCGAGGAGGATCATCTGGAAATTCTGTGTCGCACTTGTGGAGCCATCGATGAGATTCTTCATCCGACTCCACTGGATGATGTAGCGGTGATTGGCGGTATCGTTCAGGTAGTACACCTTGTTCGTGCCGCTCTGGTACAGATCGTCCCACCACGCGCAGATGATGCCGTCCGGGGCCCCCGCGCTGGGGAGCGAGGTGTTCGTGTAGGGCTTCAGGTTTGTCCTCCCCATGGCGACCCAGCCGTTTGAGCAGATGCTGATCTGGGTGTAGTCCTGGCCGTAGAAGCGGAACACGAACGGCAGGTTCATCACCTTCGTATCGTCCTGCTCGTAGCCGAAGTCGTTCAGCCCGACGCTCACCCCCGATCCCCCGTAGGTGGGGTCGATCTCCACCCACTCGTAGGTCGGCGCGTAGAGGTAGCCCGTATCGGTGTTGTCGAAGGCGTAGTACCCGTATCCATCCGGCCCCACCGGATCGGTCGCTCCTGTGGTGCCAAGCGTGAGGGTGAAACTCGCCGTGTCGCGTGCGCCCCCGTTGAACGTGAGCACGAGCTCGAACGAGGCGACATGGCCCTTCGGACAGTCGCCCGCAATCTCGAGCGCAAAGGTATCGGCCGTGTTCTCCACCATCGCCCCCACGCCCACGGTCCCGTAACTCCCGTTCGGGTCGGTCACGCTCACCCACGGGCTGCTCGTGCTCAGAACCCCGGTGGTCCCCACGCCTGCGATCGAGCCGATATTACGGATCTTCACGCTCAGGGTCCCCGACTCGCCCGGGTCAGGCGTCGCCCCACCCCCTCCCCACGTGAAGCCGTTCGCCTCGTACGCCGCGCTCTGCACCGAGAGCTGGATGAGCGACACCCAACTCGAGGCTCCGCTCGTCGCCGTGAGGTCGAGGTTCACCACGTGACCGTCAGGGGTGCCGGGGTCGAGCGTGAAGTCGAAGTCTTCCGCACTCCACACCGTCGCCCCCGGCCCGATGGTCCCGTAGGTCTCCGTGTCGTCCGTGATCGTCACGAACGGATCCGTAGTCGAGAGGGTCGCGCTCACCCCGGTGAGCGCCGCCGAGCCCCAGTTCCGCAAGGCCACGGGCAGCTCGATGGTCTCGCCAGGGTTGAGGATCCCATTCCCGTTGCCCGAGCTGCCCCCCGTTCCATCGTCATCCACCGTGCACCCCGCGTACGCGGCGTAGCCGCTCGCCGACCCGAAGGTCACCTGGCCAAGATGAGGGAAGTGGTTGTGCTTCGTCACCGTCACGAGCGCCGTGCCAGCTGTGTAGCCCGAGACGGGAAGGACTGCCCTCCCCATGGGGTCCGTGTACCCACTCACCTGGAGCTCCCCCGCCTTGTACACCGTCACCAGGGCGTTCGGGACCGGCAGCGGCCCAGACGTGACCGTCACAGGGATGGATCCCACCCCCACCGGGATCGTCGGGGGGTAGGACACGGTCATGGCAGTCGGGTACCCGGTCCACATCCGGGTCGCCGGGTCGCCCATGAGGTTGTTCCACACCATGAACCGCTGCGCGGCGTCCCCGTCGGTCTTGTAGTTGAGGTAGAGGTTGAGCTTGCCTCGGGTGTGGGCGTAGCCGAGCCGATGGTCCGTCCCGTTGATCGCCCCATCCCACGTGCCGCTGTAGTAGCAGTTGTTGTAGCGAGTATGGGTGCTGAGCGTCGAGGTGCCTACGCTCCCGATTGCACCGCCGTTCGGGTTGCGTAGGAACGCCTCAGAGCGCGACGTCTCTCCCTGGAAGTCTCCTGTCCCACAGGTGGGGATCACCGCAAACGGCAGCTTGTTGCCGTTCGTCAGCCCCGAGATGTTGCTCGTGTTCATCCCGCTCATCCCCAAGTACCCGCGGTAGCCGAACACGCTGAGTCCCTGGTTGATCTTCGACGTCATCTGGCTCACCCAGGGACTCGAGAAAACCGTGTCGACCTGTGTGTACCCGGCCCGGATGAGCTGGCTCTTCACCCACTGGTTGATGTAGATGCACGTGATGCCCGAGGAGCTGGGATCCCCGGTGAGGCACGCCCGGGTGAACCATCCCGCGTCAGAGAGGGGTGGGTTCGTCTCGTAGGTCGTGACCTTCGTCACGATGGCCTGGAGGTTCGTGAGGTCGCTGTACGACAACCTCCCGATATGCACGTCAGAGAGATAGTCGCCACCATCGAGGGTAGTGTAGGTGTGATCTCCCTCTCCACCGCTGTAACTCCCGGTAGGGATCCCGTATGTCCCATCCACGTCGCCGGCGATGCACACGAACTCGAGCGGTGGAGTTGCGGTATTATAGACGTTCTGGATATAGTTCTTGATCGATGTCGTCGTGGTCCCTGTCTGGGTCGTGGAAGCGGTGAGGACGTGGTACCCCTGCCGCTTGCGCAGGTCGATCAGAGGCTGCAGGGCACTCAAGACCCCGCTCACGTCGCGGTAGATGAGGAGGTAGGTGCCGGGTCCCTGCACCACGTTCGTCCGGTCGATGAAGCCCTCGTAGTTGAGGACCAGGTCGCGGAACAGCTCGTCGAACGACTCGGGGATCACACGTGTCGGACGAACCTGCCCTCCCCCCTCGAACGAGACCTCCACCTCGAGGTGCGTGGTGACGGTCGCCTCCTCCCTCACCGGGTCGTACGATACGGGCGCGAAGGTGAGGGGAACCACCGACAGCCCCGCGATCACCACAGGCTCGCCGGCGGATACCTCGGGCAAGGCGCGAGGGCGGGCGTAGGCGTCGGGCGAGAGCGTGAAGGGTTCGCCCTCAGGGAGCACCGGCAGGAGCCGACAGCCAACCATGCGTTCCCGCTCGTGGGAGACGACCCGCACGCGCACTCGAGATCCCGCGGGCACGGCGACGAGGCGAGTGAACACGGGGAGGCCCGGCTCGCCGACCTGGCCGTCGATGTCACCGCTTGGGACGGTGAGGGCTTGGAACCACGTCCCGTCGATCTCGAACTCCTCACGCTGGAGGGCCAGGAGGTGCACCTCGATCCGTATGCCGTCGTCCGCCGACCGGGTCACGACGAACCGGGGCGGGGGAGCGTCGCCAGGGCTCGCGAGGGCAACCCTCGAGTCTGTCGGGTGCGCGGTCGGTCCAAGGAGCAACGTGAAAAGCGTGAGCAAGAGAGGAATCCACATCCTGAAGAGGCCTCCGGGGGTAGCGGGCGGGGGAAGAACGCACGGCGCGTGGTTCGGAAGGGGGAGGAGTCGTGTCTTCTTCCCTGAAGCTCCTGTCTATCGGTAGTTAGCGGCCAGACGCCCCAGGAGTCAAGACCCGCGCTCCTCGCGGCCTTGGTCAGAGGCGGCGCCTCCGGAACAGCGAGCCAAACGCCGCGCCGAGGCTCCCGCCGATGAGGTGGGACGACTGGGAGACGTTGTCCGCGCGGAGGGCGTTCACAAGCTCGCCCCCCAAGAAGATCACGGCCACGAGGATGAAGGTGAGCGGGATGGTGCCCCTGCGCATGTCCGACATGGAGGCGAGGACGATGAACATGAACACGATGCCGCTGGCGCCGAGCACCGCCGTGGAGAACAAGGCGGCGTTGAGGAGCGCGGTGAGGAGTGCGGTCGCGGCCATCATGAGGGCGAGGGAACGTGTGCCGTACTTCTCCTCCAAGAGGGGACCGAGGAGCAGGATGTACGCGAGGTTGCCGAGGAGATGCCCCCACGACGCGTGGCCGAGGACGTGGGCGAAAAGGCGGATCCAATCCAGGGGTTTCGCCCACGCTATGCTCGGGGGGGCAGAGAAAAGGGTGAAGGTGAGCCTGGGGGCGAACCTGCCCACGAAGTAGGCGGTCACGGCCAGGAGCGAGAAGACCAGCACCGCAGGTGAGTTGAAACGGACTTTCAAGCGACGCATGGTGTGAGATCCTTTCTCCGCGAAAACAGTTGGGGGCTTGTGGATACGGCCCGAGTGTAGCCCCCTTGGGAGGGAGAGTCCACTCCTGCATGGCACCGTGGAAGCCATTTGGCGGCGCGGGTCGTTTCGTTGAGTGTGCCTGTGCAGCGCCCGCGGCTGGCTTGCCAACCCAGTCACCTGGAGGTAGGTTGGGATGTCTTCCTCGCCTCGTGGCGCTTCGTTGCGCCGATAGGTCGCGCGGGGGAACGCCTTAGGATTCCCTATCCCATGACCGAACACGACGAATCACGCACACGTCAGCCCCAATCGAGCCTGAGGATCCTGCTCGGGCTGCTCCTTCGCCACAAGAGGCAGATGGCGATCGGCCTTGCCGGGCTGATCGGCGTCGACGCGTTGCAGCTGATCATCCCGAAGATCACGCAGTACGTCGTCGACGATCTCGCGCGGGGGACCGCGACGGTGGCTCGCCTCTGGCTCTTCGGCGGTGCCCTCGTCGGCATCGCCCTCGGGATGGCGGTCTGCCGGTTCATGTGGCGGTACTTCATCATCCGGACGAGCCACCGGATCGAACGCGACTTACGCCAAGACCTCTACGATCATCTCATCTCGCTGTCGCCGCAGTTCTACGATGCGAACAAGATCGGCGACCTCATGGCACACTCCACGAACGACCTCAACGCGGTTCGCGTGGCCACTGGCATCGCGGTGATGGTCACGATCGATGCGGCGTTCCTCGCGGTGGCATCGATCGCGATCATGGTGTCCATGGATCCGCGGCTCACCATGCTCACGCTCATTCCGTTGCCGCTGCTCTCTCTCGTCATGCTCCGCTTCGGCAGGCTGGTGCACCACCGGTTCACCGCGGTACAGGAGGCGTTCTCCCGCCTCTCGGAGCGAGTGCAGGAGAGCTTCTCGGGCATCAGGGTGGTGAAGGCGTACGGAGACGAGGCATCCGAGTTCGCTCAGTTCGCTTCGAGGGCAGGCGAGAGCAGGGACGAGAACATCCGCCTCGGACGACTCTGGGGCATGTTCGAACCCCTCATCGGAGGTCTCGCTCTCGCGAGCATGGCCATCCTCATCGGGTCGGGTGGGCGCATGGTCGTGCAGGGGAGGGTCAGCCTCGGGGAGTTCGTCGCGTTCTTCAGCTACCTCCACACCCTCATCTGGCCGATGATGGCCGCGGGCTGGGTGGTGAACATCATGCAGCGGGGCACGGCGAGCATGGACAGGCTCCAGGCCCTCTTCCGTACGCCACCCGACATCGTCGACGGACCGCTCGACGTGCCGGTCACGCCCTCCCTCGAGGTGAGAGGCCTCTCGTTCTCGTACCCCACGTCGCAGACTCCGGCCCTGCGCGACATCTCCTTCAAGATCCCCCCCGGTTCCACCCTGGGTATCGTCGGGCGTACCGGCTCAGGTAAGACCACCTTGGTCGAGCTCATCATGCGCCTGTACGATCCGCCGCCGGGGACCGTGTTCATCGGGGGAATCGATGTCCGAGAGCTTCGCCTCTCCCGCCTGAGGAGCCTGTTCGGCTACGTGCCGCAGGAGACGTTCCTGTTCGCGATGAGCATCGCCGACAACATCGCCTTCGGGGTTGATGGATGCCCTCGAGACAGGATCCGTTCCCTCGCCGAGAGGGTTGCCTTGAGCGAGGAGATCGCCTCGTTTCCCAACGGGTTGGACACGCTCGTGGGAGAGCGAGGGGTGACCCTTTCCGGGGGGCAGAAGCAACGCGTCGCCATCGCCCGCGCCCTCGCCTTGGAGCCGGCCATCCTCGTGCTCGACGACGCACTCTCAAGCGTCGACACCGAGACCGAGGCTGCCATCCTCTCGAGGCTGGCCGCGCGAGGCGGTCGGACCACCATCCTCATCGCCCACCGGATCGCCACGGTCCGGCGTGCGGATCTCATCCTCGTGCTGGATCGAGGCAGGCTCGTGGATGCGGGCACCCACGAGGAGTTGGTACGGCGGGGCGGCTTCTACGCGGACATGTTCCGCATGCAGCAGCGCACGGATGCACCGCAAAGGCCCATGGCCTCCGCCGTAGGGGGGAAGGCGTAGTGTACGATTCGTTCGCGAGCGACTACGTCGAAGGGAAGGCGTACGATGCGGCGATGGTACGCCGCCTCTTGGCCTTCGTGCGCCCCCACCGCACACTCGTGTTCCTCGCGATGGTCTTCATGCTCGTCTCCGGCGCACTGGAGCTGCTCGTCCCCTACCTGACGAAGGTGGGGATCGATCGCTACCTCGCGCGCCTCTACCAGGTGTACGACTCCCCGACCCTCGCCGATTCCCTCGCCGCGTCGATGAGGCCCGGTGACTCGTTCCTCCTGGAGGAGGGATCGGTGCTGGTCCGCACTACTGCCCTGCAGGGGCTCGACCCGGCCCTTCGCAGGCGGCTCATGGAGGGAGGCACCCTCCATCCGACGACCTACTACGTGTTCGATGCCTCGGCGAGGCGCGCAGGGGTTGGGGAGGAGCGAGGCCGGTTGTGGCTCGTGCCCGAGCGTGAGCTCGCCCGCATTCCACCCGGAGCCATCGCGACCCTACGGGGTGCGGATCTCCGTGGCATCACGAGGCTCGCCCTCCTCACCGCCTGCCTCATCGTGGTCGGCATCGTCGCAGGCTACGGGCACGTGTATGCGCTCCAGATCGCCGGCCAGCGGTCCATGTACGACCTTCGCGTCGCGTTGTTCCGCCACATCCAGACGCTCTCCTTGCCCTTCTTCGACAGGAACCCAGTGGGCCGGTTGGTGACGCGCGTGACGAACGACGTCGAGGCACTCAACGAGATGTTGACGGCCGTGCTCGTGAACCTCGTCAAGGACGTGATCCTCATCGTAGGAACGGTGGCGATCCTCTTCGCGCTCAACGTGCGACTCGCCCTCATCGCACTCGCGGTTGCCCCGGTGTTCGTCACTGTGTCGTTCGTGTTCCGGCAGAAGGCGCGAGGCGCCTACCGCGAGGTGCGACGCCTCCTCGCTCGGCTCAATGCCACGCTCGCAGAAGACCTCTCCGGTATCAAGATCATCCAGGTCTTCCGCCGTGAGCGCGCGCGGAGGGAACAGTACGCCCAAATCAATCGAGAGTTCTTCGCCGCGAACGTCCATCAGCTCGTGATCTTCGGGATCTTCCGTCCCCTCATCGAACTCATCGCCACGGTCGGCGTCGCCCTGGTCATGGTATTCGGAGGGATCGGGGTCCTCGGGAAAGGTCTCACCCTCGGGGCCCTCGTTGCGTTCCTTGGCTACGTGCGCCAGATGTTCGAGCCTCTGTCGGACATGAGCGAGAAGTACAACATCATGCAGAGCGCGATGGCGGCCTCGGAGCGCATCTTTGGCATCATGGACCAAGAGCCCGAGATACAGGATCGGGGCCGGATGCCCGTCGGGCCCCTCCGTGGGCACGTGGTGTTCGAGGACGTCTCATTCGCCTACGTTCCCGGCCAACCGGTGCTCCGAAACGTCTCCTTCTCCGTGGAACCCGGTCGAAGTGTGGCCATCGTCGGCCCCACCGGCGCGGGCAAGACGTCGATCATCAACCTGCTGTGTCGGTTCTACGACCCGGACGGGGGGCGCGTGCTGATCGACGGGGTCGACGTGCGAGACCTTCCGCTCAGGGTGCTCCGGGAGCACATCGCGGTGGTCCTGCAGGATTCCTTCATCTTCAGCCGAAGTGTGGAGGACAACATACGTCTTGGCGCCTCCTTGCCGCGGTCTCGGGTGGAACAGGCTGCCGGCATGGTCCAGGCGCGCGGCTTCATCGAGCGCCTGCCCCATGGGTTCGATGAGGTGATGGCCGAGCGGGGGGCAACGTTGTCGACCGGCCAGAAGCAACTCCTCTGCTTCGCGCGCGCCCTCGTACGCGATCCGAAGATCCTCGTACTCGACGAGGCCACGAGCAGTGTGGATCCGACCACCGAGCGCCAGATCCAACTCGCCATCGAGACCCTCATGGAAGGACGCACGAGCATCATCATCGCCCATCGTCTCAGCACGATCCAGAGGGTTGACGAGATCCTCGTCCTCGACGAGGGGAGAATCGTGGAGCGGGGAACCCACGACGAGTTGCTCGCACGTCGAGGCCTGTACTACAACCTCTACGTGCTCCAATTCGTCCAACAGGAGGAACCTGTCTCCAAGGTATCATGAGCACCGAGAAGCTCGCGCCCGGCAGCCTCGTGCTCTACAAGGATCGTCCCGCGCGTGTGGTGGCAACCGGCGAGAAGATCCAGATCGAGACCCCTTCGGGGCAGACGCTCAGGGTGCGTCCGAAGGACGTGCGGCTCCTCCACCCTGGGCCTCTGAGGAGCCTCTCGGACTTGATCCCTCAACAGGGGGAGGTGGAGGCAGCGTGGGAGATCCTCGCTGGCTCCACCTCCACGCTCGCCGACCTGGCCGAACTCGCGTTCGGCTCGTTCACGCCTCAGACGGCGTGGGCGGCGTGGATGCTCGTGCAGGAGGGAGCCCTGTTCCGAGGCGAACCTGACGCGGTCGTGGCCATCTCCCATGAGGAGCGCACGGCGCATGAGGCCGCGAGAGCGGCCTTGGAAGCACGACGCCGCGAGTGGGAAGCCTTCCTGGATCGGGTTCGCGCGCGACGCCTCGAGCCCGAAGACAGCCGTTTCCTCGAGGACGTCGTGGAGGTCGCACTCGGCCGCTCGGCTCACAGCAGGGTCTTGCGCGACGTGGGGCGTGGAGAGAGCCCCGAGGAGGCGCACTCGCTCCTGCTGGAGCTCTCGGTCTGGTCACCTGCGGTGAACCCATACCCTGTCCGGCTCGGATTGCCCCTCAAGGCCCCGTGCGGAGAGGTCCCTCCTCCCATGGCAGGGACCCGTGTGGACCTCACGGGTATGGCCGCATTCGCCATCGACGACGATGTCCGTGGGGTGGCGGACGATGCCCTGTCCTTCCACGAAGGGCGCATGTGGGTGCACGTGGCGGACCCTGCCTCGGCAGTGCAGCCCGACGATCCGGTGGACCTGGAGGCCCGCGCCCGAGGGGCGGCCCTCTACCTGCCCGAGTGCGTGGTCCCCATGCTCCCTCCCCAGGCCCACGACGCGTTCGGTCTGGGGGTCGAACCCGTGTCTCCTGCGCTCTCCATATGCCTCGACCGCGTCTCCGACAGGATCAGGGCGGTGGACATCCGACCAAGCTTCATCCGCGTCACGAGGTTCACCTACGACGACGTGGAAGCGCGCCTCGACGAGCAGCCCTTCGCCGCCCTCCTCGAACAGGCCATGCGCGCCGCGGAGCTTCGGCGAGAGCGGGGCGCGGTGACGCTCACCCTGCCAGAGGTTTCCGTCAGGGTGAGGGAGGGCACGGTGGACATCAGACCGGTCCTGCCCCTGCGGAGCCGGATGCTCGTGCAGGAGGCCATGGTCATGGCGGGTGAGGCAGTGGCCCGCTGGGCCTTGGAGCGCAACGTGCCGATGCCGTTCGCCTGCCAGGAACTCGCCGCGCCCATCGAGCAACCGTCGACATTGGCCGCCATGTACGAGGCGAGGCGCCTGCTGCGGAGCCGTCAGTACCGCACGAGCCCTGCCAGACACGCGGGCTTGGGGCTTGACGCCTACGTCCAAGTCACCAGCCCGTTGCGGCGGTACCTCGACCTCGTGGCACACCAGCAGATCCGGGCGGTGCTCGCGGGAAGGACTCCTCTTGACACGGCCCAGCTCGTCCACAGGATCGGAGCCGTGGAGGCCGTTGGCGGCGCCCTCCGCGCGGCAGAACAGCTCTCGAACCGCCACTGGATCCTCGTCTACCTCATGGCGCACCCGCGGTGGCGCGGGACGGGGATCATCGTGGAGCGACGAGGAAAGACCGCCACCGTGCTCGTGCCCGACCTGGGTCTGGAGACGAGCGTCCTGCTCGAGAGCGATCTCCCTCTGAATGCCCCCTTGTCCCTTGGCCTCATCGGGGTCGACCTCCCTCGTCTGGAGGCACACTTCCGAGTCCTCCCCTGAGGCGTCGTCGAGGCGCACGAGGCCCGCGTCCTCCCCTCAAGAAACCACCCTCCGATGGGCCCAGCCCCCGGAAGGAGCAGGGCCCCCCGGATCGGGGAGCAGCATTCGAGACCTCCCGTGAGGACCGGGGTGGATGGGTCGAGGGCGACTTCAGTCGAACGCCTCTTCGGGCGAATCCGCGGGTACCCTCGCCGCCTCGCCTCGTGCGTCGTTTTCCTGGGAGTCCGGACCGGAGGGCGAGGCCAGCGGTCTCTCCTCGGCGAGGCGAACGACCCGATCCACGGAGAGGAACCCTTCGTCCGCCAGCTCGTGCACCGCTGCGGCGAGGTACGCCGGATTCACGCCGAGAGAGGAGGCCAGTTCGCGCAGGGGGATGGCGCCGCCGCTTGCCGTCGCGCGGAGGATGCGGCCTCGAAGCTGTCGATGGGAACCTTCAAAGGGCGCTTGGCGACGGTAGTGGGCGCTGCGGCGGGACGGGTTGGCGGCTCGACTCTTGAGGGAGGCCCCATAGTCCATCAGGGCCCAGTACCACTCGCGCGGGTTGGCCTGGTCGAGGGTCTGCGCCACCAAGGGGAGGATCTCCCGGTCGGACACCGAACGCCGCGACGGGAAGAAGTGATGGATGAACACGGTGCGGATGTTCGTTTCCACGAACACGGCCGGGCGATCGAACGCGTAGGCGGCGACAGCGCCTGCCGTCGCGGGGCCCACACCAGGCAACGCCTGCAGCTCCTCGGGTTCTCGGGGGATCTCCCCTCCGCGTGCCACCACGATTCGGGCGAGCCGATGCAGGGCGAGGGCCCTCCTGTTGTACCCCAGGCCCAGCCAGGCGTCGACCACGCGTGCGGGAGACGCCTCTGCGAGGGATCGGATCGTGGGGAACGCGCGGAGGAACTCTTCGTACTTGACGAGGACACGGCGCACTTGGGTCTGTTGGAGCATGACCTCCGACACGAGGATCCGGTAGGGATCGCGCGTCTTGCGCCACGGCATGTCTCGGCCGAACCGCCGGTAGTGCTCGTACACGGTCGCACGGAACGATTGGATCTCCTCGGGCGAGAGACGCGGCTCCTCGAACACCCCGTCCCGACCCCTCGGGCGGAGGGACGGGGCGCGATCCTGGGAAGCCGGGCGCACGGTGACTGCCTCTTGGGAGGGTTCCCCAGATCGGCGGCTCATGGTCCCACGCGGGACACGCAGGCACTCCCGAGTGCGATCGTGCCTTCCGGCGTCAGGCACCCGCCCGCGCGAGGACGACGCCGCTCTTGGGCGCAAGGAGCACGGCGAGCGTGTCTCCCGAGGCCACCTCGTGCCCCCCCTCCAGCTCGTCCACCCAGCGACCCGTAAGAGGCAGGGAGGCGCGCTGCGGATGGTCCGAGTTGTTGAGGACCACCACCACCGTGTCCCCCTCGGACGCGCGCCTGAACGCATAGAGTGAGGCGGAATCGTCGGCGAGGAGGGTGAGGAAGTCGCCCACCCGCAGGGCCGGGTGCGCCTTCCTGAGCCGGATGAGCCTCCGGTAGTAAGCCCGAAGCTCCTCGTCCACCCCCACGGAGTCTGGCGCGTCCCGTGGTTCCCCGGTCGGGAGGGTCCGTTCCGGCTCGTACGTCAAGTCGTCCCACACCATGGGCTTTCGACAGCAGGGGTCATTCGCCCCCCACATGCCGACCTCGTCCCCGTAGTAGATCATCGGGGCCCCCAGGTACGTCATCTGGAAGAGGGCGCACAGCCTCTGGATGCGCCGTTCCTCCGGCCTCGGCTTGCGGGTATCGTAGCGAGGGTTCGTAGCCTTGGAACGGTCGAAGTACTCCCCCCAGTTCTGGTACCCGCCGAGCCCACGGTTCACGATGTGGGAGGCGAGACGGTTCGTGTCGTGGCTGTCGAGCAGGTTCTGCATGAGGGAGGCGACACGGGCGGGAAAGGCCTCCCTCAGCTCCGCGAGCCGTGCATCGAACAGGCTCGGCGGGGTCCTCCTCTGCTCTTCGATGAAGAACTCCCCACAGATGGCCGCGAAGTTGTAGTTCATGATGGCGTCGAACTCGTCGCCCTGCAGGTAGGGCACGAGCGCGGGGATGCTGTCGATCACCTCGGCCGTGAGGTAGGCCTCCGGGTTGATCTCCCTGACGAAGCGGCACCACCTCTTCCAGAACGCGTGGCGCACGCAAAACGCCACATCCAACCTCCAGCCGTCGATGCCATCCGACGGGTCGCCATCCCCATTGGGGTCCATCCACCGACGTGTGGCGGCGAAGATGTACGCTCGCGGCCCCTCGACGATGCCGTCCTCGTCTTCCCGGAGTTCGGGGAGCTCGCGCACACCGAACCACCCACGGTAGGAGAAGGAGGTGCCGGCCTCAGGGTCGTCCCAGGATTCGATCTCGAACCAGTCACGGAAGCGTGACGCCCTCTGGTTTCTCCACACATCCTCGAAGGCGAAGCTCGTGATCCCCATGTGGTTGAATACGCCGTCGAAGATGATGCGCATGCCGCGTGCGTGGAGCTGCCGGATGAGCGCGAGCATGAGCGAGTCGGCCCTGGTCCACACCCAGGTCGATGGATCGTCAGGAACCTCGGTCGCGATGAGCGCGCGGTCACGCGCGGGAGAGGGTCCAAAGGTCGGGTCGATGTGATGGTAGGTCGCCCCGTCGTACTTGTGGGAGGAGGGCGCCTGGAACACAGGATTGAGGTAGAGGGCCCCGATGCCCAAGTCCTGGAGATAGTCCAGCTTGTCGATGATGCCCTGGAGGTCACCGCCGTACCTCCGGCGCTGCAGGTTGAACCAGATGTCGCGCCCGTTCGCGGCCTCATAGGGTTGGAGGGCGTACCAGTCCGACGTCCAGGGATGGATCTGCCAGGGCGACTCCGTGTCGTGGGGCCAGGCACCGCGGAGGTCCTCGAGGGTCGGGTCATTCGAAGGGTCGCCGTTGCGGAACCGCTCGGGGAAGACCTGATACCAGACCACGTGCGCGGCCCATGACGGCCCCCTCGACCCGTCATCGCTCCCGACCGCGCCCTCGGCTCGCGTCGAAGGACACCCGCCGAGGAACGCGGCGCCGATGACCAGAAGCACCCAGCGCATGACCATCTCCTTCTGGGACACGCCAAGGGTCCGTAGTACGCCCCAGGCCGCCACGCTGTCAAGGCGCCCCCACACCCGGACGTCTCCCGCAGGTTGATCGGGTCTGGCTTTCCATAAGAAGAATCCGACTTGTCAAAAAGGGAAAGGTATCCTATCATGGTGGCATCGAGAGTTCCATTCGATGGGCTGACCGTACGGTCCGAAGCCTCGGAGGTGAGAGATGAGCGAGGAACAGAGGGAGATCCTCAAGATGGTGGCAGACGGGGTGATCACGGTGGAGGAGGCCGAGCGACTCCTCCGCGCGTTGGACGAGGGAGCCCGGGCGCGGGAGGGCCAGCGGCACCAGGGCCGACGCACGGTGAGTGGGGCCCTCGAGGCCCTCGGTGACCTCGTGGCGGAGATTGGGCCGTTGGTGAGGAACGCCGTGGAGGACGCGATCACCGGCATCGGCCTCGGCGTAGGTGAGGGCGACGAACCGGAGGGCGAGTTCGCTCCCTGGGATGGGGAGCCCATCGCCCTGTCCGAGGGGACCACGGTCGACATCTCGCACGCCCGTGGTCATCGCCTCGTCGTCCGTCGAGCCACGGATCTGGTGATCGAGGGGGTCCCTGGCGACCATTGCTCCATCGACGCGACGAGGGCACAGGGGGTTCGTGAGCGACTCCATGCGGGCAGGCTCCAGATTCGGTGGTCCGAGGGTGACCTCGTGGTCCGCGTCCCCAAGACCGCGGGGAAGGTAGTCGCGAGGATGATGGGGGGCAGCATCCGGGCGTGTGGCCTTCCCTGCCCGTCTCACCTAAGGACCCTTGGGGGAAGCCTCGAGCTCGAGGGCGTTGATGCCTCGTGCGACGCGAAGGCGGTGGGAGGAAGCATCACGCTGGGTCTTTGCCCTGGGTTCCGTGGCGATGGCCGCCTCCACGCGGTGGGGGCATCCATCGTGGCGACGGTCCCGCACGACGTGCGGTGCGCGCTCCACGCCGTGACGGTGGGGGGCTCGATCGAGGTCGAAGGGGCGGCGACGGAGCTGGAACGTTCGAGGGCCGTGGGTAAGCAGGTCGTGGACTTGGTCTTCGGAGGAGAACCGATCGACGCCTCGCTGGCCCTCCACTCGGTCGGGGGGACCATCACGGTACGGAGGATCCGTGCCTAGCGCCCTGCCCCCACGGTGCCCGTCGTGTGGGGCGGGCCTCCTCGTCGTGAAGATGGAGTGCCCTGCCTGCCACACGGAGGTGACGGGCGAGTACCACCTCTGCCCGGTGTGCCGGTTGGACGCCGTCGGTCGCAGACTCTTCGGCCTCTTCGTGGCGGCCAGGGGCAACGTGCGGGAGGTTCAGGCCGCCCTCGGCGTGTCGTACCCAACCGCACGGCAGCGGGTGGATGCCTTGTTCCGGGAGCTCGCGGAGGAGGAGGCTCCGAAACCTTCGGAGGTGTTGCGTCGGCTGAGGGCCGGCGAGATCGACGTTCAGGCCGCCGAACGACTCCTCAGGGGGCGGTAGGGCTCCCGGACACCGGGCTGAGTCGGCCCCCGCGGGCTGTGGCCTCATGCCTCAGAAGGGGGACGAGCTCCTGCCGACCCGGACGACGGGATAGGTCCGGGTGTGGGTGCCGGCACGCACCGAAAGGAGGTACAGCCCGGCAGGCGCCTGGCCCGAGGCGGAGGCGCCGTCCCACATGAAAGCGACTACCCCTGGACCTGCGTGATGGGTGGGCAGGCTCCACACGTGTCTTCCGACGAGGTCGCGCACCCACAGCTGCACCGGGAGGGCCGTGGGAAGATCGAGGCCCACGCGGAGGTGAGTCGACCACGGGTTGGGGTGCGGGGCGTAGAACGCCAGGGGAGGCTGCGTCTCTCCAGGGGCGCCCGGTCCGGATCGAACCTGGAGCAACACCTTCTTGAACGGGTCGACCTCCCACGTCTCGACCCAGAACGGCATGGCGAACCCACCGTCGTAGGAGGCTGCGTCGAGATCACACCGCACGACGCTGTCTCGTGCGGATCCGATGAACCGGACGTCCAAGGGGATGCGGTAGGGCGGGCCCGGCTGCACCTGTCGGATGTGGATGGTGAGGGAGTCTCCCGCGAACCGCCTCGCACGCTCCCACGACAGGGCGAGCACAGGGCGGCCTTCCCGGGTGAGCCACTGCTCGAAGAACCACTCGAGGCTCGCCCCCCACCGAGTCTCGAGCGCCGCTTGGAGGTCCTCGGTGAGTGCCGTGGCGTGGGCGTGAGCGGCACCGTAGTCCGCGAGGGCTCGCCAGAACACGTCCTCGCCAAGCATCTGCCGCAGCATGTGCATCACCCAGGAACCCTTGTCGTAGACCGTGATGCTGAAGGTGGCGTCCGGGTTGAGGATCGTCCCCGGGAACTCCATGCCCGTCGTGCGCAAGAGGTCCTGGCTCAGCATGTACGCGCGGTACGCCTCGGGTCCCCCAAGGTACTCGACCCAGAGTGCCTCCGAGAACGAGGCAAACCCTTCGTTCAGCCAGATGTGGTCCCAGGTACGGCAGGTCACCCAGTCCCCCCACCACTGGTGGGCGAGTTCGTGGGCCACGATCCAGTCGTACCGGTGGTCCCCTCGCACGAGCACCTCGCCGTACGTCGTCACGGTCTGATGCTCCATCGCGCCCCCGAAGGCGGCGAGGGCCATCCCATACTTCTCGGGCACGAACGGGTACGGGCCGAACCGCCGCTCGAAGGCCCGCATCATCGAAGCCGTGAGGGAGAAGTCCTCGCGGGCGAGCTCCAGGACCTCGGGATACACGTAGTGCACGATCGGGACGATCTCCCCCGAGAGGGAGAGGGAGGAATCCTCGATCGTGACGTAGTTCGTGCCCGCCAGAGACACGAGGTAGGGGGCGATCGGATGCAGTTCGCGCCACTGGTAGGTCGCCCCCCCATCGGCTTCCTCGATCGACTCCAGGACTCCGTTGCTCGCCACGAAGAAGTCCGCCGCTCGATAGGGCACCGACAAGCGCATCGACACGAAGGCCTTGTCAGCGGGGGTGTCGTGGCATGGCCACCACGTATGGGCGTAGTCGGTCTGACTGAGCGTCCAGAACTGAGGACGACCACCGCGGTTCCTGCAGATGAACGAACCGAAGCCCCCGGGAACAGGTTTCCCGCCGTACGCGATCACAAGGTGCAGGGTATCGCCGGGGCCGCGGCCTTCCACCGGCACCAGGACCCTGTCGAGGCGATGCAGGAAAGGCACCGCGCGGCCGTCTAAGGTGACCGATGCCGCGGGGACCGAGGAAGAGAGGTCCACCATGACCGTATCGAGCGATGCCTCCAGTCGGAGGGACATGCGCACCGTGCCGCACAGGGTGCAGGAATCCGGACTCACGGCGAGATCGAGGTCATACCGCAAGGCATCGTAGCCTTCCTGCGCGCGCCAGGGTTCCCCTCGGAGGAGGGGGCTGGAAAGGAGCCGCACGCGCTCCACCGGGTCGGGAGGCTGCAGGAGGGAGAGGGCGAACACGACGAGAGAGAGCATCATGGGCCGCTCCACCGCCACGAGACGTCACCCAGGCCCCGAGGCGGCCACGGCACCGCGCCGGGCCAGGGAGTGTAGTACGAGTATGCCACGTGACCACGCGGAGAAAGGAACACGGATGGCCACACTTCGCCAGAACCTCGATCGCTTCTGCTGAATCTGGGTCGCGCTCGTCGCCACCCTGGTCCAGGGTCTTGGCCGGTTCTTCGTTCGCCGAACCCGCTCACCTTCCTGCCAGGTAAGACGCCCTCCTGACGAGGACGGATGCCGGGTGAGTCACCCATAGCCTGCCTCAGCGCCCTCAAGGGCGGATTCTCACGCCACCGCCCACGGCCTAGCGCCCGGCCGGACAGACCAGTGATCTCATTGTCCTGCTTGGAGATAGCTGTCTTGATCTCACGCGGAGTGTGAAGACCCACAATCTAAGCCCTTCCAGGGCTTGAGCACCGCGCTTGACAGCAGCCCACTGGCCGCGTACCATCGCTCGTCGTTCTACGGTACGCAGTCTGTCCGGTTCCCTCACCGCCTGGGTGCCTACCGCGGAGGAAAACGAGTGATCACGTGCTTGCTCCCGACCGGCTCCTCCCTCCGCTGTCACACGAGCGGGGGCTGGCGCCAACAGGGTCTGCCCGAGCGGCCGGGGTGCTCCGCCGCGGGGGCCGTGTCCTCGTGGTCCCGGCGTGAGCTGCGGCCTGGAAGGCCTTGCCGTGCGTGGTCCGCGACGAGGCAGCGTTGTTCGGGGGCCGCGACCGGTCATGGAAGGGGACGCCGGTGCGGTTGACGCCTTAACGTGCCACGGTACCTTCGTGGTGTTTCCCCGGAGCTCGTCTTGGATCCCTTTCCCGATCCTCGCCGTGGCGGTATCAGCCTCTCCCCCTGATTCAAGGAGGTAGTGTGTCGTGACGCGCTCTTGTTCGCTCCCTCTGCCCCTTACCCTGTCTCTTGTGTTTGCCATCGTCTCGGGTCTTCATGCGCCAGGTGGCTGCGCCGAGATCTTTGCCGGTGTATCTGGCGTCTATGTGGACGCGGCGCAGGATCAGAATGGGAACATTCATATGGTGTTTAGCGATGGGCTGTACGGGTCGGTGTACTACATGAAGTACACGGGGTCTGGGTGGATAGGGCCGACGTACCTTCCGGAGTCGTCGCCGCAGTTTCAGGCGTTCTCGACGCCGGACATAGCGGTGGGACCGGACGGGAGGCCGCAGGTGGTGTACGGGAGGAAGTTTGGGGATTGGCCGAACGATCTTCCGTTGTTCTACTATGCGAAGGCGAACGATGTGAATGGGACGAGTTGGACGGTGCAGTCGATAGGGAGTCCGCCGTTTCGACGGAATCACGCGCGGATCGCGGTTGATGAGAACAACCAGCCGCACATTGCGTACATGTTGACGAACGTGACGCAGCCGTACGTGTGGATCGTGATGTATCGTCGGCCGGACGGGTCGGAGGTGATAGTGGACGAGGGTGAGTCGTTGGACAAGACGATGAACCCGAGCATAGTGTATGTGAACGGGATGGTGCACATCGCGTACTATCGGTTGCAGGCGTCGTCGGCGACGGAGGGGGTGGGGAACATATGGCGGGCGTCGGGGCCTCCGTACGGGACGTTGGTGAAGGAGCCGGTATCGAACTTGCCGATGGACTACTATGCGGGGAATCCGACGATCACGGTGGATGGGAATGGGGTACCGCACGTGGCGTACTTGGTGGCGGACTGGGCGGACGTGACGGATGGGTACTTCGAGGGGATCCACTGTGATGGGCAGTTGGTGGATGAGTACTGGACGTTGGTGGAGGAGGAGGAGTGTGCGACGAACCTGGGGGCGGCGATCGCGTACGGGGGGAGTGGGAATCGGTACGTGGGGTGGTCGTACACGGAGCGGGGGGAGACGTACTGGAAGAGGAACCTGGAGGGGAGGCAGGTGCTCGTGCCGTATGGGTGCATCGCGATGTGCAGCGGTCCTGCGGGGGTATGGTACGTCCGCGCCGCAGGCTGCCCCGGAGGGATATACCTCGCACAGTTGGAACCAGGCGGCCCGCAGAACGAAGACCCGGTTGCTCAGTTCACGTGGAGCCCCGAGGCCGGAGACATCACGACGGTATTCTCGTTTGACGCCTCAGGCTCCTATGACCCCGATGGACACATCCCGCTTACCTACCGGTGGGACTGGAACGGCGATGGCTCCTTCGAGCTCACGCTCGTGGGCATCCCCACCGCGCAGCATCAGTTCACCTATCCCTCCACCTACCCGGTGAGGCTGCGAGTCGTGGACACCCTTGGTGCCTGGCGAGAGGTGTCTCACGACGTCGCCGTCCTGAATCGATCGCCGGTGGCGTCGTTCGAATACAGGGTCGTGGGTGTCGACACGGTGTTCTTCGATGCCTCCTCGTCATGGGACCTCGAGGACGGAGACGATCTCGCATATCGGTGGGATTGGGACAGCGATGGGGTGTTCGACACCCGGTGGATCCTCGAGCCGTCCGTGTGCGAGGTGTTGGCGGAACAGGACGTATACCATGTGACCCTCGCGGTTCGTGACCGGCTGTGGGCTTCCGACGACACGACGATCGTCGTTGAGCTCATGGCGCCTGAACCTGCCACCGACCTCGTCGCGACGCTGACGGCATTCGAAGGTGGGTGGTTCGTCGACCTCTCGTGGACCCCCTCCCCAAGCCCTGACCTGGCGTCACAGACGGTGCAACGTGCCACCTCTGAAGGCCCATGGGTCGATCTCGCCTCCCTTGGCCCCGGCGCCGATTCCTACCGTGACACGCTCGTTGAGCCCGCCACCTACGCGTATCGGATCCTCTCAAGCGACGGGTTCTATGGATCCTTCTCCGACAGCGTCGTGGTTGAGGTTGTGGCAGGCCAAGGGCCTTCCTCGCTGCCCGCGGCCCTCTCCCTCGCGGGGGTCTCACCGAACCCCACGAGCGGCAGTCTCGTCCTCCGTGTAGGCGTCCCTGCCCCGGGTTCGGTCCACGCCTCGCTCCACGATGTGTCGGGGCGAAGGGTTGCCGAAACGAGGATCGTCGTGGACAGTGCTGGGTGGCATGACCTCACCTGGGACCTGCGAGATCGCGCCTCTGCCCTCGTTCCCGGAGGCTACCTCTTGCGGATTGAGGGGCATGGGATCCGCGTCTCCACACCCGTCGTGCTGGTTCGATAGGGAACACCACCATGCGAGGGCGATGCGTGAGTACCGGATCCGCAGGGTCGGCGAATGAGGGGATCCGGGCGAAGAACACACACGGAACTCAGAAGAGAGGAAGGTTAACCGACATGGTTCTCCGTTGCGGAACAGTGATGATACTCTTGATGACAACATTCCTCGCCCAGGTGTCCGTCCGTGCACAGGAGATACCTGCGGGTGTGAGTGCAGTCTATGTGGACGCGGCGCAGGATCAGAATGGGAACATTCATATGGTGTTTAGCGATGGGCTGTACGGGTCGGTGTACTAC
>FWPV01004555.1_pt1 | contig 29135 bp, 32 predicted proteins | sample 2228371 | NCBI WGS metagenome assembly FWPV01 (sample SAMEA103939776, study PRJEB20133) | metagenome | reverse complement strand
GATCTCCCGCTTCTGCCAGGTCGGCTATGCGATTCCAGGCGTGGTGATTGCCCTCAGTCTTGTACTGCTGGTCAACCGCCTGTTGCCATTTTTGTATACCACCCCGTTTGTAGTGGTGATCGCCTACGTGTTGCGCCACATGCCGCAAGCGATACGCTCGAGCGAATCGGCATTCAGCCAGCTCTCGCCATCGCTCGAGGAGGCTTCCCGTAGCCTCGGTCGTACCCCTCTACAGACTTTTTTTCAGGTCACCTTACCGCTGGTTATGCCAGGACTTCTCGCCGGGGGCGCACTTGTCTTCATGACTTCGCTCAAAGAACTGCCAGCCACACTACTTCTACGCCCTGCGGGATTTGATACCTTGGCTGTCCGCGTATGGGTTTGGGCAGTCGATGGGTACTACATACAGGCTGCCCCAGCTGCCCTGTTCTTGGTGATAACTGCGGCGTTGCCACTCTACTTTCTCTTACGCCGGGAGCGTATATTCCGATGATCACTCTTGAAGTCCAAAATCTGACCAAGAAATATAATCATTCGCAATATGCTGCTGTCAACGATATATCTTTTGAATTGGCAACCGGAGAGATCCTTGTCCTGGTGGGTCCAAGTGGCTGTGGCAAAACCACCACGCTTCGCTTGATCGCTGGGCTCGAACATCCAGATTCAGGGTTCATTCGCTTGAACGGACATTTACTGGCTTCGGAAACAGAATTTGTCCCGCCCGAACACCGTGGAATCGGTATGGTCTTCCAGGATCACGCCCTATTCCCTCACCTGACCGTTTTCGAAAATATCGCCTTTGGATTGCGGGGGAGAAAACCAGCCGAAGTCCGAGGCGCGGTGATGGAGATGCTGCAACTGATGGGGATGGAAACCTTTGGCAGTCGCTACCCTCATGAGCTTTCAGGTGGTGAGCGCCAGCGTGTGGCGTTAGGGCGCGCCCTGGCACCCCAACCAGCTCTGTTGCTGCTGGACGAGCCCTTCAGCAGCCTGGACGCGGACCTGCGTGGGGAGGTACGGGAGCAGGTTCGCAGCATACTCAAGACCATTCGAGCTAGTGTGATCTTCGTCACTCACGACCAGGAAGAGGCACTTTTTATGGGAGACCGCCTGGCAGTTCTCCACCATGGTCGCATCGAACAAATCGATGCGCCGGAGCAGATCTTCCATTCGCCAGCCACCCGTTTCGTCGCCGAATTCATGGGCGACAGCGATTTCCTTAAGGGGAAAACCACTTCAGAGGGCATTTATACCGAAGTAGGTCTGCTCCCTCAAATCGTTCATGTGGACGGATCTGCCCAGGTGGAAATTGCCGTGCGCGGCGACGACGTAGACTTCGAACCGGCTGAAAGCGGTAACGGGGTGATTATCGAGCGCTTTTTCCGTGGAGCTTTCAATGTTTACCGGATGCGGTTGGATTCAGGTCAGGTGCTGCATGCTTTCAAGGATCACACGCTTATTCTACCTATGGGAACGCGTGTACGAGCCTATATCAGCGCGGGTCATCCCCTCGCGATATTCCATGAAAGAAGGGCGGAAAGAGAAATATCTCAGCGTTAACCTCGAGTATAGACAAAATCCAGGGCGGTTCTGCCCTTGAGCAAAACCGCCCTTTGGTAGAAACTTGGAGTTGTGAAATAACAAAAGATTACGAAGCAGGATATTAACAAAGTCAGTCAACGCCCACGGTAGGCTTGTGGAGAATGTCAGGGTACCTGGCATCAGGGTTTTTCAGTTGCCCTGGTGAACAACCTTCCGGGTTGCCATGGAGATCCGAGTAATGGCAGCAGCCAGCGGTCCAATCCCCACCAACCAGCAATTTTCCAGGCTAGAACAAGCAAAACTGCCAGGAAGAATAGGACCGGATTTGTACTGGCAGAGCCCGCCATCATAAAGTTCCAGTTCATGAAACCGCCAAACATAGCGGCGATGCCGGTGAACATACCCAGGATTAAAGCAAGCCCGACGAGGATTTCGCCAGCCACAACCACCTTGGCGAACCAGGTGTAGCTGCCGCTATCGAGCAGTGATTGGAGAAATGCACGGTACCAGTCAAACGCGATTGCCGGGCGCGCAGGTGCATCGGGGATAGCTACCGCTCGCTCCCAGAACCCTTTCAAAGCTTCTCCGGTTTGTACCCAGCCCGGATTGCTAATCTTCCCCCAACCGGAAGTCAACCAGATATAACCAACGTACAGGCGGACGATCAGCCAGAGCCATGCCCAACGAGTGTTGCCAAGCAGAGCCTGCGCAACAGGCGGATCTGTGATGGTGATGTTTTGATTCCAGGTCTGTGTTGCCATTGAACACTCCTCATGAATTGAAGGTATTGGGTGTGATTGTTCCGATCATCACGACCAATCATACCGAGGCTTCAGCTTATGAGACAGCGCCAAATAGCGCATTAGTAATGAGCATTTTTGCTCATAAATTTGAGCAACAGCAAACGGTTGAGAGTTCACATCAAGGCAAAGGGATGGAATTATCCACATGCAAGTGCAGATTGTTGGGAAGCATTTTCATGCAAATATAGTCATCACCATTCAAATCTCGATCCACGCCGATGTGCCGGTGCATGTGATCGCCATCGTGATCCATAAAATGGTGCAACTCAAAACCTGGCGGGCAACCCCCCACCGGATCACCAGGACTGGCATATGCCGTGGTAGCCAGGAATAGAGATATCAATAGTGTTACGAGCAGTACTGAATACGTTTTCTTCATCGTCATTTACTCCTGTTTGAGTGATCGATTTGTTTGCTCTGAGGAGAATAAATCCTTGAGCCCAATGTGATTATGGACAATTTTACTCCATATTTTCCGTGGAGTTAATAGGCATAAAGGTCAGCTCCAATTCGGACAATCTAGTTCTGATAATCATAATGGGACCAGGATGATTCGGAAATGCGCCATTTTGCCTATAACCAGTAAATATCATTTCGAAGGCTCTCTGGCTGTAAAAGACCGTATCAAATCGTTGCATGAACGGTGATCCGGCTTCCTTGTCCTGGAGAAGAAACAATCTCCAATCGAGCTCCTATCAACTCAGCTCGTTCATACAAGCTTAACAACCCAAAATGTCCTCCTGGCGCAAATTCTGCGGGGCTTTTGGGAACATCGAAGCCTTTACCGTTATCGATCACCTGCAAAGTGACTTGCTGCGAGGAGAAAGAGAGGCTTAGATTGGCTTGTGTTGCTTCGGCATGTTTGCAAACGTTATTCAAAGCTTCCTGGGCTATACGATAAAGAGCCAGTTCGATATTGGGATTCAAGCGCACCTCTGTGCCCTGGCGTTGAAACTCGACGGGGATACTTGCTGCCTGGCTTGTCTCGCGGGCTAACATCTCGAGCGCCGTAACTAATCCTAAATCTTCCAGATAAATCGGTCGCAGGGCGCGTGTTTGGCGGCGAACGTTTTCGATGATTTGCTCGGTCAGCGATACAACCTCTGTCAACGAAGTTTCAGAAGAACCATTCTTCGTAGCCAGTTGGGCAAGCTGGACCTTTTGCTTGAGGGCAATCAGCGATTGAATCGTGTCGTCATGCAGCTCACGCGCCAGTCGGCGACGCTCTTCTTCTTGCCCGGAAGTAATTGCGCCGATGTAACTGTGGAGGCTCTGTTGGGCATCCTTAACCTTACGCGCCATATGGATCAGCTCAGTTTGTAACCGGCGGATTTCGGTGATGCCCCCCACCGGCTGTTCGATGGCATTGAACTCCCCCCAAGCCAACATCGCCGCCTTCGACTCGAGGTCTTGCAGCGGCTTCACAATCCAGCGCAAACCGAACCATAATGCCAAAAGCGTCAGGAGGAGGACAGGGACAAGTACTAATGGAGCAAGCTGAGTGGTACGTAGCGTAGGAGAGTCAACCGTTTCCCAGGGTTCTTCCAGGGCTAGTGCCCATCCGACAGGTTCGATTGGACTGAAAGTCACCACGTGCTCACTATCACCCACCTGGACATAAGTGACACCACTCTCGCCTCTCAAGGCTTCGGCGACCCCTGGATGAGAAGCCGCCCCACCAGCGTATGAGAACGAACTTCCTTGATAGAGAACATCCTTATTTGCATCCACGACGACCGCCGATGCATTTGACCCGCTGGCGAAAGAACTGGTCAGTGTGTGACGGACCATATTGGCTGCCGAAGATGCCCCCACAACGACCCAATCACGCTCTGGCGAAGCAGCCAGCACGAGAACTATCTTTTCCTGATCTGCAGGATTGTAATAATCACTGGAGATGAGAACGTCAGGGTTGTTCTGTTCCAATAAGTCGTGGATCATTGGTCCAACTTGTTCAGCCAGGACCTCCCAGACCCTCTGATCTCCACTGAATCTCACCAACGAACCATCCGGGCTGAAAAACGCCAAGCCGGTATCAAATTCATCAAGAAGGTAGCTTGAGGCGGCTAAAATCCCTGAGAGCTGAGCAGAGCTGGCATTATCTGAAAGTATGGATAGTCCGCGTATGGCATCCTGGCGATGTTTCAACTGCTCCTCCAGGGCAGCAGCAGCAGTTCTAACGGCGCGCTCGTCTCGTTCTCCAACCAGGGCGCGCATGGCATGCTGGTGAACCGTAAGGCTACCAAAAGCAATGACCACAGTCAGCACTGCTAAAGGCAGGATAGTAAACAAGAATAACTGCCAGATCACGCCGCGCCAGGGCGAGAATATTTGCCGTAAGCCTCTTGAGGTCTGAGTCATGGAATGACTATTCTTCTGTAATGGTGCCTATGCTCTGAGAGATCCAGCCTAAGGAGACAGCACGCATGACGGCTTCTGTCCGGCTGCTCGCTTGCAGCTTGTCAAAAATGTGCGCCAGGTGCCCTTGCACTGTCCGATCGCTAATCCCCAACTGCACCCCAATAGCTTTGTTGGTGAAACCCCTGGCTGCAAGCGAGAGCACCTCCAGCTCTCGATCGGTGAGTTGCTCAACTACCGGTGTTTTCGAACCGGTGAAGAAGTGCGACATCAATTTTTGGGCAACAGACGAATCCAATACCGACTTGCCCTCGTGGACATCATATACCGCCTGTATAATCTCTTCTGGCGAGGCGGATTTTAGAACATATCCATTTGCCCCTGCTTGAAGCACAGCCATCACATAGGGATCATCGTTATATGCAGTCAGAACGAGGACACCTACATCTTTCATATTTGCTCGCACCCAACGTGTCACCTCGATCCCGCTGGCTTTGGGCATCTGGATATCCAATACCGCAACATCGGGCTTGTGTTGTTGAATCAAGTTCTGAGCAGCTTCGCCGTCGCCTGCTTCTGCGACAACCTGGATATCGCTGGCATGCTCCAGAACTTGACGTATACCTGCCCGGACAATGGCGTGATCATCGGCAAGCAGAACGCGGATGGGAGTAGAAGAGCTGGTCATGATTCAATATCCTCACGAATCTTTCGGCTTATGCTAACGGAGGATAACTCATTGTCTCTAAGGAGCGTGCATGCTGAGAGAAGGCGTTGTCCAGGTAAGGGAAGCTGAACCAGACGATGCCCAGTCCAAACAACAAGCCTGTCAACAAGCGCAATAATGAATTGAATGAGCCCCACGCATCACCGGCGTAAAAACCGGGTGGGAAAACATTATTGGTCAGAATGGCTAACCAGACATTACTGTCACGAAATCCCTGATTGAAGCCAAACAAATCACTGATGAAATGGCTACCACCGTCTAGAGCCATTGGGAGCAAGAACAAAATAAGCCCCCACCAGGGTAAAGACCGCATACGGTGGCTCAATGGGTGCCAAAGCATGGTAAACAGCCACAGGCTGGTGAACATCGAGACCATGCGATCGGACCAAGCCACTTTCCAGCCCATTTCCGAGTTGCCGATGAATTGGCGTAAGATGAGTGGGTCGAAGGTATTTTGCCACGCAGATTGGATCTCAGGTAAAGAATAAGTCAACTTCGAGCCAAATAGAAAGTAGGAGCGCTGTGGAAGCTGGTGACAGAGGAATGCATAGATGAGGTAGATCAATCTGGCGGGACCGGTCCAACCGAGCTGCATAAAAACAGGCGCCAGGAAAGGTAATCCTGCGTAAATCCCCAAAAATAAACCAGCAAAAAGTATCCAATGGCGGCTAATATTGTTAATCATCTGCACTCCTCGCGATCGGTGGGAGTTAGCACCTGGAATGATACTGGAATTCGATTTGATCGTCAAACAATCTCCTTCTCAGTCATGCTCATCATCTTGTCTATCCTTCCGCGTTCGTTTGTAAGGGCTGTCCGGCAATTCTTGGGGCTGGTCTCGCAACAACTCTTGTCGAAGTCAGCCTATTGGATCTTCAATTCAATATCTTCTTTATAATCCAAACCGTCCTTGCGCACATAAACAGTCATTTCCCAGTTGCCGCTCATACTGAGGTTCGCATTGATCGCATATTTCCCCTCACCCTGATCGGTTGCCGGTCCGCTCATGCCCATTCCAGTCATGTCCGTATGATCAAGAGAGACATCCACGCGGGCGCCTTCGAGAGGATTACCGCTTTCATCCGTGATGACGAGCGTGAACGTCACATCCCCCATCATAGCCGGATTCGGGTTGCTCTGAACCTGAATATTCACCGGTTTGTCGCCGGTTGAATTTGTCGGTTCTGCCGAGCCGCCGCACGCTACCAGGATGATGGACATTCCAACAACCAGTAAGATAAAAAGTAAGGAACGCATTATAGTGGTCTCCTTTGGCGAATATGGTTATTCCGTTACGTTGACGACGAGCATAAGACCGCCCGGTTCAACGTTATCGTTTGTGGTGTGGTGCAGGATGTGGCAATGCAGCATCCACTGCCCTGGCTCGCTGGCAACAAATTCAATGTCGTAACGCTCGCCCGGCGCGACGCTGACCGTATCCTTGGTCAGTTGGGCAACCTCTGGCACCGGGTGCCCGTCGGTAGCGACGATCTTGAACGGCAGCCCGTGCAGGTGCATGGGATGGATGAACTGCCCAATGCCGATCAGGCGGATACGTACGCGCTCACCCTTCTTGACATTAATCGTCTCGGTAGCAGGGAATGCCTTCCCATTGATTGTGAAAAAGTTGGGCTCCATCCCGCTCATCGGCATGGCTGCGTAGGTGCGTCCGTCTCGTACCAACCATTCCGAGATCATCAAGGTAACATCAACATCCGCTTGGGCGACTGGCTCAATCGGGTCGATGATGAACGGAGCATACAGACCGGCAGTTACCTGTACATCACCTTCGAAGTGGGAATGGTACATGAATGTGCCGGAAGGTTTGGCGATGAATTCGTAGGTGAAAATCTCACCGGGTTGGATGGGCGCCTGAGTTACATCCGGAACGCCGTCCATGGAATTAGGCACTTCCACTCCGTGCCAGTGTATGGTGGTGGGATCATCCAGCTCGTTCTTGACGATGATGCGCACACGGTCTCCCTCCGTGACGCGGATCATCGGACCGGGAACAGTACCATTATATGTGTACGCGGTTACATTGACCCCATCCAGGATCGACCACTGCACGGTTTTGGTTGTAAGCTCGAATATCTTGACACCGTTCTCCTCGCGAAATGGCAGGGGTTGTCCGCCCGATGTTTCGGTTGCCGGTTGGACGTTGGATCCGCCGATAGGCTCCATCATATGCGCAGCTTCGGGATTGGTGGGCATCATGCTGCCTGGGGTGGGTGTTGCCCCACTAGATGCAAGACCCATGTCCATATTTTCGGAATTCACTGGGTTGCTACCAGACTCCATCATACTCTCCGACGCAGTTATGGGGGTTAGTTGCTGAGTGGAGCAAGCAGACAGAATTAAAACGATTGAAATAAAGATTAACAGAAGAAAAACCTTCATGAAGCTAATAACCTCCAATTTAGAAAGATATCGAAGTATATCCGACAATATTGGTGGTCATTAGCGCCATTCCGCGGGTTCGGGAATAGGCAATTTTGCCTATACTGATTCTCTCCCGGCACTACTACTTCCAGCCATATATTTTCACCCGTCTGGAATACGGCTACGCGCGCTAAGGAAAAATTTACTATCGAAGAACACCGCGCAGGATAAATAAACGAGAACCATGAGCAGAGTTGGCGCGGATTCGTTATCGGGTGACCTACAACGGTGTGCTGACGACGGGTGATTTCGGTCTGTTCTCAGATTGTATGGGACTTAAGTGTCTGATCCATTGGAGGGATGCTTTGTCATGCCAACGCCTGCCGGATGGTCGCCTCCAGGCGTGGATCTGCCCGCTGTTGGGGAGTGTTCACCAACGAAAACCAGGTCTTCCCATCGTGGCTGTGGGCTACCAGACTGATAGGCTGGTAACTATCCGCATAAACTAACAAAACGACCATCTGGCAATCACATTGGTCTGTGCCGTGATGAGGGCAAGGGCAATCTGCAGGGTCATGGCGGGCTATTTGCAAGTCAAACGTGCGTACCACTTGCAAGCCCGCGCCATTGACCTGGTGGGTAATCCAGGCAATTGCTTCATTACAAGGTTGTTCCAGGAACAAGAAAGGGTAAGCGTCACTCATCTTTCAACTCCGCTCATCGACTTCATTGCATCCAGTATACAAGCTCACTTGTGGAAAACCTAGCGCCATCTATCGCATTCGCTCATAAGCATAATTGCGCATTAAAAGAGCCATCCCTGTTCATTTACTTCCCTAACGGGGGGTGGTCGCCTGGGATCAGGATGAGCGCGTCAAGGCACCCAATTGGACAACACTGTTAGCGTGTGGTCTGGCTGTTGCGGGTCGTTGCTCGGTAAGTGAACGCGGAAGTTGTGCATACCATCCATACCTTCGTGCATCGTGAACTGCATCGTAAGGGTCGTACTCTGTCCGGGTTTGAGCACCATCGAACCGATGGAAGGAGTGGGCGGTCAGCATCACTCTACGACTTCGATATAGGGAGCTTTGGTAAACCGCAGGGTTTGGTCTCCTACATTGGTGAGTTGGAACGAGACATCGGCAACCTGGTTGAATTTCATGTCTCCTAAGTCGATCTCTTCTTGATCCACTTTCAAGCGGGGTGCACCGGTAACATCTATTGCCGCTTTGGATGATGATTTGCCACGCAGGGAGAAAAACGCCAGGAAGATCAGCAGAACACCACCCAATGCAAGCACGATCGACAACCACTTTGGGGATTGGTTTTTATGTTTGTTTGAATATTTTTTAGATTTCGTTTGGCTCATGGTCCATCCTCCAGTTCAAATTGAAATGTCCATAAATAGGCGACGAGCGCCCAGGTCTGTTCATCTGTAAAAATTGGACCCCAGTAGGGCATACCCGTCCCCATTCCGCCGCGCAGGATCTTGCCTTGCAAATGAGCAGGGCTAATTGCCAGCACATGCTCAGATTCGGTGAAATCTGTTAGACGTGTGGTCATCTCACCAGGCTGCATATTGGCATGCTCTTGGGAATCCGGCTGCTGAAGATCGTCCGCAAAAACGCCGTCCCCCGCGCCCGTTTCACCATGACAGGCTGCACAATTGGTGGTGTAAAGCTGCTGACCTTCTGCCAAATCCTGGCGTGTGATGTTGGATTGCCAGACCAGTGCCACCAGATCCCAGATATCCTGGTCGCCAAGACCAGCGAGATCGGGGTCACCTCGCAAGGTTTGCCAGAGTTCGAGAGGGCTGTGGGAGCGGTAATAATCTGTGCCCTGAACCTCAATTGGGATTTCCACTCCCAACTGCGCGCCGAGCCGAGCGGAGGGTTTTCGCTCTGGGATGGTATCGGCATGGTGTTCAGCGTCGATATCCAACCCCAGTGTTACGTATAACGGTGGCTTTGCCGGCTCGTTGACGGTCTCCGGTCCGGTCACTTCGATGGTTCCGCGCATGCGCCAGTGGTTCACGCTGCACCAGCGCGTGCAGTAGAAGACGTACTTGCCCGGTTTGTCAAAGGTAAGGGTTACTTCGGTCATCTCGCCGGGGATAACGTCAACCGGTGGCTGGTCGCTTTGCCCGATGGCAAAACTATGCATGACATCGTCTGAGGTCAGGCGCAGGTGCAGGGGTTGACCAACCTCCGCGGTCAAGTTCTCTGGAGTCCAGCCGCCAGTCTCCGCCATGCGAGCGTGGATCACGATGCCGCTTGAGCGCACCTGCCACGCTACCAGGGGGATGGCGATGGCAGCAAGGATCAAAACCAGAACGATGAAGCGTGCAATCCACTCTTTGTACACGAGCTATCCGACCAGCAACCAGAGCATGATCAGCGAAAATGCCAGGCAAAACGCCAGGAGGGGAAGTGTCTGGCGGAAACCCGACGGATTACCTGTCCTCCCCAATCGTTGAGCAACACTGGCAGACCAAAACAACCCAACCGACAGGAGAAGGACCTGGAAGATAGGGCTAAAACCTGATACGTCCGGAGCCCATGAAGTATTGGCTGTGCCAAGCAGGTCCCACCCCCAGCCAAGTGGGTCGGAGAGCACGGTGAGGACGTAATTTATTTTCGGTAAAGCGAAAGAGATGGTGAACGCAATCCAGGCGAAAAGACCTAAGGGTAGTAAAACTTGAGCCTGACTGGCGAGAGCGCTGCGTAACGGAGACTTTTTGCCAGACAGTCGTTGACCTGTCCAAACAGCAAGGGCAAAGGAGCCAGGCATCAGCAGCAGGTTGAGCGCAAGAAAACCTAATCCGTAGCGCATCCATGCAGATGAGCCAATGGAGAACGCAGCCGATTTCAAGCTACCCCATGGTCCGGTGAAGACCACCGAAAAGGCAAGAGCCGATCCCAGCATCACCAGCGCCAGGAATGCCTCATCCAGCCGTATGGACGGGCGCCCCCCTTTATGCTCGGCAACCAAATCCGCCCCAAACGGGCGCAAATTGACGGCGATGTTGTCGGATGGACAGGAACGCAGACATTCCATACACAGACCGCATTGGGCGCTATCGCGCAGAGCCACCGGATAAAGCCCCCATGGGCAGCTCTGGTAGCAGGTCTTCTCGCTGTGCGCCGCGCAAATGGCGGTATCGATCACGCGCACCTCAACCGGGGCAGTTTTGGCGTAGATGCCGATGAAGCCGCCAATTGGACAAATGTAGTTGCAGAAGGCGCGCCGCTCGAAGACCAGGCTCAAGACAAATGCTAACCCAAACAGTCCCAACAAGACCCAGGCTGTCAGGCGCGCATCCGTCAGCGTGACCGCGCTGAACAATCCGATCAGGAGAAAGCCGCCGGACTGCAGCCAGGAGCCTTTCAATCTTTTCGACCACCTCAGGTTCAATCCGAACCGCCGGCGGCTTTTTTCAAGGATGCCGCCTTGCTGCAGCCAGTCGCCGGGCAGTGGTATGGGACATACGCTGCACCATGAGCGCCCGCCTAAAGGGATGAACGCCAGTTTGAGCGCTGTCCACCAGGCAATCCAGACGAAGATAATGGCAAAGTTGTGACTTCCCACTCGCGAGCCAAACAAGCCGGCGATGATGGTGAAGATGAAACCAGCCAGGGTCAAAGAACGCACCAGGAACTGCGGCAAGCGGCTCTCAAGAAGGGGTCGAATCCAAGGAAGGCGATAGAGATTGATCCGCCCTGAACGCGCGGATCGCGCAGCCCTTGAACGACCTCCTTTGTCCTCAGAGATCCTTTCTTCCCAGACAATTTCCTGGAGCTTGTTCACTTCCGAATTCCCCAAACGCCAGCAAGGAGCGCCAAGAATGCCAATAATATGCCACGCCAAAACAAATGATTTTGTCCCACCTGGAGCTTACCGATCATAAAAGGGTGCATGTTGCCACAGGTAACTGTGCACCGAAAACGGAATGACCCTTGCTGATCTGCGACAAAGGTCAGGCGGGCAGTCTGTCCTGGATCTGATGTGGTTTCGAGATCATAGCCGTCAATCGCCAAACCATGCACCACATCTGTGGCAGATAACTCGATCGTCACCTTATCTCCGGGATTCACAGAAAGCACAGCGGGGTTGTAGGCAAACTGGCTGGCTTCGATCTTGAAAATTCGCTCAACCGGGATTGTTGCATTGGCTGGTATAGGCAAGGACAAGACCAGAAATACCAGACTTGCCAGTGCAACCCATCGAGATATCCAGAAAATTCTCTGCACTTCAGGCTTCACATTTCACCCGCTCTGGTCAGGGCATATTCGATGGTCCGTATTGAGCATATGTCCGATCGACATATGCCTTGATTTCCGGAATTGTCTTTCCCTGTTTGAGCAGGCGCATCGTGTCCTGGGTAATATCCACACAGATCGAGCATCCCAGGGCATGCGTATCGTAATTAACCTTCCCGTCATCCTCTACACTGGATACGTAACACGAGTAGTTGGACGTATGCCCCATCGCCCCGCAGCCGCAATAGCATGGAAGCTGCTTCATGACGTCCGGGTTTGCAATGTTAAATTGATATGCTTGCTGGACAGTCAGCGGAGCATTCTTCACATCGGATGGCATCCCATCCATGGAAGCCATCGCTAATTCATGGTTATCTTCAGAAGTTTGAGCACCACAGGCAGTCAGTAAGCCTGAAACCACAAGCAGCAACACTAAAAAAAGGAGCAAGGAGCGGCGAAACATTCGGGGCATGGATAGCATCTCCAACAGTAAGTTATCTGAAGAGATTATATGAGAGACAACCCGTGACTTATAGCGCAATCTGACGGGTTCGCATATAGGCACAATTGCCTATTGATAAGCAAATATGCTCATCCCCAACAGGGCTACGTGGCGCATGACAAAGGGGATAGAGACAGGTATGATGAACACAGATCGGTTGAAAAAGCGGATAAGAAGCCACGAGAAGTGTCGACGAATAAACGATTCTTATTGCCGGTTGTAATTGGCTTGTTGGGCGCGGCGTTGCTCACCGGCTTCTATTGAGAATGCAGCTTTGGTCTCAAGTGAAAGATCTGGAGGTACTTTTATGAAAGGCTGGTGTCTGATCCTCGTCGGGGTTGTGTTGCTTGGCTGCGGAATCGCCTCGCCAATACGTTGGAATATCCGAACAATCCCTGGTTCGCCTTGGGAAGCGGAGAGCTTCGCTTCCAATGGTGAACGCATCTACTTCACGGCTACGAACGAGCAGGGAGAGGCTATCCCTTACGAGGGCGGTCCTGCTTATGGGGGGATGATGATGCAGAGCCGGCTCGCCTGTGTTTCTTGCCATGGCGCAGACGGGCGCGGCGGCATCCACGTCATGCATATGCAGGTGATGGATGCCCCCGACATCCGCTACAAGGCTCTCAACAGCGAAGTTGGTGAACATGAGAACAATCAGGATGGGATTGAGCATTTCCCGGGTGAGTACAACCTGGATGCCTTCCGTCAGGCGGTAGTGAACGGGAAACACCCGGACGGAGAGCCGCTGAGCGCGGACATGCCCCGCTGGGAGATAAGCGACGAAGATTTGACAGCGCTTTTAGAATATTTGAAGTTGTTGCCGTAATGATACAGGGATAAGCCTTTTTTTCCACACGCTCCACGAATCCTTTTACATTCGCTCGATAGGATTTAGTCAGCATAGCTAATATATTGCGGTCACCTTCGGATAGGCTCGATCTGGGTTAACGATCAAGACATCGTTCGCAAAGTTAATCAAAGCCTTCCATTTTCCGAACGCGAAGACAACGTGCTTCGGTCCGCAACGCAGGCAGCCAATAGAGCTATCGCACAGGAGGTTGACATCAACGACAGCACCTTGCATCACTTGTTTTGGAATGTATATTGCAATTGCTGTCTCCGCGGGTCGAGCCAGACGCATTGCTCTGCTTGCATGAATGACTACTGCTTGCCATCGAAATACATGCATCTTCTCAGGTGTACGCAACTTGGTGAACAATACGGCTAAGTATGTAGACCCTTCTTAATTCGGACATTATTCATAGCACGGGATGTATGCGACATATTAAATGGCTGGAGCCGACTGCTCCTCGCTTCGCTCGGTGTGGCTGAACGCTGCCGTTAGCCAGCCCATGACCTTCTTACATCAGTGTCACCCACGCTTACGCGTTTCAAGCCAGACACGATCTCCTTCGCCCCGCTTACCCGCCAGCAAATCCGCCAGATTGGTCAGTGAAACGATCAATGACTTATTCCCCAGGCAGTAATTGATCTCACTGCGGATAGGTTTTGGGATTCACGGGGATCAGCACCGGGCTGATCTCGGTCGGACAGCCCATCGGCGAGCTCGTCACGCGCATCTCGTCGGCGAAGAGTGATTGCTAGTCATCCAGTTCAGCGCTATTACTGGTGTCAATGACGATTTTGTCTTAAGATATAATTGTTTTACCGATGTTATGACAGACATATGGCAATGAATTACATATTTGTTTCGTCTCTCTCGAAGTCCTCAGTATGATTGTATAAACCGTAAGTCTGTAATGGGCGCACCATATGCGAAAGGCTGACTCACTCATCCGCACGAAGTTGCGCCCGCCTTTCACCCGGACAAAGCTGGTCACCCGTCCGCGGCTCCAGGAAAAGATTGCGCAAGGGTTGCGCGGTCCCCTGACCTTGATTACAGCCCCAGCCGGTTTTGGCAAGACCACCCTTTTGGCATCCTGTGTAGAAAGTTGCGGAATGCCCGTGGCTTGGCTGTCTTTGGATAAGAACGACAACCAGATTGGGCGTTTCCTGAGCTACTTAATCGCTGCGCTGCGCGAGGCTGACCATGCCATCGGAAGCGCAGCCATACAGCTCTTGGTTGTCTCACAAGAAGCTCCGATTGAAGCAATCCTGACCAGCCTCATCAATGAACTCGATTCTGCCGGCAGAGAAACAGTCCTGGTACTGGATGATTACCAGTTGATCACCAGCCAGGCAGTGCATGAGCAAATGGAGTTTTTGCTCGAACACTGTCCCAGAACGTTCCACCTGGTGATAGCGACCCGTTCGGATCCCCCGCTCCGGTTAGCCCGTTTGCGCGCCCGTGGTCAGACGATTGAGCTGCGGGCTGCCGATCTGCGCTTTACCGAGGGGGAGGCTGCCCAATTCCTGAACGACGTTATGGGGCTTCACCTCGATGCAGGGGCAGTGGCAACTCTAGCGGAGCGTACCGAAGGCTGGATCGCAGGCTTGCAGATGGCGGCTCTCTCCATGCGCGATCGTGAAGATGTGCTCGGATTCATCGATGGCTTCTCGGGCACCAATCGTTACATTCTGGATTACCTGCTGGAGGAGGTGCTGTCAAATCAGCCGCCTGAGATCCAGCATTTTTTGCTATGCACGTCAATATTGGAACGCCTGTCCGCTCCTCTCTGCGATGCAGTCACTTCGGCTTCACTCCGTACAAGCCTGACAGACGGCGAAGGATTGAAGAGCCAATCAGTCACTATCCTTGAGTACCTGGAACGAGCAAATCTCTTTCTGATACCACTCGATGATAAACGCATATGGTATCGCTATCACCAACTCTTTGCCGACCTGCTACAGATGCAACTTCACAAAGTCATTGGCGCACAGGGTACGACAATATTGCATCTACACGCGGCGCACTGGTATGAACAAAACGGTTTTATCCTGGAGGCGATTAACCATGCGTCCGTAGCGTCGGATGACGCAATGGTCGAGCGTTTGATCGAACAGAATTACTTGAAAATGGCAAATATCGGTGAGATGTCGTCAGTCCGTTACTGGATGGGGAAGTTAAGCGAGGAACTTATCCACCGAAGACCATGGTTATGTCTGTACGAAGCGATGAGGCATTCCTGGTTTGGCGAAATAGATAAAACTCTTTTGTTGCTGGGTGAAGCTGAAAAGCACATTCGCTCCAGAATATCGAATGGTGCTCCAGATGCCGATACACGGGCATTGTTGGGATATCATGACTATGTTAAAAGTCGGGTTACTGCAATGGAGGGTGATACTCGCCATGCCATCGAGTTGTGTCGGAATGCTCGGGAAATCATTCCTGCGGATAACCTGGGTCTACAGATTGATGTGAGCATTACGCTTGGTTATGAATATTTCTTGTACGGCGATTTTGTAAATGCCGAAAAGATATTGCGCGAGATGATACACACAGGCGATAACGTCAGAGCGATCAATAACCCTGTTGCCGGATATGCTTTGCTGGCAAGGTTGTACGCTTATCAGGGTCGGCTGCACGAAGCGTATGCTTTACTCAAGAAATCTGAACGAACAGTCAGGGAAGCAAGCGGTCAAACCCTTGGATTGGTCGGTCTTATAGATGTTGGAATAGCTGCTCTGTTGTGCGAATGGAATGACATAGAAGAGGCTATTTTTCTTTTGAAACAAGGTATGGAACTGCTCCCCTGGTGGGGCAAGGCGGATGATTTATGTCTGGCTTACAGTACTCTGGCACGCGCTCAATTAGCGCTGGGGAATTTTATGGAGGCTAAAAAAGCAATTGATAAAGCCTCCCAACTCATCCAAACCTGTGGCGTTTTTTCTGAAGCCAAGAACGTGATTGAGGCTTACCAGATAAAATTGTGGCTGATACAAGGCGATTGGTTAGCAGTTGACCACTGGATTGGTGTTGAAGAAAACCGTTTTACTCCACCCGATTCAATTCGATATGAAGATGAGCGTAGGGGAATTACACTGGCGCGTGCCCTTCTCGGGCGTGACAAACCCAACCAGTCCATCCATCTGTTGACGCGCCTGGAAGAATCATCCCGATCGGCTGGCAGGATGGGTCACCTTCTGGAAATCTTGTTGCTCAAAGCGTTAGCAATGCAGGCGTTAGGGGATTCAGAAAGCACCTTTCTGAGCCTGACAAATTGCCTTACATTTGCTGAGCCAGAAGGGTACAGGCGGATTTTCCTGGACGAGGGCAAACCCATGCAGCAATTGCTCGCCAGTTGGTTGACAAAAGCCAACCCCGGTTCATTGCGAGATTATGCCGGTCATTTACTCTCTAAATTTGAAGAAGAGATAGGGTCGACTCCGTTGGGGGGAAAACATGCACCTCCGATTAGCTCTTTTCAGACAGCCTTGGGAGAGGCACTGATTGAGCCATTGAGTCGGCGCGAGCTTGAGGTTCTCCAGCAGATCGCCGTGGGCAGGACTAATCAGGAGATCGCCCGCCAGCTATTCATATCCCCAGGCACTGTCAAAGCCCATACTGCCAGTATCTACCGTAAGCTGGACGTCGCCAACCGCACCGAAGCGGTGACACGTGCCAGGCAGCTTGGCATCTTGTCATAACTCCTCCAACACTTTTCAAGTAAATCCCGAAAAATAAACCCCAATTATGCCCTTTGGCAGATGCGGGTTGTTTTAGCGCGCGCGATACTGTATGTAACTCTTATATGTTGGGAGAGATATCCATGAAAACCCATAACTTCAAGAACATAATGGCTCGAACTCTGCTCAATTTACTTTATGTTGTTATAAAGTAAGAGGAATGACAAAATGCCAGAATACTACGAGATCAAGATCAAGGGACATCTGGATGAATATTGGTTGGAGTGGTTCGAAGGATTGAAGCTCGAGCACCTGGAAGAGGATGAGACCCTGCTTTCCGGTCTGCTGCCCGACCAGGCGGCGCTGCATGGTTTGTTAGAGCGCATCCGCGATCTCAATCTAAGGTTGATCTCGGTAACCTCTATCACCCCATCTACCCAAGATCCTGATAATAAAAAAGGCAAGGAACCATGAACAAAATCTTCACGAGAATTGGCTGGAGGATCGGCGACTGGCAGCGCTGGGCGCCCTACGCGGCGGTCGCATGGTCGCTCATTTACGCCATGTTGGGAATCTACTGGGCAGCGAGCGGGCGCGGATTCCCTTACACCCTCGAAGCCGCGTCCGACGGTTTAGGTCCATTGCTCGGTCGATTTGGACCGGGCGTAGCCTGGGTTGTGGTGATGATGGCAGGGATTCCTGCGGCGATGGTGGGAACGACGATGCTGCGTGGAGTGCGAGGCAGGGTGCTCCAGCCTCTCCTCATAGCTGCTGGAGTGTTGCTCGCCGGGGTCCTGCTGCTGCTCATGACCAGCCTCAGCCTGCTGGTCAAGTTCGGCTATCTGCCCCTTGCCGTCATCAATATCGTCCAGGGCACAGAGTTTAGCCAGACCTACCTGGAAGGTCTGACCCAGTGGAAGACAGTCCATCAATTTCTGTGTCTGGCTGGTGGGTTTCTCTGGCTGGCGGCTACCTTTTGTTACGTCCGCAGGAGCGTGAATGCCTGCCTGTATTGTGGGCGGAGGGATGGCTCGCAGGGGTGGACGAGTCCGAGCCAGGCGGCGCGTTGGGGACGGATCGCCGTGTATGTGGCAATGGTGGTGCCTGTCTTCTACGCTTTCACCCGTTATGCATGGGCGCTGGGGTTTCCGCTGGGGATGGACGAGACGCGGTTTCGAAGTGGGCGAGAGATTTGGCTCGCTGGAGCACTTTCCCACGGGAGCTTCATGCTGGTGGGAGCAGTTCTCATGCTCGGATTGGTGCAACGCTGGGGCGAGGAGTTCCCACGCTGGATGCTTGGTCTGACTGGACGCCGGGTGCCCATCGCTCTGGCGGTCATCCCTGCCTCACTCGTATCGGTGTTACTGGTGGTGGGCGGCATCGGGATTTGGTCCGGCTTAGACCAGATGATCGCCAACCTGGCAGTCATGGATGCGGAAGCAATAGAAGTCACCTGTGCAATCCTCTTCGAGGCAGGTCCTACCTTGCTGTTCCCGCTTTGGGGTGTAGCGCTTGCGGTGGCAACATTGGGCTACTACTACCGGCGGCGCGGACCATGCAGCGTGTGTGGTCGAGGCGCATCTGGCGAAGTCGGGGGATTATCCGTTATCCCCATCCCATCTCGTCACTCCTGAGCGCATCCTACCGGACAATCAAAATCACGAGTAAGAGAAAGGAATTGGCAATGTCCACATTATTAATTGCACTCTCAACCTGGCTTCACGCCCTGGCAACCATTGTGATGATTGGTTATTATGTATTCACCAGCCTGATCTACCTGCCCATTTTCAAACAACAAATGAGCGCAAACACCCTGCGCGAGCTTCTCGAGCAGAGCTCCGCCCGCCTGCGACCTTTCTTTGGCGGCTCGTTGCTCATTTTCCTGGTTACCGGCACCCACCTCATGTTGATTAACCAGAACTACCTGGGTCTTGGCAACTTCTTCGGTAACCTGTGGAGCGTAATGATCGTGGTCAAGCACGTATTGGTGCTGACGTTCCTTGCCCTGGCTGTTTTTTCCGAGCGAGTCTTCCTGGCAAAGGTCAGCGACCAGCATCCCAAGGCTTTGCAGCAGTTCGGTTGGGCGGTGAACATCAACTTGATCCAGGGGGTGATCATCCTCCTGCTGACCGCGATCGCACAGGCAGGTTAGGCTATTGAATGTGCTAACCAAATGGAATCACACATTGAGCAACCACAAACATCAGCATCTGGGGTAAAGCAGAGCAAATTGAACCCCCAGTATGTCATCGCGGCGCTGTCGCTCATCATGGCGCTACAAATGACCAGCTATGTGATGATCACGCCACTATTCGCCCGACGCTTCGAAGAATTCGGCGCTGGGGTGAAAGCACTGGGAATGAGCTCGATGGCGTTTGCCATCACGAGCGTAGTTGCTGCCCCTTTTATGGGCGCACTCTCGGATCGATTAGGGCGGCGACCGCTAATACTGGGGTCGCTTGCGATGTACATGGCGGCTTTTTTAGGATATCTACTGGCTCCATCAGTAAATTCCCTGATCGCCGTGCGCGGTCTGGCAGGAGCCTTCACCGCCGGGCTGATCCCGGCAGTCACCGGGCTGGCTTCGGATATTGCCCCACAGCAGCGTCGTGCCCAGTGGATCGGTTTTGTGGTTGGCGGCGCATCGTTCGGATGGGTGGCAGGACCAATCGCAGGTGGTATGATCTTCGACCATTGGGGCTATAACACAGCGCTGACCATTTCAATTGCCATCGCCAGCCTGACTTTTGTGATTGCCCTGTTGGCAATCTCCAATCGTTACCGCACGTCGGGACAAACTGCCTCTGAACAATGGTCACGCCAGATCACAGGGCAGCGTAGAAATTTGCTCAATTCTATGACCAATCTGCGCAGCACACTGCCCAGGTCGCTACCAGCCTTTGTTGCCTTGTTGTTCATTTGCCTGGCTGTTATGTTTGCCTGGGCGTTCATGGAACCTGAGTTCATGTTCTATGTCTACAACGATCTGGGCTGGTCATCGTCCATGCTTGGGCTAGCGATGAGCGCATATGGAGCAACAATGATGTTGGGGGAATTCGGATTTGGTCGGTTGAGCGACTGGTGGGGAAGGAAGCCGGTCATCCTGACCGGTTTGGTGCTGTTCTCAACCCAGTTCATCGGGCTGGCACTTTTCAGCAACTACACTCTAATTACAGCATCCTTCGCCATTGCCGGGATGGGAAATGCCTTATTCGACCCAGCCTTAACGGCTTCTATCCTGGATATTTCACCCACAGGACACCATGCACGTATCCTGGGCATCAAGCACTCGGCGTCATTATTAGGAAATATCCTGGGTCCAGCGCTGATTGTGTTGGTGACTTCCACGTTGAGCGCAGTCGTAATCTTCATGATGGCAACTGGCATGGTCATGTTAGCAATCGTGGTGGGATTGAGCATCCGCATGGTTGCGCGGCATGCAGGTGGAGAGCCTGAAACTGTTACTTGCCTCCTGCAATAGCGGGAGACGATAGGAGCGTAGATCATGACACACATGCAAATTCGAGATGTATCCCTCTTCGTCAAGATTATGGGGCAGGGATATCCGCTGGTGCTCATGCACGGTGGTCCCAGCCTGGATCACACCACCTTGCTGCCCTTGGAGCCTTTAGCCGACCAATACAGTCTGATCTTCTATGACCACCGCTGCAACGGTCGCTCTGAAGGAGCGGACGTTTCCTCGATGACGATGGACAACCTTACCGCCGATGCAGACGCTCTGCGCCAGGCGCTGGGCTACGACCAGTGGGCGGTGCTCGGGCATTCTTTTGGCGGCAACGTCGCCCTGGAGTATGCGCTGCGCTATCCCCAAAATCTCTCGCGCCTGATCTTGATGAACACCTGTGGCGACCAATGGTGGGCGAATCACAATGCTCCAGAACTGCTGGCGAAACGGGGCTTTAGCGCCGACACCGTAGAAGCAGCCCGCCGTTTCTTTAACGGGCGGGTGACAGTCGGCGAATATCTTCCCACTGTGATGAAACTTATCAGAGCATACTCATATCATTCCAGCTTTTGGTACCATCCCAGCCTTATGACGCTTGCCATGAAAGTGGGATTAGGTCCCCCCATGAAATTGCGCCCCGAAGCACTCATCTTTGGTTACCAAAATATGCAGGGTTGGACGGTCATGGACCGCCTCGGCGAGATTAAGGTGCCGACCCTGGTTGTGGCAGGGCGCTACGACTTTCTATTCCCGCCGGAACATCAAGCCATCCTGGCAGATCGAATACCGGACGCTCGCCTGGAGTTAATCGAGTGTGCCGGTCATAATCCACAAGTGGAGGAGTCGGATGTCACAGTCGGGATTATCCGGAGATTTTTAGCCGAAACACCTCCGGTCTATGCCTGAGTGGAGGTTATCATGTTGCAAAAGAAGACATTGACGATTTTTCAGGCAATACGTCTCCGCTATGCTATCCTGATCGTCTTGCTGCTGGTAGCTGTCTACTGGTTCGGAATCCACCCGTGGATGATGAACTGGGGCTCCACGGAAGCAGAACGTCAAATGGCTCTGACCGGCGACGAGCTGCATCCAGGCACTTCCGGACATTCCACCCAGGCGATCACCATCCACGCCCCGGTAGAGGTCGTCTGGCAATGGCTGGTGCAGATCGGGCAGGACCGCGCTGGCTTCTATACGTATACCTGGCTCGAGAACCTGGTCGGAGCGGATATTCACAATACGAACGAGATTCGCCCGGAATGGCAGACTCTGGCGGTCGGGGATATCTGGAGGGTGGTCCCGCCCGATTACCTGGGGGATGTGGGAAAAGATGCCGGTTTCCGGGTGTTGATCAGCGAGCCGCGCCACGCGCTTGTTCTCGATGTAATGGGGGCGTTCGTGCTTATACCCATTGATGAGAATACGACGCGGTTGCTTGTGCGCGGTGAAGCTGTACCGGCTGATGCGATGATGACGATGGCGGTGGACCCCATTGTCTTCACCATGTCTCGGCGGATGCTGCTGGGGCTTAAGGCTCGCGCCGAGGGCAATCCCGACGCGCCCGCTGCGCTCATGGCAATGGCGTATCTCGGCTGGGTGACTACGGGTATCACCGTTGCCGCTCTATTTTTGGTCGAACGAAGGTGCCGGTTTTGGCTGGCGCTCCCGCTCCTGGCAACGCTACCCGCGCTGCTGATGGGCAATGACATCCAGGCTGCATTAGCGGCATTTCTGGCTGTCGGCATCACTGCGCTCGGGTTCCTGATCTACGGCAGAAGCTTCTGGGGAATCTGGCTCCTCATCGGGTCGGTCGTATTGCTGACATTATTACTGGCTCCAGAGGCTTACATTGCCATTGGCTTGACGTTCGCTGTAATACTCATAGCTGCCCTGGTCCTGACGGTCGCCAGTCGCTTTGGAGCAGCGGAGTCAGGAGGACAGATAGCTACGCCAACACAGTAATAGCTCGTATGGAAAAGCGATCAATTTTAGCCCTCAGTCAAAAGGAGAAAATCATGGACACTAAATCTAATCCAACTGCTGAAAAGACTTTCGCTTGCGAAACCTGTAAGATGCGCAAAAAGGCAGAGGCAAACCCCAAAACCCTGATGGCGCGGCTTTGGCGCTGGCACACCGGTTGGTGTCCTGGCTGGAAAGCATACCAAGCGCACCTGGTCGAGCAGGCTAAAGCCAAAGGATGAGCCTGGAGAAGCGAGAAATTCTATGTTGGAGAGCATAACCAATGAGGATGCTCAATATGCCCTCGATATCGTCAACAGGATCTGCGATGAAGTAGGACCTGGCTTGGCTGGCAGTCTTCAGGAGCGGGAACGGGCTGAGATATTAAAAAAAGAATTCGAAGCCCACCTGGGCGCTGAAAATGTTGTGCTAGAGGAATTCACCCTGGCGCCAATGGCGTTTCAGGGTGTCCTCCGCACCAGCGCTCTATTTACCTTCATCGCTGCCCTGTTGAATATTTCTATAGGGCGTTTTACGGGAGTCTCTCCCTGGATGACCACACTGGCATCCCTGGTATTCGCAATCCTCTCAGCATTGCCAATCATCTTCGAGACGATCATGTACCGCGAGTTTGTCGATTCAATTTTCCCGCAGAAACAATCAGTGAATTTGATCGGCACGCTACGCAAACCCGGCACCGAAAATGTGAAGCGACTTATCATCCTGAGTGGTCACCATGATAGCGCACTGGAATTCATCTGGCTGCGCATGCTTGGCGGTGTGAAACGACTGGTCAGCCAGGGTATTCACCAGGATGGCGTCTGGGGAAAAAACCCGGTTCGTATTCTGACAGTGATATTCGTTTTCACTACGGTGACGATGTTCCTTGGACCGGTTATCATGCTGCTAATGAGTCTGATCCAGCTCTCCGGAATCATTGTGGGTAGCGCCGCCATCGCCCGCTTCGGAACACTTGGGTGGGTAGTGCTGGCTTTTCCGATCGTCCCGTCAATCATCATCGGATTGTCCTATATCAGGAGAGGCAAGGGTGGCGGAATCGTGCCCGGCGCGGGAGATAATCTCTCTGCCAGCGCCCTTGTGGTGGCGATGTGCAGGGTACTGGCGCAAAACCCTGCTTGTATTCCTGATCATACTGAAATCCGTTTCATTTCTTTCGGCAGCGAGGAAGCCGGGCTGCGCGGTTCCCGCCGCTATGTGAAGCGCCACCTTGACGAATTAAGACGTCTGGAGGCGCGCATCCTTAATTTTGAGATCGTCACGCATCCAGAAATTGCCATCCTGACCACCGATGTGACCGGCGTGAAGAATGCTCCAGAAATGGTGGTAAGCGTTGTTGCTGCAGCACAACGAGCAGGGGTGCCCCATAAAGTCAAAAGCAACCCCACCAGTGGAGGTGGAAGCGATGCAGGTCCTTTCAGTCAGGCGGGTCTCAAAGCTCTGACGCTGCAGCCCTTCAAGATGCCGGAGCAAATGCTGGATTTCTATCACCAGCAGTGGGATACCCCTGAAGTTCTGACTCTTGAGCCGCTGTTAAATGCGCTGAAGCTGACATTCGAGTGGGTGTGCAACGGAGGGGATTTGTAGGTGAGTTAAAGCCATGAACATCGAAAAATACCTGTTTCCATCTTTTATTGCTTGTGCCGGGCTGGCGCTAGTCTACCGTATACTTGCCAGAGCCAACTCGGCAAAACCGCTCTCGAAGAAGACAAACTATGATGAAATTGACGCCTACATCGAGAGTCAGATGCGCCGCCTGCACATCCCAGGCGCATCGCTTGCCATCGTCGAGGGAGACCAAATCGTGCACGTGAAGGGCTTTGGCTATGCCCGCCCCGGCGGTGAAGTGCCAGCCCCGCAGACCCCTTTCTTCATCGGCTCGCTCACCAAGTCTTTCACCGCCCTGGCGGTGATGCAATTGGTCGAGGCTGGCAAGGTCGAGCTGGACGCCCCGGTGCAACGCTACTTGCCCTGGTTCCGGGTGGCGGATCCGCAAGCATCCACCCAGATCACGCTGCGCCATTTGTTAAACCAGACCAGCGGCTTGCCAGTATCCCTCGGACTGGCTGGTCTATCCGATTTCGATGCAAGTCTGGATGCTACAGAGCGCCAGGTGCGGTCTCTATCCACGCTCAAGCTAAGCCGATCGGTGGGGACAAAGTTCGAGTACACCAATACAAACTACAACGTGCTGGGGTTGGTAATCGAAGCTGCCAGCGGGGAATCTTATCCCGATTATATTCAGCGACACATCTTCAGCCCCCTGGAAATGCACCACAGCTACACCTCGAAGTCTGACGCGCAGCAGAACGGGCTAGCGATAGGTCACCGCTACTGGTTTGGTTTCCCCGCTCCTGCGCCTCATCTCTCCGTTCCATTGGGTTCCCTTCCATCCGGTCAACTCATTTCCAGCGCTGAGGACATGGCGCATTACCTGATTGCCTATCTGAACGACGGCTTTTACGGGGACAAACAAATCCTCACGAAAGCAGGCATCGCTGAACTTCTCCGCCCGGCAGCGGAAATAATCGAAATGGGTTTAAAGATAGGCTACTACGGCATGGGCTGGATCAACCAGGAGTTTGACGGGATCAGGATCGTCTCGCATAGCGGCATTGTCCCCGACTTTGGCGCCTTCATGGCTCTGGTGCCGGAACAGAAGAAAGGTATCGTCTTGCTCATCAATGCCAACCACGCCATGCTGAAAATGACATTTGATGAGGTGGGTCTTGGCGTGGCGCAGCGTCTCGCCGGAGCGCCCATTTCGCGACAGGTTTTCAGCGCAGCTCCCTGGGTAATGCGCGGCCTGCTGCTCATTCCTATCTTGCAGATTGCAGGCGTTGTCGCCACATTCCGGTTATTACATCGCTGGCGCGCCGATCCGGCTTTCCAACCAAGCCGCGGGCGTATGTGGAGGCAGTATATTCTCCTTCCGCTGATTCCCAACCTGCTGACTGCTCTCACCCTGATCCCGATGCTGGGTAAAATGCGTGGCTTTATGAAGCTCTTCGCGCGCGACTATTCCTGGATTGCCCTGATTTGTGGTAGCTTTGCCGGGATTTGGTCCATCCTGCGTACCGGGATGATCCTCCGGACGATAAAACAGCGAAATGATTGAAAATGGCTGAGACATTACTGACAAAATTTATTATCGCCTTGATCATCTTCCTTTTGTTGATCTTTATTCAATGGAAAAGTACATTTTCTCATCCAGCATTACTCGTCTTATTTTTCGCTGTTTTCTTCATCGATAATCTCTCAATTGTCCTTGTTAATCGTTTCAATTTCCTGCAAATAATCCCGAATTCAGTTTGGGAAGGATTTTTGATCTTGAGTTGGAGTGGCAAGCTTTATAGCATCATATGTATGGTGCTTCTTCTCTATATGGCAAGAAAGAAGCTCCGTAAAGACGCTGTTGGTTTGACTTTACGCCAGGTTACAGGATCGATTCTTCCAGCCTGCATTGTCACCATCCTGCTTGCAGCCTGGGCTTTGCTCGTGGGGATCTCTTCGCCGAAAGGCAAGCTCGATATTCCAGCCCTTGCATACCTTGCGATCATGCCCAGTCTGAACGAGGAGTTGGTGTATCGGGGAATTCTCCTGGCAATTCTGATAAAGATCATCCCAGGGAATTTGATGTTATTTGGAGCTCCTTTTGGATGGGGAATAATCGTTACCTCACTGCTCTTCGGATTACTCCATGGGTTCTGGTTAGATAGCGACCTGGCTGTTCATATTGAGGTGATTGCATTACGAAATGCAATCATATCTGGCTTGATATTTGCCTGGTTAAGAGCACGAACCGGGAGTTTGGTCATGCCAATGATCCCTCATGGTCTGGAAGATTTTCTGTTCTTTCTACCGAGGATGGTGTACTCATGAATAACAAATACGGACCCTACCAAATCATTGACCTCACACCCGGGCGTCGCATTTGGGTGAACACGCTCGAGGTTTCCTGGAAGGCGCACGCGATCTACGGGCTTCTGGAAGTAGATGTCACGCGAGCCAGGAAGTATATCGCCGAGCATAAGGCTCGCACTGGAGAGAGCTTATCCTTCACGGCTTTCCTGGCTGTGTGCCTGGGTCGCGCCGTAGCAGAACATAAGGAGGTCCAGGCTGTCCTGAAAGGTCGTCGGCAGGTTATGATATTCGATGACGTGAATATTGGTTTGATGGTCGAACACAAGGCTGGGGGGAAAGGCGCTTTGATGGGGCATGTGATCCAGGGCGCCAACCGCAAGACTTACAGAGAGATCCATGATGAGATTCGATCGGTGCAGTCCGCACCAGTGCCCTCTGGCAGGGGCATGCCATCCTGGTTTCGGTCTGCCATGCTGCTGCCGTTGCCGTTCTCCAGGCTGATGATGGCTCTTCTAGCGTGGAACAGGCGTCGTGACCCGCTGAGCTTTGTGTCCATGGGGGGCACGGTGGCGATCACCTCGGTTGGGATGTTTGGCGGAGGTCACAGCGGTTGGGGGCTGACGCCCACGCCTCAATCGCTTGGCTTGGTGGTAGGCGGCATCGCCTGGAAGCCAGCCGTTGTAGAGGGGCGCATTGAGCCGCGCGAGATCCTCAACTTGACCGTGATGTTCGATCACGATGTGGTCGATGGAGCTCCCGCCACCCGCTTTACCCGGCGATTGATAGAGCTGATCGAGAGCGGGTACGGGCTGATTGAAACGGATGAACGATAAATAATCATCACTACCCGAAAGGGGTTGATTCCATGCTCGACAACGAAAAGTTCACAACTCTTCTCAACGCTTATCGTGCCGAAATAATGGCAAAAAGCCCGAAGTCATTATCCACCTGGCAAATGAATCGAACGGTTATGCCGGCGGGTGTGGGCAGCCTATTCAGGCTGGCGGACCCCTTCCCGATGATCGTTAAGCGAGCAGAAGGCGCCAGAATATGGGACATAGATGACAACGAATACCTGGACTTCATGCTTGGTTTCTCGGTCATGATCCTGGGCAACACGCCAGACGAGGTTCAAGAGGCAATCCGAGAGGCGCTCTCGCACGGGACTCATTACGGGCAATGCCACGAGCACGAGTATGCCTTTGCCAGGCTGTTCTGCGATATGGTCCCGGGTGTTGAGAAAGTGACCTTCTGCAACTCAGGGACAGAAGCCACCCTGTACGCCTGTCGGTTAGCGCGCGCCACGACCGGCAAACCGCTGATGGCGAAATTCGAGGGCGGGTATCACGGGACGCATGACCTGTTGGCGGTCAGCTTCGGACGACCGCGCCAAACACCTGCTATGTTCGGACCGGTCGAGGATCCCATGGCGATCCCCGAGAGTCCTGGGCTTGCCGAGGGCGCCTGGAAAGAAACAATCGTCCTGCCATTTAACCACCCGGCAGCTTTCGATAAGATCAAGCGATATGCAGACCGGCTGGCTGGCGTGATTATCGAGCCGGTGCAGGGCGCGGGTGGCGCAATACCGGCTGAGCAAGAGTTTCTGGCGGAGCTGCGCAGGGTGACGCGTGAGATCGGATCTCTTCTCATTTTCGATGAGGTGATCACAGGTTTTCGTCTGGCTCCTGGCGGGGGTCAGGAGTACTTCGGCGTCATCCCAGACGTAAACACTTTTGGCAAGGTTGCTGGCGGCGGACTGCCTTTCGGGGCAGTGGGGGGGACGGCTCAGGCGATGCGCCTGATGGAGTATGATGTCGAGCCGGCTTCCATTCTGATGGCAGGCACGTTCAACGGCAACCCGCTGGTTACCGCTGCCGGAACCGCCGTCTTACGGCGCTTGAGCAGTGACCCGAACCTTTATCCACGCCTGAATGCCATGGGCGACCGCTTTCGGACCGAAATCAACCGGTTTGCCCGGGAAGAGGATTACCCGGTGATCGCCACCGGCGTCGGCTCCATTTTTTGGATGCACCCCACCCGTGGACCGGTTAACAGCGTTAGGGATGTGCGCCAGGCGGATCGCTTCGCGACTCCGGGTTTGAGATTGTTATACCGCAAGAACGGGCTGCACATACCACCCAATCATGGATTCATATGTGCTGCTCACACCGACCAGGATATCAGCCAATTGATCGATATCCATAAATTCGCGATGGAGGAGCTAAGAGCGCAGGGCGTGTGGTGAAGGAAGGCGTGAGTTCGTTTTTCTAGGATGTGCCATGGGAAAAGAGGTCATCTTGGGGACAATTATTCATAATGGGCTGCCCCTCGATTTCCTATTTTTTGCTGAGGGCATCGGCAGCCACATCCAGATCATAATCATTCTGCAACCCCATCCAAAACTGAGGCGATGTGCCGAAGTAGCGCGCCAGGCGCAGGGCGGTATCGGCAGTGATGCGCCGCTTGCCAAGCACGATCTCATTAATGCGCCGGGGATGTACGCCGATCCCCAACGATAGCTTATTCTGACTCAAGCCCATTGGCTTGAGGAATTCTTCTAACAGCACTTCCCCAGGATGTACAGGATTTAGCTTCTCATTCATCATACCTGCTCCTAATGCTAATCCACGATTTCTAACTCGACTTTTGCAGCTTAAAAACTGAATATACAAGCAATGGCAGGAAGCTTGATTTTCCTGACAGATACTGACCTTAGACAATATTC
>FWPV01001919.1_pt1 | contig 29151 bp, 31 predicted proteins | sample 2228371 | NCBI WGS metagenome assembly FWPV01 (sample SAMEA103939776, study PRJEB20133) | metagenome | reverse complement strand
GCGTCGTCACCATGAACTCCTCCGCCATGTGCATCGATGAACAAACCGGCAAAGAATATCATTTCACGCTGGTCTATCCCTCCGAGGCGGATATCAATCGCAACCGGGTGTCCATTCTGTCACCCATGGGCGGCGCCATGCTCGGCCTCTCGGAAGGGCAATCCATAGACTGGCAGCTGCCGGGTGGACGAAGGCTCACGCTCCGGGTGGTGAAGGTCACCTATCAGCCGGAAGCCGCCGGTGAGTACGACCGGTAGTGCAGGGCGATCGCGGGCTCCGTTTGAAACCCGGACCGAATGCGGTTCGCCGATGGAACCTCCCCTGAATCCCGGTGACAACAGGGGACGGATTCCGTCGATGCGGCACGGGGCGCCGTCGGTTCGTCGCGGCCCTTTTGCGAGGTGGGTGTACCATGAAAAAGGAATGCCATCACGGAAGGATGACGAAGCGTTGCAGGCCGGTGCTGCTTTTGCTCGTCGGGACCTCCCTTCTTCTCGGAGGCTGCCAGACCATCCAGCAGATCCTGTACACCCACGACCCTCTCAATTTCCACACCGTGGAGAAGGACGTGCTCTACCGGTCCGCTCAGCCGACCGGCGGCGATCTGGAGAGAGTGGTTCGGCAGTACGGCATCAAAAGCATCATCAACCTGCGGGGATCCCATCCGGGTCAGCACTGGTATGACAATGAGTGCATCGTCTCGGATCAATACGGGCTCAAGCGAATCGACATCCCCATGTCGGCGGAGCGCCTGCCTCACAGGAACGACCTGGTGATGCTCCTCGACGCGCTCAGGGACCTGCCGAGGCCCATCCTGATTCACTGCATGGCGGGCGCAGACCGGACGGGGGAAGCGGCGGCCATCTTCTCCTTCGACCACCTGAAGAAGTCCAAGCGGGAAGCCTCCAGACAGCTCCATCCCTACTACGGTCACTTCCCCGACCTCAATCCGGCACAGACCTATTTCTTCAACAAGCTCTATGAAGGGGAAAACTGGGCACGGGCCTCTTACGACCCCTGCCGGTCCGACTACCTCTACTACGACAAGGCGGTGTACTGCGGCGCAGGCCCGACAATCGATACGACCGGCGCACTGAGGCCGGCCCCCGCCCCCGTGGCACCACAAGCCCCGGCAGCCAGGCGCAGGATCAACGACGAGCGTTGATCGTGAACCCCGAAGGCGGTTTGCGTGGAATCGAGGGTCGATCTGCCCTCAGCACGGGAAGGATGAGGAGGCGGCCTATTCCGCTTTCCTCGCTGTGTAGACGGCCGTCGGGGGTATGTTATCCGCCGTGCCCCTGTCGGCGACCAGTTCGACCCGGACGTCCCCGAAGTATCTGTTGAGTCTTCGCTCCAGTTCCGGCTCGGGTTGGCCGGCCCAGATGGCGAGGACCCCTGCCGGGGCAAGACTCCTTCTCATCTGCGCGATTCCATCGTCGGCGTACAGGGAAGCATTCCGTTCCCGGAGCAGGAAGGAAGGTCCGTTGTCGACGTCCATCAGGATCGCATCGAACCCCCCCGGTTCCCGGAGGAGATCACGGACGTCTCCGTGAAAGATTCGGACCCGCGGGTCGAAGACGGCGCCGTCGCTGCATGCCCGCAGAAGCGTCCGGTTCCACCGGATGATACAACCTTCGATTTCGGCAACCGTCACGAGCCCCACACGACCGTCGTCGAGGACCTCCCTCAGGGTGAGCCCGAGTCCCAGTCCCCCCACGAGAACGCTCAAATCAGGCTTTCCCCCCAGCTGTCGGAGTGCCGCCTTCGCCAGGAGCCGCGAGGTGCCCTCGTCCGAGGTGGACATGGCGAAGCGTCCGTCGATACGGATCTCGTACTCCACACCGGCGGGCGTCCGCCGTTCGAGAAGAACGATCTCCCCTGCCCCACCCTGAACGGTCTCCAGCACCCTGGCCCGATCACCGGGATCCACGAAAAACCTCCCGAAGAAAACCGTCACGGATCGATCATTTCCCCGCATTCATACCACGCCCCTCAGCCGGAACAAAGAAAAAAGAAAACCGTCCGCGGCACCGCTGTCGGCGCCTGCCCGCTGAGCGGCCGGTGAGCCGTCCAGGGTGTGATGCCATGGGGGAAAGGTTCAGAAGATGCCGGAGAAGCCCGTGAACTGGTCCCGGGCGGGATCCATGGAAAGGCCGTAGCTGTCCTTGCCCTTGTAACGGAATTCGATATGGGAGGGGTCGATCGTCGCATCGGCCGTCTCGTTCTGGTAGACCCTGAAGAAGATCGTCGCCGTCAGGTTCTTCGCGTCGTAGACGACGTAATCCGGGAGAAAGGGAAGTCGGGTCTCCGTCGGTGGCACACCGAGGCCGAAGTTGTAAAGCGCGGGGGCGGCGCCGTCGGCCCTGGAGATCTCCCAGTTGGCCGGGTTCTCGGCGGAGCTCCTGTCGAGGGCCTTGTCGAACTGGAACTTCATGCTGAATATCTTGTAGGCACCGGCGCTCGAAAGGGAGGGATCCAGGAAGGATACGGGCGTGTTCATCGACAGGTAATAGGGAAAGGTGCCCTCCAAACAGACGAATTCGATTTTCGGGGCGTCGACCTTGTAGACATACCGGCTGAGGACCTCGCCGAGGGCGGGCGCCCTGTCATCCAGAAATTCCACGAGGTCCATCGCCCTGTCGATCTCTCCCATGTCCGCGTAGACATAACCCAGTTCGGCATAGGCGTCGTAGGATCCGGGTTTGAGCCGGATGGCCGTTTCCAGCTGCTCAACGGCCTCTTCATACCGCCCCGTCTTGCCGAAGACCTGGCCGAGACCCAGGTATCCCGCCGCCTCCCGGGGGTGATCCGTCTGCATCTTCAGAAAGAGTTGCCTTGCCTTTTCATACTTTCCGGCCTGCAGATAGGCCTGCCCCAGGGCGAAGCGGTTGCCCACACCGGGGTCGAGTTTGACCGCCTTTTCATACTCGACGATCGCCTCGTCGTAGCGGTCCTCGGCGTAGAGAAGGTTGCCGAGGTTGACGAGGGTTGCAGCGGAAGACGGGTTCAGCTTCAGGTAGTCCCGGTACTCCTTCACGGCCTGATCCACGTTATTGAGCTTCACATAGGAGCTGGCAAGGTACTTCACGGCATCGGGGGAGGTCGAAGCGTTCGGGGTGAGGGAGATGGAGATCCTGAATTCCCTGGCGGCGGTGCCGTAATCTCCCTTTCGGTAGAGCGTCACACCCCGGGACAGGGCGCTGTCGGAAATCGCCTGGAGAGCATCCGTTTTGGGTATGGTGGCGGAAAAAAGCGACTGTGCCGTCGCGGCCGGGTCGATCGAAAACATGTCATCCCATCCTGGGCGAGATCATTCTCCCTGTCTTTATTTCGGCAGGACATCCCGAATTCTTGAGCGATCATTTGTCCATGATGACCATTTGTTGGATGATGAGCGGAAAAGTGGCCGATCGTGAAAAAATCGGAGGCTGGTCCCGAAGAAGAAACCAGCCTCCGTTTATGCTTTTATACGCGCTACGGCCCGAAGGCGATGATCACGGTCACCCTTGCCTCCTTCCCGTCGAACGGGGCGGGGAAAAGCCACCTTTTGATCTTTTCCGTCACGCAGGAGAGGGCCCTCTTGTCCCGGAGCGTGTTTTTCACTGCTTTCACGCTCTTGACGGACCCGTCCTTTCCGATGATCAGGTCAAGGGTCATCTCCCCCCCTTTCCCGGCGTCGCACCCCTCGATCTGCTGCCGGTGCTTCTCGATGAACTGATGGATGGCTTCCCTCGAGAGTCCGCCGGTTACGCTCACGTCCCGGACGCTCATTACAGCCCCCTCGCCCTCCTTGAATCCGGAGGCGTCCCGCGCGGCCTGTTCCCGGGCAACCGACATGGACAGCGGGGCGGACGTCTTGCAGAGCATGGCGCCGCCCACGGCGTAGTCCGAAACGCCCTGGGGAAGAGGCAGAGGCTGCTTGATCGTCGTCGGTCTTCCGCCGGTGTTGCGCACCTGCGTGTCGACGGCGACGAAGGATGTGTAGGCCGTGAGGAGGTTGTACTGAAGCCCCAGGTCCGTCACCTCGCGGATGCGCCCGTCATCGGGACGGAGTCTGTTGTAGTCCGACAGGATCGCGATGCGGTGGCGCGCCCACAGGTACCTGAGGGCGGCGTTTTCCCTCGACGGCTTCACCGCCTTCACGTCGATGATCTCCCTGTGGGTGCCGTTTCCCGAGGTCCCGCTCAATGTGATCTTGCCCCTTGCGTCACCCCGCCATTTGCCGAAGACGATGACGGGCCGCTCGGCGAGCACGTCGGGGATGCTCACCGGCTCGACGTCGTCGGTCTTGAATCCGTCGAAGTCAACCTGGACCCGGGTCAGGACCGGCGACTGGATCATCCTCCGGAAGCGCTCCGCCTGCGCGGGGGCCTCGTCGGGCTTCGTGATGACGAAGGGCTCCCCCATGCCGACACGGGCCATCCCCTCGATGATGTGGCGGTTGACGGAGGAACCGATTCCGAAGGCGAACATGTTCGCGTTCTGCAGGTTGTGGCGGATCAGGTCGAAGGCCTCCTCTTCGACGCGCACGTAGCCGTCCGTCGCGATGACGACGGTCCGGGAGAAATTCCCGGCCTTCGGCAGTTTGAGGGCCCGCTCCAGAGCGGGCAGGAGTTCCGTCCCGCCGCCGCCCCGCTGGCGCTCGATAAGCTGGATGGCCTGTTTCGTGTTTTCGGCTGTGGCCGGCAAGGATTCCGCCGACAGGACCGAAGAGCCGCCCGAGAACAGGAGCACGTTGAAACGGTCCGAAGGCCGGAGGTTGCCGATGAGGTCTTTCAGGAGTCTCTTGGAGATCTCGAGCGGGAAGCCGTGCATCGAGCCCGAAACGTCGACGATGAAGATGTACTCGCGGCCGGGGATGTTCTGCGTCGTCACGCGCTCGGGGGGTTCCATCACGAGGAGAAAGAACTTTTCCTTTTCCCCCTCGAAGAGCAGGAGCCCCGACTGGATCCTATCGCCGCCCAGGCGGTACCGGAGGATGTAGTCCCGGTTGCCGCCCGATCGTTCCGCAGGGTCCAGACGGACCGTGGCCGCCGCCGGGCCGTCATAGCCGGCATTCACCTTGTGCGTCGTGCAGACGAGATCCTTGATGGGCATGCCCGCGTTGATTTTGACGGTGATGTCGAACGTGTAAGGAGGAAGCCCCCCTTCGTGGAGGTAGGGGTTCTGGACCCAGTGTTCCGACAAGGGCGCCGTTTCCGCCGCCAAGTTGGAATAGCGGGGGCCCACGACGGTCGGGTAAACGAATTCATAGACGCGATCCGTGGGCACCAGGAGCTCCGTGTACCGCAGGTCGACCTTGATCTCGTCCCCGGGCAGGATGTTCGCCACGTTCATCCAAAACACGTTGGGCCGCTGCTGTTCCAGGAGGGATGCACTTCTACCCTCATCCCTCGCCTTTTCGTAGGCCCGGCGCGCATCGTCACGCTTGTCGATCTTCGCCTCGATGACCCGCTCTCCGATGGTCATCTTCATCCCGTACACGGCCGCCCGGGTCGAGGCGGGGAAGACGTAGACGGCCTCCATGGGCCTCTTGCCTTCGTTCCTGTAGACCTGGGCGACCCGCACATCGGCGATGACGCCCGAGATCTGGACGGAGGTCGTCGTGGACTTGAGCGGGAGCTGATCCACATCCGGTTCGTCGCTCTTGACGAAGAAATAAGGTGAAAGGGTCCGGTCACCCGAAAGTTCCGGCTGACCGGTGGTTTTGGCACCCCAGAGGATGGGCAGTGCCAGGAGAAGAACCGCCAGGATTCGTGGGATGGGTTTCATGGAGAACCTCCTCTGTCTTGATCTTTGTCCCTTTAGACAGAGGAGGGCGCGAAAAAGTTCCCGAAATGTTTAAGACGATCCTAAGGCCCTGCAATGACTTCTATTTTCACGGTGATCGGCCCTGTGGGAGTACCCTCGACTTTTCCCTTTTCCCTGACCTCACCGACGGATTCAAGTTCCAGGATCATTTCCCTCGTTTTACCGGCTTCGATCTCGGCCGTGACGAGGCCCTTTCCGTCCCGAAACTCTTTCGTGATCTTTCGTGCACCATATCGGGCAAGCAGGCTTTCGATGTCGCTCACGGCCGTCGCAGAGTCTTTGACATGGAGGGAAAGGGTATAAACCGCGCCCTCTGGGGCCCCGGCCTGCGCCTTCGCCGCAACGGCCGGTGTCCGCACCTCATCCTTCACGGCGGCCCCGAACAGTGCCTCCCCCTTCTCGACCGGCGGGTGGGCGCTCTTTGCGTGAGGCGCCTTCCGCATCCTCGCGGCGGAAGGTCCAGCGGGGGCGGCATCCAGCCGTTCCGATTCTTTTCTCTCCGCCGCGTCCTGCTCCGCCGGTTTTGACAGGGCTTCCTTTTCTTCCAGCGGGAGACGTTTTTCCCCGACCTCCCGGTCCGTCGCGGAGACGGCGAGCCTGTCCCCGCCGGTCCGCATCTCCGGGGCACCGGCTTTCGGCGGGACCGAAACGGGTGGCTCCGCGACCCTCATCTCCGGGGCTGCAGGAGCGGGTGTGGACGGCACCTGGTGGAGATACCGCGTCTCGGGCTCTACGGCCCTGAAGACGTAGACGGCGACGACGGCGATCAGGACGGTGGCGAGGGCCGTCGCGGGGACCTTGATGTGAAGCGGGTAGAATATCCTCCGGAAGAAGCCCTCCCTGCGCTCCCTCTCCTCTCTCACCTTTGCCATGATCTTCTGCTTGAGCCAGGGTGGGGGTTCGGCCTCCTCGAGGGACCTGATGAGTTGATCGGCCTTCACCAAGTCTTCCAGGGCCCGGCGGCAGTTCGCACAGGCGGCCACGTGGCCCCCGACGAGTTTCTCATCATCGGGGGGAAGAGCCCCCTCGAGATAGGCCGGCAGTTTTTCCTCGACGTGCTTGCAGTCCATCACAGTTCCCCGAGGTTCTTTTTCAGACATTTCTTCATGGCATCTCTTGCCCGGAAAAGCCGCGATTTGACCGTGCCTTCGGGAACGTTGAGAATATCACCGATCTCCTCATACGAGAACCCCTGGATGTCCCTGAGAACCAGGACCTCGCGGAATTCTTCGTCGAGCGTGCTGATGCAATGCTGCACCGTTGCCCGGACGTCCTTCTTCTCCAGGATCTCCAGCGCGTCGGCTCCGTCGCCGGTCAGATGCCCGCCGGGGCCGTCGGGCGGATCGTCGATCGAAACCGTTGTCCACCGGCGCTTTGAGGCCCGTTTCAACCTCGTTCTGATCACGTTCACCACGATCCCGTAGAGCCAGGTGGAGAATTTCGCGTCCCCCCTGAACTTACGGATAGCCCGGAAAGCGGCAAGAAAGGCTTCCTGGACGACCTCACAGGCCTCTTCGTCATCACCCGTCATCCGGAGGGCGATGTTGAACACCTTCCTCTGGTGCCTCTCGACAAGAATTCCAAAGGCTTCGTCGTCCCCGTTCCGGCAGGAAAGGACGATTTCTTGATCCTCGTCGTGAACGACCCTCTTTTCTCTGTCCGCCTGATGAGACATTCTGTCGCAGGAATTTGTTCCCCGGAGGAAGCGTTCCGGGTCTCCGGCTGCCTCATACCACAAAAGGGTGAGGATATACAGGTGGAAGAACCGCAACGGGTTTGCATGGAGCCATCCGGTTGTCATCCGCCGGATTGGGCCTTGAATGATCGGCCCATCTGCGGTATGCCCTTGCCGTGGCAGGAGACGTGACGTGAGCACTGCGTTGCTGGATGAAATCAGGATGGCCTGCAAGGCCGTTGCGAAGGAAGCGACTTTCGTCAGGATTGACGAGGACCGCATCGCTTCCTATGCGGCCTCGCTGAAGAAGGCCTCCAGTGCCCCCGCCGCCCTCGATCCCGCCTGTCACTACCTCGGCCATGGGGAGGACACGGCCTCGTTCCTGCTCACCCTCAACGCCGTCAATTTCGGCTCCGGCTATTTCCCCCACCTACGGAAACGCCCGGGCATGTCCGGTTATTTCACCATCGCCTCCTCCCTGAACGACCACTACCGGATCCACGGTCCCCTGTCGGCGGAGGACCTGCTGAGGATCCGCCCGCGAGACTGCGCCGGGATCTTCGGCCAGGATGCGTCGACCGGGCCCGTCGCCGAACTCATGTCTCTCTTCGCAAGGGCGCTCAACGATCTCGGCGCTTACATTCTCAGGGACTTCGACGGCCGGTTCGTCGACCTGATCGAGGCCGCGGGGGACTCGGCCGAGCGTCTCGTCGGGATCCTCCGTGAAATGCCCCTCTTCGATGACATCGAACATTACGGGTCCCTGCGGGTCCCCTTCCTCAAGCGGGCGCAGATCACGGCCGCGGACCTTTCCCTCGCCTTCGGCGGCGAAGGTTGGGGACGTTTCGACGACCTGGACCGGCTCACGATGTTTGCCGACAATCTCGTCCCCCACGTGCTGCGCGTCGACGGGATCCTCGTGTACGACCCGGATCTCGCCTCGAGGATCGACCGGGAGGAGCTGATCCCCGCGCATTCACCGGAGGAAATCGAGATCAGGGCCTGCGCCGTCCATGCCGTGGAACTCATGGTGCAGGCGCTCAGGAGTCAGGGGGAAAACGAAACGGCGATGAACCTGGATTATCTACTCTGGAGCCGCGGCCAGAGCCCCCGCTACAAGAGCATCGGCCCGCGCCACAGGACACGGACGGTCTTCTACTGATATAGGAAACGGCAGCGACTTCAACCTCCATGGGATCATCAGGGACGGGAAACATCCACCGGGGCTTCGTGTATGTTGTCCTGGCCGCGGTGCTCTGGGCCGCGGCCGGCTCCGCGGCAAAGTATCTCTTCCTGAGCGGCATGTCCCCGGCGCAGCTCGTCCAGCTGAGGACCACCATCGGCAGCCTTGTCCTCGCCCTCTGGCTCGCAAGCCGTCACCGCGCATCGCTCCGGGTCGCATCGGGGGACCTCTGGAAGATCGGACTTCTCGGCGTCTCCATCGCCGCCACGCAGTTCACCTATTACTTCGCCATCAGCAAGATCCAGGTCGCCGCGGCGATCCTGCTCCAGTACCAGGCGCCCGTATTCGTCGCCCTTTTCGCATTGGTCTTCGCCCGGGAGCGCCTGACTGCCGTGATTGCGGCGGCCCTGTCGGGGGCCCTGATCGGCTGTTACCTCCTCGTCGGCGCCTACAAGCTCGACCTCCTGCACATGAACCGGGAAGGCATCGCGGGCGGCCTTGCCTCGGCGGTCTGCTTTGCCTGGTACTCCGTGAGCAGCAGTTACGCCATGCGCAGGTATACCCCGTGGGCGGTCGTCTTTTTCTCCTTCCTCGGCGCCGCCGTCCTCTGGAACATCCTCCACCCCCCGTTGGAGGCCTTCTCGCAGCCGGGCAGCGCCTGGGAGTGGTGGTGGGTATTTTTCATCAGTATCTTCGGGACGGTCTTCGCCTTCTGGTTCTACACCGCGGGTATCGGCCTCATCGGCCCTACACGGGCGAGCATCACCGCCACCCTGGAGCCGATCACGGCCGGGTTGATTTCCTATCTCTTCCTGAACGAGACCCTGGAGGCGCTCCAGATCGCTGGCGCCCTGATGGTCATCGCCGCCGTCGTATCACTCCAGCTCGGCAGGCGGCCGGCGGCGCGGCCGGGTTGAAAGGGCCCGGGGAATTCGGTTCTTGACTTCTTCCCCGGGATTCATCCAAATGGAACCATGATGAAGACGGGATCGAGAAGGCAATTTCTGAAGACCTGCCTCTGCCTGGCTGCGGCCGGGTGCGGTTCATCGGTTCTGGCCCTGTGCCCGGGCTGCAGGCAGGAAAAACCGAAGGCCGTCCCGGGCCAGGGGAACTCCTCCGCCGTGAGCCGGGGGTCCACCGCAGGTGCGAATATCCGCGCCGACTTCGAACCGGCCTACCTGAAGCTTCACAGGACGGGGGAAATCAGGAAGCGGGGCGAGGAGCTCTGGGCACGAATGCGGAAGTGCGACCTGTGCCCGAGGGAGTGCGGCGCAAACCGCATCGAGGGGCAAAAGGGATTCTGTCAATCGACCGCCCGGCTCGAAGTGTCTTCCTATCACCCCCATTACGGCGAGGAGAAATGCCTCGTGGGGACGGGCGGTTCCGGAACGGTCTTTCTCACGCACTGTTCGCTGCGCTGCGTGTTCTGCATCAACTGGGAGGTCAGCCAGGGCGGCGACGGCCGTCCCGCAGGCCTCGATGACTTCGCCAGGATGATGATCGCCCTTCAGGAACGGGGCTGCCACAACATCAACCTCGTCACACCCACCCACTACTCGCCCCACGTCCTCCTCGGTGTCGACCGGGCCGCAGGCATGGGGCTGCGCCTTCCGATCGTCTATAATACCTGCGGCTGGGAGAAGATGGACGTTCTCCGGATGCTGGACGGTGTTGTCGACATCTACATGCCCGATTTCAAGTATGCAGCGGGCTCCATGGCCGCGAAGTACTCTTCGGGGGCCGCATCCTACCCGGAAGGCACCAAGGCGGCCATCCTCGAGATGCATCGACAGGTCGGCACGGCCTATCCGGGGGCCGACGGGCTCCTCCTTCGGGGCCTGATCATCCGGCACCTCGTCATGCCGAACGGCGTGGCCGGGACGAAGGATATCGTCGGGTGGATCGCCGCGAACCTCCCGAAAGACACCTACGTCAATATCATGTCCCAGTACACGCCGACCTATAAGGCCTTCGAATACCAGGAGATCGCCCGCAGGATCACCCGGGCGGAGTACGAGGAGGCGCTTCGATGGGCCCGCAATGCGGGACTTACGCGGATCGACACCCAAAGGACGCCTCTTCTCTGAGGCGGTCGGCCGATACGATGGACCCGATTCTATCCCTGAACAGAGAAATCGAGGACGCGCGCCTTCGAATATCCGCAAAGGTTCACAGGACGCCCCTCGTCTACTCCAGCTCCTTCAGCACCATGTTTGACGCCGAGGTCTTCATCAAGGCGGAGAATCTGCAGAAGACGGGTTCCTTCAAGGCCCGCGGGGCGCTCAACAAGATCCTGAAATCACGTTTCGGGAAAGTCGTCGCCGCATCCATGGGCAACCACGCCCAGGGGGTGGCCTATGCGGCAAGTGTCCGGGGGATCCCCGCAACGATCGTCATGCCCCGGACGGCGTCCCCCGTCAAAATCGAGGCGACCCGCGGTTACGGCGCCGAGGTGATCCTTCATGGAAACACCCTCGCCGAAGCCCTTGCCCATGCCCGTTCATACGGGGATTGCGAATTCATTCACCCCTTTGACGATGAAGACATCATGGCGGGACAGGGCACCATCGGCGTGGAGATCCTCGAGGAACTGGACCGCATCGACGACATCCTGGTGCCCGTCGGGGGCGGGGGGCTCATCTCCGGTATCGCCGCCGCCGTAAAGGTACGCTCGGCGGGCACGGCCGTCATCGGCGTGCAGGCCCTGTCGGCCACATCGGCCCTTGCGTCCCTCGCCAGGGGAGAGATCCTCGAAGTCCCGCCGCAGGCCACCATCGCCGACGGCATCGCCGTGAGCCGGGTCGGCGAAAAGCCGTTCCGGGTCATGAGAAAAGCGGTCACCAGGATCACAAGCGTCCGCGAGGAATCGATTGCGGCGGCGATGCTCCTCTATCTGGAAAGGAAAAAACTCGTCGTCGAAGGCGCCGGCGCGGTCGGTCTTGCGGCACTCCTGGAGGAACGGAAGAAATACCGCGGGCGGAAAGTCGTACTGGTCGCAAGCGGGGGAAACATCGATTTCACCCTGGTCGACCGCATCATCCACCAGGGCCTCACGGCGAGCGGTCGCCTGGCCAGGATCGACGTGACCGTTCAGGATTTCACGGCGGATCTCCGGCGCATCTCGGGCCTCCTCCTGGAGAAAGGCGGCCGCATCGTAACCGTCAGCTGCGATACCCTCCCGGTGGAGAACGGCCGCCAGGAGCTCGTCCTCTCCATCACCGTGGAAACCAGAGGGGAGGAACACATCCGGTCGCTCCTTGCGGGCATCGAAGGCGCCGGTTACAGCATCCACAGGGGTTTCGTCAACCCTTGAACAAAACGACCGGGAATGACATGATCCGTGCGCTGGAATTCTATTGTGGAATCGGCGGTTTCGCGGCCGCCGTTTCGGGAACGAACGTGAGGGTGGCGGCCGCCCTCGACCAGAGCGAGCCGGCCCTCGCCGTCTACCGGCTCAACTTCCCGCGAAACGGTGCAAGGCAGGCCAACCTCGAGAATGTCTCCCTCCGACAGCTTGAATCCTTCCGCGCGGGCTTCTGGTGGTTGTCGCCCCCCTGTCAGCCCTACACCGCGCGCGGTGTCCGCAGGGACCTCGACGACCCGAGGGCAACCAGTTTCATCCGCATCATGGATGTCCTGTCGGAGATGCCGGGAGAGACACTCCCCTTCCATCTCGCACTGGAAAACGTGGCCGGCTTCGGGGATTCGGATGCGCGAAGACGTCTCATCGAGGTGCTTGCAGGACGGGGGTACCGTATCCAGGAGACCTTCCTCTGCCCGACGGGTCTCGGCATCCCCATGCGCCGCCCCCGATATTACCTTGCGGCTTCCCGCAAGCCTCTTGCGCCTTTCCGTCAACCCGTTGCGGAAAAAATGAGGACGCTTCACCATTACATCGATGCGGCGTACCACCAAAAGACACCGGAAGACCTGAACGTGCCCGGGGAGGTACTCGAGAGGTTCGGCACCGGCCTTCGTATCCTCGACGCTTCGGACCCCAAAGCCTACACCACCTGCTTCACATCGGGTTACGGGCGGTCCATCATGCACTCGGGCGCCTACCTCAGGGTGAGGGGAGGCGTCAGGCGTTTCTCCCCGGAGGAGATCCTGAGGCTCCTGGACTTCCCAGCGGATTTTCGCTTCCCCGAGGACATGTCTTTGAGGAAAAAGTGGCATCTTGCCGGCAACAGCCTCTCCGTCGCCGCCGTTCGGGAGGTTCTCAAGGCCTTCCCGGAAGTGGCGGAAGAAAAGCGCCCGGTTGAGGTTTCAAGGCCCGGATGATGAATAGACCGCCCAGGATATCCCTGTTTGCAGACGACGGTGGCGCCGGCGAGCCCGCCGTTTTGTTCCTCCACGGCCTGGGTGGAAACGCATCGCAGTGGGCGGCCCAGCTCGGGCATCTTCGCCGGAAAAGGCGGGCCCTTGCCGTGGATCTTCGGGGACACGGCCGCACGGCCCCGCCCGAGGACGGCGCGTACACCATCGAGGCGATGGCAGCCGATGTGAGAAACCTGACAGAGAGCCTTCGTCTCCGGAGGATCGTTCTCGCGGGGCACAGCGCCGGGGCTTCGGTCGCCATCGCCCTTGCGGACGTTGACCCGGCGAGGGTCTCGGGACTGCTGCTCATCGACCCGGCGGGAGACGACCGGCAGGTCCCCCGCGAGGAAGCGACATCCTTCCTGGCGGCGCTCGAATCGGACTACCGCTCCGCCGTTGAAGACTACTGGCAGGAGCTCCTCGGCCCGTCGGATCGGGCCGTGCGGGATCAAGTCATCGCCGATCTCCGGGCCACTCCGAGGGAGACGGTGATCGGCGTTTTCCGCTCCATCCTGACGTTTGACCCCGTCACGCCGCTTCGACGTTACGTCGGCCCGAAGCTGTCGGTCATCACGGCCCTCAACGATGCACCCTTCAGCCTCCACAGGCTGATGCCGGATCTCCCCCGCCGGCAGATCGCGGACACGGGCCACTGGCCCCACCTGGACAGGCCCGAGGAGATCAACAGGATCGTCGACTCATTTCTCGAGCCGTTGATGCAGAAAAACCACTAAGGAGAGCACTCTCACGGGAGACCGGGGAAAGATGAAACTCAACCGCAAAGATTTCGACAGGGCCGTTCAAAGGGCCATCCGGCGTATACCGCGCGAGATCCGCCGCCACCTCGATAACATCCTCATCTCCGTCCAGCAGACCCCCCCGCCGGAGCTCCTGGAGGCCATGGGTCTTCCACCCGACGAACCGCTCCTCGGCGTTTACCAGGGGGCCTCTCTTCTCGAGCGTTCCACCTTCAACCCGCCCCTTTACCCCGATACCATTTTCATCTTTCAGGAGCCTCTCCAGGAGATGTGTGAAACGATCGAGGAGCTCGAGGAGCAGATTGAGATCACCGTCGTTCACGAGGTGGCCCACTTCCTCGGCATCGACGAGGAGAAGCTGATCGAACTCGGTTACGAGTAGGGTATCAGGTTCTCCGCCGGACGATCTGGTTCCCGATGACGCTGAAGACCCGTTCGTCTCTCTGGTTGAAAGCGGAATAGCGAAAGCGGACGATTCCCCGGTCGGACTGTGACCTGGAGGGGCGCAGTTCCAGAACCTCGCCGACGGCTCGGAGCGTGTCGCCGGGCCTTACGGGCAGGTTCCAGCGGAGTTCGTCGAAACCGGGTGAGCCGAGGCTGTTTCCGGGGTGGATCGCCCCGGTCATGAGGAAGAGCCGGAAGGTCAGGGCGATGGTGTGGATGCCGCTGGCGATGAGGCCCCCGTAGATGGTCTTTTTCGCGGCCTCCGCATCGAGGTGGAAGACCTGCGGGTCGAACTGCAGGGCGAAGTCGATGATCTGCCCCTCCGTCACGGTGATGCCGGGCGATACGAACCGGTCGCCGATCTTGAAGTCATCGAAATAGTATGTTTGCATCGTGCTCCTCCCGTCAAAGTGAATTTCCTCCGGATCGGTCATCTCAACCCCGGACCGAAAAGACGTTGTCAGGGGGCGGACCATGATATAAAATCCCCGCCACAGGTGAAATAAATTTTTTGGGGGAGTGTCATGCGGAACATGGCCGTCTGGTTCGAAATACCGGTGAAGGACATGGAGAGGGCGAGAACTTTCTACGGGAACATCCTCGGCTACGAGTTGCCCGTCCAGAAGATGGGCGGGTTCACCATGGCCTTCTTCCCCATGGCGGGGCATGCCAACAGCGGCACGCTGATCCACGGCGAGGGGTACGAACCCTGTGACCGGGGGACGGTGGTTTATTTGAACGCCGGAGAGGATCTGAACGAGGTCCTCTATCGCGTGGAGCCGGCGGGAGGTCGGATCGCGGTGACCAAGACGAAGATCACGGACGATTACGGCTACTTCGCCCTCTTCCGCGACACCGAAGGCAACATGGTGGGCCTCCACTCGAGCAAGTAGAGGGAAAAAGAGAGCCGGGACCCGTCCTGTCCCGGGAAGGAGGGAAAAACATGAAGGCAATTATTCTCGCAACGATGGTCCTGGTCTTCATGACGGCCGGCCCCGCAGCGGCGTTCGAGCGCGAATACCTCGACCCGTCCCCGACAAGCCCCGAGATCACCTTCATCGGGCACGGGACGCTGATATTCCGGCACGCCGGCAAGGTCATCCACGTGGACCCCTGGACGGAGCTTGCCGATTACACAAAGCTTCCCAAGGCCGACCTGATCCTGATCACCCACGAGCACCGCGATCACCTTGATTTGAAGGCCATCGAGTCCGTGCGAAAACCCGGGACGGTGGTCGCAGCCAACGAAGCGGCCGCCCGCCAGATCCGGGATGCCGTCATCATGCGAAACGGGGACACGAAAACCCTCGCGGGATTTACGGTGGAAGCCGTGCCGGCATACAACATCGTTCACCTGCGGAGTCCCGGCGTTCCCTACCACCCGAAGGGTGCGGGCAACGGCTACATCATCCGCTTTGATTTCAGGCGGGTCTATATAGCAGGTGATACGGAGAACACCCCCGAGATGAAGGCGCTCACGAACATATACGCCGCCTTCCTCCCCATGAACCTCCCCTACACCATGACGCCCGAGATGGTGGCCGACGCCGCCAAGGCCTTCAGACCGAAGATCCTCTACCCCTACCACTTCGGCAAAACAGACGTCTCGAAGCTCGTGGATCTTCTGAAGGATGAAAAAGGGATCGAGGTCCGCATCCGGAAGATGGAATGACCACCGGCAGGTTCACTCGGGAGGGATCGGGAGCCCGTTGCGCCGGTTCTCACGGTCCCTCAGATAGGTGAGGAGGACAAGGGCGGCCAGGATGAGGGCCATTCCCCAGGCCTCCAGGGGGTCCGGGCGTTCCCGGAGTTCCAGGGCGGATGCAGAAATGGCGATGACGGGAACGGCCAGCGTCCCCATGCCGGCGACACCCGCCGGTAACCTCTTCATGATGAATGTCCACAGGAGGAAAGCGACCGCACAGACGAGCACGCTGTTGTAGAACACAGCCGCCATGAGGTAGGGCGTCCACTGTGGGGGCTGCTGGGGGACGAGGAAGGCGACGAGCACGAGGGGTAAGGATCCGTAGACAAATTGCCACGCCGTCACGGAGACGAGATCGAAGTGCGGCCTCTTTTGCATCAACTTGATGATGATGGCGCCGAGGGCCCAACAGGCGCCTGCAAACACGGCCAGGATCTCGCTGAACACGGTGCTCTTCAGGCTCCAGGGCTCCAGCAGCAGGATCATGCCGACGAAGGCCGTGACGACGGGGATCCAGTTCGCACCCCGGATTTTCTCCGACAGAATCGGCCAGGCGAAGATCAGGATCCAGAAGGGCATGGTGTATACCAGGATGGCCGTCTTCCCGGCCCCGCCGCTCACGAGCGCCCAGATGATCAGGCCCGTCCCCGCCGCCGTCTGGGAAAGCCCCAGCAGGATCGTGAGGGCGATCTGCCGCGGGCGGAGGGACATTCCGCTTGCCTGCATGAACAAAAGGAGGATGACCGCCCCGAGGGTCATGCGCAGGGCGTTGAAATCGAAGGGCCCCATGTACTGCAGAGACTTCTTCATGACCACCCAGTTGTATCCCCAGATCAACGCCAGCAGAATGAGCGCGGCCACGAGACGCCACTGCCCGGATACCGTCTTCATCCAGTCACCGACAAGCCCTCCCGTAATCTCCCCTCGACCGATCCGTTCGCACCCGGCGCCGTCCCGACGGGGGCGGGCGCGAGGGTGAACGAAGGGACCGCCGAAAGGCCCGTTCGTCGAGCGGCGGAAGCGTAGCACAGGACCTCTCTCATATCAACGCAAAGATGCGGCGGATCGGCGATCGTTCCTTTCACGGCAGGGAAACAGAGGGACGGGCATGTCCGGTGCCGCCCCCCCGGCGAAAAATGGTTGGGCAAAAGCCTGTTTTTCTGATAACTAAGGTCGTGCGAATGACTCCGCGAGTGTTGTTTTCCCGGCTGGAAAGGGTCCTGAAAAGATGTCGGTTGTGTCATCGTTCGGAAGGATCATGAAGGCGGTTTTGAATTTCTCCATCCTTTCCCGGCTGATCAGCAGTTATCTCCTCATCATCATCATCGTCCTTCTGTCCGGACTGTACACCATGTGGACCCTCAACGAGTTCAACCGAACCATCCGTTCGATCACCACCAAGGACTCGCGTATGATCCGACTCTCCGAAGAGAGCCTCGAGATCCTGGACAGGGAAAACGCGGCAGAGGAGAAGTTCTTCGCATCGAGGGATACCGAGTATTACCGGCAGTTCAAAAATTTTCAGGACGACTTCAACAACCGGCTGGTCGAGCTGGACAGCCATCTCGACCCGGTGCGCCGGCAGAACTTCCTGGAACCCATCCGGGCCCTGCACGGTCAGTACGGGGCCCTCTTCGAAGGCGTGGTCGGCCGGTTGAGTTCCCGGAAACCGGCGGATGCGGATCTGGCCGACTACCGTCCGGAGAGAGACCGGATCACCTCGGAGGCCGGCCAGAAATTGAGAGAACTCAACCAGGCCCTCTCCTACGCCCGATACGAAAAAATCGTCAAACTCGAAGAGAACTCCTCCCTGACGACGAAGGTGATTCAATTCTCCCTCATTGCGGCCGTCGTCATGGTGATCATCATCTCGGTGATCAACACCCGGGCCGTCAACACGCCCATTTTGCACCTCCTGGAAAAGACGAAGGCTGTCGCAAAGGGCGACTTCGGGGATCCCCTCGAGATCCGGTCCCCTCCGGAAATCCGCGAGCTGGCCGAGGCCTTCAATACGATGTGCGACCGGCTCAAGGAACTGGACCAGATGAAAATCGACTACATCGGCTATCTCTCCCATGAGTTGCGCACGCCCCTGACCGCCCTCAAGGAGGCGTCGAGCATGCTCCACGAAGGGGTCTTCGCGGCGATGCCCGAGAAGCAGAAAGAGCTTCACAGCCTGATCCGGGAGGAATGCGAACGGCTCATCCGATCCGTGAACCGACTGCTGGATTTTTCGATGATGGAATCGGGGATGATGACCCTCTCCCTGCAGAAGGCCCCCCTGGAGCCGATCGTGGAGAAAAACCTGCTGCGCTTTTCACCGGTGTCGGAGCGGAAGAACATCACCCTCCAGGCACAGATCCAGCCGGATCTTCCCCCGCTCAGGATGGACACCGAGCGGATCGACGTCGCACTGGAAAATCTACTGAGTAACGCCCTGAAATTCACCGCCGAGGGCGGCCGCATCCGGGTCGCCGCCCGGTATCGACCCGAACAGAAAAGCATCGAAGTGTCCGTTTCGGACACGGGCCGGGGGATCCCCGCCTCGGGATTAAAAGAGGTCTTCGAGAAGTTCAAACGCGTCGACGACGGGAAAGGCACCGTTCGCGGAACGGGACTCGGACTTGCCATCGTGAAGCACATCATCAACGCCCACGGAGGTCGCGTATGGGCCGAAAGCGAAGTCGGAAAAGGAAGCACCTTTACCTTTTCATTGCCTGTGCCCTCTGGTTGAGCGCGGGCGCCTCGGGATGCACCATGCTGCAGGTCGTGCCGGCCAGGCTGCAGTACCTTGCGGTTGATGAACAGATGGCCGGCGGGAATTACCAGGCCGCCCTCGAGGGGTACCGGCGGATCGCCGAGGCATACCCGAGATCGGCGGACCGGGCTCTTTTCTGCATGGGATACCTCTACGCCCACCCGAAAAACCCGGACCGGGATCACCAGAAGGCTCTCGATGCCTTCAAACGGCTGGTAGCCGAGCATCCCCACAGCGAATACCGGCCGCCGTCGGAATCCTTTCTGGCCGTCCTGGGGGACATCGTGAACCGGGACAAGCGGGCGTCGGGGTTGAAGAAGCAGGTCGACGCCCTGGAAAAACAGGTGGAGAGCCTCGAAAAGCAGATCGAAAAAATGAAGGCGATCGATCGGGATCTGGAGGAGAAACGAAGGCTGTCGCCGCGCAAGTGAGGTCTCGGCATGGAGAAGATACTGGTCGTAGACGATGATCCGAACATCTTGAAGGTACTCCAGATGCGTCTGGAATCGGGGGGATATGCCGTGGTGACGGCCTCGGAGGCCCGGGAGGCGGAGGAAAAAATCCTGGAGGAGGATTTCGACCTGGCCCTCGTCGACTTGAAGCTTGCGGAAGCGAACGGGATCGACCTGATGAAGAGTCTGCGGAAGGCGGACCCGGATCTCCCGGTGATCATCCTTACGGCCTACGGGACGATCGAAAGCGCCGTTGCGGCGATGAAAGAGGGTGCCTACAGTTATGTGACCAAGCCCTTCGATTACCGCGACCTGATGGTGCAGATCCACAACGGCATCGGTCAGTCGCGGCTGTCGAGAGAGGTCAAACGCCTGCGGAGCATGATCAAGGCCGACCTTGCAGGGCAGAACATCATCGGCCAGAGCGAAGCCATGAAACAGGTTTCCGAGGTCGTGGCGCTGGCGGCGGCGAGCGACTCGAATGTCTTCATCAGCGGGGAGAGCGGCACGGGGAAAGGTTTGATCGCCAAGGCCCTCCATCAGCTGAGCGACAGGAAAGATCAGCCCTTCGTCTCCATCAATTGCGCGGCCATCCCCGCAAACCTTCTCGAAAGCGAGCTGTTCGGGTTCGAGAAAGGGGCGTTCACAGGCGCAGTCGCAAGCAAAAAGGGCCTCTTCGTCCAGGCCGACCGGGGGATCATTTTCTTGGACGAGATTTCCGAAATCCCCCTTCCCATGCAGGGAAAACTTCTCAAGGCGCTCGAGGAAAAAGAATTCTATCCGCTCGGAGCACACAGAAAAACCAAGGTCGATGTCCGGATCATCTCCGCCTCGAACAAGGACATCGAAAAAGAAGTCGAGGCAGGCAACTTCCGCAGCGACCTCTTCTACCGGATCCATGTCATCCCCATCCGGGTTCCGCCCCTGCGGGACAGGAAGGAGGACATCCCCCTGCTGGCATCCTATTTTCTTGCCAAGGTGGCCGAGAAGTTGAAAAAGCCCGCCAAGAGCTTCACCCCGACGGCCATGCAGAAACTCATGGTTTATTCCTGGCCGGGGAATGTGAGGGAACTCGAAAACATCATCGAGTGCGCCGTCGTCATGTCGTCAGGGGACATCATCTCGGAAGACCTGGTCATCCTGTCGAGCCAGGAAGTGACCAACCAGATCTTCAAGCCCTTCCGGGAATCCAAGCAGGATTTCGAGAAGAATTATCTCATCCAGCTCATGAGGATCAGCCGGGGAAACGTAAGCCAGGCCGCCAAACTGGCAGGGAAATACAGGGCCGATCTTTATGAACTTCTCAATAAACATCAAATCAATCCGCTCGATTTCAGGCAGGACTGAAGGATAAACCATACATATCGCTATTGCCCGTGACGATAGAAGCACCCACGGCAGGGGAGGCCTCGAGATCTACCCTTCAACATGCGAATTAATTTATATTTTCAAGTATTATCAATAGATTGGGCATTATTCGATCCAGAAAACCGCCTGGTGGGCTTGTCGACCCCTCGGGAACGGCCATACCTGAGACCGGACCGAATCTCTCTTCCCCTGAAAGAAGTCCTGTTCCTCCCACTGATGAGAAGGGAAAAACATACACTAAATAATCAATGTATTTACAACATGTTATGATTTTTCCCACCGCATAATGTATGGTAATTCCTTCGCTTTCACCCGCGATCTTCACTTTATTTCTCCCCGAGATAAATAAAAATAATGAATGATATCAACAAATTATAATAAAATAACCCTCCTGGTACGGTCATTGCTCCTCTTACTCCCGGCGATCAGCCGATCATTTAAAATCACCAATATATTCAGATAGATAAAAAACTTGAACCGCAAAGACCAAAAGAAACGGCAAACGGCGTACTTGCTTCTTGCTTTTCCGGGCATGCTCCTCGTGCTGCTCACGATCCTCGTGCCCATCGTCTTTTCACCGGAGGCCTATGCAGCCCAGGTGACACTTGCATGGGATCGAAACAGCGAACCGACTGTCGCAGGCTACAAGGTCTATTACGGAACGGCAAGCAGGGCCTATTCCGCGGTCATCGATGTCGGCAACTGGACGAGTTGTGTCATCTCGGGACTCCAGAACGGGGTTACCTACTTCTTCACGGCAACGGCTTACGACTCCGCCGGTAATGAAAGTGATTTTGCGGCGGAGGTCCGTTACACCGTGCCCGCCGGGGCAGCGCCCTCCCCCGATCCTTCAACGACCACGGAGACTTCACCAGCCACGGTGACACCCGGAGGGGGTTCAGGCGGCTGCTTTATCGCGACAGCCGCCTACGGCAGCGACATGGCCCCCGAGGTCATGGTCCTGAGGCAGTTCCGGGATGATTTCCTCCTGACGAACACGTCCGGCCGATTCATCGTAGGCCTTTATTACAGGCTCTCGCCGCCTGTCGCCGACTTCATCCGTCAACGAGAGCACCTGAAGTCCCTGATCCGGTCGGTGCTCACGCCCGTCGTCTACGGCATCAAGCACCCGACGACCTCGGCCCTGTGCGCCATGGTGATGCTCGTCGCTGCGGTCCTCATCGCGCGCATCGGACGCAACAGATTCCCGAGGAAAAGCAGGCAGGCGGATCCAGCCTGAACAGATTTCAAAAGCATACCCCAGGACATCGTCGAGCCATGCCCCGTGTAAAACAAAACATCAGCGGCAAGAAGTGTCTTTGTCTTTTCTTCATCAGCATCCTCCTCCCGCTTTTCATGGGCCTCCCTTTTCCCCTTCTATCCGGAAGGGCTCATGCCGCCCAGGTGACGCTCGCCTGGGAGGCCAACACCGAAATGGATCTGCAGGCCTACAAGGTCTACAGCGGCACGGCAAGCCGGACATACTCGTGCAGCACGAACGTGGGCCGGTCGACGACCTGCACGATCGGCGACCTGGCAGCCGGAACCACCTACTACTTCGCCGTCACGGCACTCGACACCGCGGGAAACGAAAGCGGGTACTCGAACGAAGTCCGATACACGGTCCCGGCCTCGGCACCGCCGTCTTCACAACCCCGGGAACTGGTCATTTCTCAAACGCCTTACACCTCATGGAGCCTCGGCTTCAAAAACACGAGGATGCTCTATGCGCAGTCCTTCAAGGCCATCGGCCCCGGGATCGAGTCCGTGACCGTCGCCCTGGCGAAATATCGCTCGCCGACCATGCCCGTTCAGATCAGCATACGACAGGCATCCCCGGCGGGCTCTACACTTGCCTCCGGTCAGATCCTGCCTTCCCAGGTCGCGTCCACGGACTACAGGAACCCCAGCTGGATCAAGGTAACTTTTTCTTCTCCTTTGCCTGTGACGCCGGGGGCGACCTATTTTCTGGTGCTCGAGGTGTCCACAGGCAACTACAGAAATTATTACAGGGTCCCGCTCGGGAAAGACAGTTACGCCGACGGCATCGCCTACCAGAGTGCAGTGACACAGAGGAGTGACGTGGATATCCTCAGCAAGATCGTATTTACCGATTAGGCCTGCCGAAAAAAGAGCGCCTGAAGCCGCGGTCAACCCCAGGCGCTTTTCCCCTGTGATCATCGAGATACCCGCTCTACCAGCCCATCTTCCACATATCCTCGTCGGTGTAGATCTTCTCATCCACGGCATGGGCTTCCTGGGCATCGGTCTCGTAATCCCGCGGCAGTTTCTTTCTCATGAACTCCCGGTACCATTCGTGGGCGACGATCATGGACATGACCTCGCTCGTCCCCGTCCAGATGGAGGCCAGCCGGATGTCCCGGTAGATCCTCTCGATCGGGAAGACGTTCGTGTAGCCGATCCCTCCCATGACCTGCATCGCGTTGTGGACGACCTTCTGGCAGGACTCGGTGATGAACTTCTTCGATTCCGACACGTACCGCCGGATCAGGTTCAGGTCCACACCGGCGTCCACGGCGCGGGCGGTTGAGTAGGCCATGGCACGGCAGGCATCGAGGAGCATGGCCGCCTCGGCCACCTGGAAACTCACCCCCTGGAAGGTGTTGATGACCTTCCCGAAGGCCTTCCGCTTCATGGTGTAGTTCGTCGCGACATCGAGGGCGGCCCGGGCGGAACCGATCGTCATGGCCGCGGTGCCCAGGCGCTCCGGGATCATCATGGTGTTGAAGACATCATAGGCCCCGTGAAGCTTCCCCACGATGTTCTCCTTCGGGACCCGGACGTTCCTGAAGACGAGGCGCCCCGTACCGCCGCCCCGGCAGCCCATGAGACCATAGAGATACTTCGTCTCGACACCGGGCCCCCGGTCCACGATGAAGCAGGTGATCGAGTCCTGGGGTTTCGCCTCCGGATTCGTCCGGGCGTAGACGAGAAAATAATCCGCCCCTTCCGCACCGACGATGAAGCGCTTCTGGCCGTTGAGGAGAAAGTGATCCCCCTTGTCCTCCGCACGGGTGGTGGCCCCGAAAAAGTCGGACCCGCCTCTCGGCTCGGTGAGGCACTCCGCGGCGAAAAGATCCCCCCGGAGCAGCGGTTTGACGTAGCGCTCTTTCTGATCATCCGTGCCGTGAAGGATGATGGCGTCGCAGACGAGCTCGGCGCCGACGCCGAAAACGCAGGCGAATTCATAACCCAGGGTCCCCACCTCTTCCATGGCCATGCAGGTCGCCACCCAGTCCATGTCCCTGCCGCCCCACTTCTTCGGATACCGGCAGCCGAGGAGGTTCCGCCGGGCGGCTTCCTGAAGAAACTCCTTGGGGAACTTGATCGTATCCGTGTCCATGTCGAGGATCATCTGGCGCGGCACCCATCTCACGAGGTCCCGAACTTCGTCCCTGAACTTGATCTGCTCTTTCGTCAGTAGATGGTCCAGCATTTTCTTCTTCCCCTTTCCCCTATCAAGGTTTCCATCATCGTTCACAGAATCACGGAGCCCGCTGATCCAGCAGCTCATATCCTCGAAAATTCATTTTTACCAGTCCGCCTTCCCAGCGCCGGACCATGACCGCCCTCCCCACGTCCAGGTCACCTTGCCGTCCACGATTCCCGTCGCGGTGATTCTGCCCGTGTACACCGCCTGCAAACCTTTCGAGGCCCCGGACTGGTCGTTGCGGGTAATCCGCACTTCTTTGCCGTCAAATTTTCCGAGCTTCAGCGTCGCCGCTGCCCCGTTGTCCCACTTCGCTTCAAAGTTCCCGCTCTCCTGATGATACATCCAGGTACCGCATATCCGGACGTTCGAGTCCTCGCATTCCTTCCAGATCCCGGGCGGTTCCAGGGGAACGCCCGAAACCGGGCTCCCCGCCTTCCCGGCCGCCGCTAAAAGTGCCGCTTTCTCTTCCAGGCGGCGAATGTCTCTCTCTACGATCTCCATGTTCCTTTTGATGGTCTCGTCATCCTGTTTCAATCGGCTCCTTATATCTTTATGATCCTCTGCGAGCGTATCCCAAAAATCTCTCGCATCAATCAACGCCTGATCCGTATTTGGATGTGTCTGTATGATCAACGCCTGAATGTACGAGATCCTGAACACATCTTGACGAATTTTATCCGGATCCAGCTGCATAGCGACAACCCGGTCACCCCTTTTGAAAAAGAAGTAATGGTGATCGGGATCCAGGAAACGTTCCAGATCCCCTCTTGCCTTCTGCTAATACTCGAGGTCTCCTTTCCTCTTCTCCAGTTGCTTCTGAATGGAAGAGAGATCCTCCGCGGCGCGTGCGGAAATTCCGACAAGGATCCCTGCGAAAGCGACGATGCAGGATAAGATGTGGCTCCTTTTCATGTGCCCCTCCTCTTTCTGTCGGATGAACGCTGTTTGATCACCCGTTTGAGCCGACGCCCGATGCTGCCGGGAGGTTCCGGGTCCCCGCCCCCTTTCCTTCAGTACATAACCGCTTCAGGGGGTCATGCTGTCGTTCTTCTCGATCGTGTAGTGCCGCGCCGAGAAGTGCTCCTCGATCGCCTTCCAGACGGCCTGTTCCACCAGGCGGTCCAGCTCTGCGGCCGACCGCCCGGGGCATTCCTTGAGCAAGAGGGGCCGGTTGAAATAGATCCTCTTCGTCATGGAATCGGACCGGACGCTTGTCCCCTCCAGCCCGTATTCGATTTCGATCTGAATCGGGACATCGAGCAAAAGACCCGCCTCGTCAATGACGAGACGGGTCTTGATCCGATCGACAACCCAAAGCATGAGCGTCGCGGGCCATCCGCCCGCTCCAATTATGAGTGTTGAATGTTGAATTATGAATAAATTGATTCCCGCAACTCAAAACTCAAAATTGGCCGCCTTGACGGCGCCCCCGGTAATGAATTCATTATACATGATTCGCCCCTCTTGCGAGTTAGGCGCCCCGGTCATAACTCAAGATTGCATGTACTAACGCTTGCCGCCGAAGATCGAGCCCAGGACCCCGCGGATGATCTGACGCCCGATCTGGCTCCCGATGGCATGGGCGGCGCTCTTGGCGGCGGCGCCGATCATCTTTTCCGTTTCGGACTGCGGCGCTTTCTTCTTCCTGACCTCCGCCGCGACGGCTTCCTCCTCCTGCTGGATTTGCGCGGCTCTGGCCTTCAGCTTCTCGTAGGCGCTCTCCCTATCCACCATCTTTTCGTAATGGCCGTAGAGGACCGAGCTTTTGATCAGTCTCGCCGCCTCGTCGGGCGTGAGCGTCCCGAGACGGCTGCGCGGCGGAAGGACCCAGGCCTTTTCCACCACGGTGGGAGCCCCCTTTTCGTCCTGGACGGAGATCAGGGCTTCGCCGACGGCCAGTTCAAGGATGGCCTTCGTCGTGTCGAGCTTCGGGTTCGCCCGGAACGTTTCAGCCGCCACCTTCACCGCCTTCTGGTCTCTCGGCGTGAAGGCCCTGAGCGCGTGCTGGATGCGGTGCCCGAGCTGGCCCAAGATCGTGTCGGGGATATCGATCGGGTTCTGTGTTACGAAGTAGACCCCCACCCCCTTGGAGCGGATCAGGCGGACAACCTGTTCGATCTTGTCCTCGAGGGCCTTCGGCACGTCCTCGAAGAGCAGATGGGCTTCATCGAAGAAGAAAACGAGCTTCGGCTTCGGGGGGTCGCCCACCTCGGGTAGGTTCTCGAACAACTCCGCGAGCAGCCACAGAAGGAATGTCGCATAGAGATTCGGCGCCTGCATGAGCCGGTCCGCCGTGACGATGTTGACGACACCCCTGCCCTTCGTGTCCGTCTGCATGAGGTCGTTGATGTCCAGGGCAGGCTCGCCGAAGAATTTATCCCCTCCCTGACTTTCCAGGACCAGGAGGTTCCGCTGGATGGCGCCGATGCTCGCCGTGGAGATGTTTCCGTATTCCGTCTTGAACTTGGCGGCGTTGTCGCCCGCGAACTGGAGCATGGCCCTCAGGTCCTTGAGATCGAGCAGCAGAAGCCCGTTGTCATCGGCGATCTTGAAAACGGCGTTCAAGACCCCGCTCTGCGTCTCGTTGAGGTTGAGGATGCGGCTCAAAAGGAGCGGGCCCATCTCGGAGACGGTGGCGCGGAGCGGGTGGCCCTTTTCCCCGAAGACGTCCCAGAGGGTTACGGGGTAGGAATCGAACCGGAAGTCCCCGAGGCCCAGCTCCCTGATCCGTTCGTTGATCTTCGGGTGATCCCCCCCCGGCTGGCTGATGGTCGCCAGATCCCCCTTGACATCGGCCATGAAGACGGGCACGCCGATCGCGCTGAACTGCTCGGCCATGACGCGCAGGGACACCGTCTTCCCGGTGCCGGTGGCACCCGCGATGAGGCCGTGGCGGTTGGCCATCTTCGGAAGAATGCATATCTCCTGTGCTCCCTTTGCAATGGGAAGCGGGGGGGCTGCTGCTGCCATCTCTTCTCCTCCTCTGAAAAATCCGATGGATGGTACGGGGCGAGCCGGAATCGGACAGAAACGGGTCAACCCCGAAACCCGTCTTTTCAGATCCAATAGCGCTGAAAGGTACGGGCCGGGCGACAGACCGCGGCCCGGCTGTCGCCGGGCCGCTTCGAATTCGATGAGAACGACAAGCGATTATTTCTTCTTGGGTTCCGCTTTCTTACCGGCATCCTTGACATCGATCTTGGTGGCGGTCATCGTGTACTCGATCGTTACCTTGGAACCCACCTTCAGGTCGCCGGTGACCTTCGTATTTTTGTCTTTGGCGATCTTCCAGTTCTCCTTGCCCTTCTGGACGGTGATCGAGTCATCCTTCAACTCGACCACGGGACCCGTGACCTGGTAGGCCCATGAGGCCTGCACGAAGGCGAAGGTGACGGCCAGCACAACCATCGATACGGCGAAAAGAATCCGTTTCATAAAAAAGCCCTCCTTTTGTGATTTGTGGCCCTACTATAGATAAAGGCCTGAAAATGTCAAGGTCGTCTTGAGGTTACCCCCCGTGCCGCGGAGGGACATTTTCCCCTTGAGCCCCTTTCGGTTTCCTGTCACAATCCGTGACTCAAATCCCGGCAAGAGAGAGGCCTCCCGTGCTGAATGTCGAGCAATTCCGTTATGCTTCCGACAACCTGGGTTACCTGGTCTACGGTGAACATTCGGCCATGGCCGTTGACGGGGGCCCTGCGGACGAAATCCTCGAGTTTCTGAATGACCACAGGCTCGAGCTTGTGTATGTGACCAACACCCACAACCACTACGACCACACGACGGGGAACGAAGAACTTCTCAGGCGTTCGCAGGCGAAGTACCTCAGCCCGGAGGGGCTTGCGGAAAGGGGAAAGGTGCTCCTCGAGGGAGAAACGGTCCGTATCTACCCGACACCGGGTCACACCGGGGACGCCGTCTGCCTGCATGCGGGCACCGTGCTGATTTCCGGGGACACTCTCTTCAACGGTACGGTGGGAAACTGCTTCACGGGGAATCTGCGGGAGTTCCATCGCTCCATCAAGAGGCTCATGACCCTCCCCGATGAGACGATCGTCTGCGCGGGCCATGATTACGTCCGGGAGGCGGTGGCCTTCGCAAAGCGCCTCGAGCCGGGGAACAGGGATCTGGACGCCTTCCTGTCGAGCTACGATCCGGGTTACGTCCATTCGACCCTTGCCGAGGAGCGCAAGGTCAACCCCTATCTGCGATTCAACGACGATCGGATCATCGCCATCCTCAAGAAAAGAGGACTTCCCGTCGGGACGGAGTACGAGAGATGGGAATCGTTGATGAGCATCGATTGAATCCTCTCCCATTCCCATCAGAATGAGGCAAGAACCGTCAACCCTCAACGGTAATCAAACCCTCTCGGATGGCGTATTTGGTCAGTTCCGCGATACTCCTCATGTTCAGCTTCTGCATCATGTTCCGCCGGTGGGTCTCCACGGTCTTCACACTCTCCCCGAGATGGGATGCGATCTCCTTGGTGTTCCAGCCCTCGGCGAGAAGCTGATGGATCTCCCGCTCCCTCTGCGTCAGGGGTGACCTCGCAGCGCTGAGCGGCTCGGACCGTTTGTCCAGGTAGCCTTTCACGACCACATCGGCCACACTCGGGCTCAGGTAGGTGTGCCCGGCGGCGACGTTCCGGATGTCTCGGCGCAGACGCTTCTGAAACTCACCGTCAAGAAGATCCGCCGGGGCCGTGTGGCCTATACCGACAGGTTCAAAAGCTACGACAGCCTCATGTTCTGCGGCGACCGGCACCTGAAGGTGGACCAACACAAGTACTTCTCCTCCGGGCGGGTCTACATCAACGGCCTGGAGGGCTTCTGGAGCTGGGCCAAGGAGCGGCTCATGAAACACCATGGCGTCTCCAGGAAAGGCTTCCCTCTGTATCTCAAAGAACTGGAACTCCGGCATAATGACCGCACGGGGAAGCTCGAAGGGGTTGACAACAAAATCAAGGTCATCAAGCGGAGGGCCTACGGGTTTCATGACCTGCGGTACTTCACATGGAATATCTACCAGGCTTTCGCCGACTAACTCGGAGATGATCCCCAAATATCCAATACAGCACCAGTAAAACTTCCATCGGGTGAAAACCGATCCTGCATATCCAAATTCCTCAATCCCCTCTAAGACTTTGGATGAATCGGCCTGCAGGCCCCCCGGGGGCCGGGGAAAATGCGTCATTCCATGGGGTCCCTTCATTTTTCAAGTGCC
>FWPV01004551.1_pt1 | contig 29158 bp, 26 predicted proteins | sample 2228371 | NCBI WGS metagenome assembly FWPV01 (sample SAMEA103939776, study PRJEB20133) | metagenome | reverse complement strand
GGGCGGGTGTGGGTGGGGTCTGCGGCAGAGCGGCGCAGGCGGACAGGGTGAAGATCAGGATGGCGGCGGCAGTCAGGCGGGCGTGGGCCATGAGTTCCTTATATACCCCTGACCCGAGGGTTCCACAACCTTTGGCGGCTGACCCCCACTCGGTGAGGCCGGATGCCGTATACTGAAATCGATGGACATCCCCTTCCCGCCTGGGCTCCCGACGGCAGTGGCAGGGCCGCTGGCGCGCTTCCTTCCCCCGCTGGAGGAGGGGGCTGTGCGCCGCGCCCTGGAAGGTTTCGGGAAACCGGCTGATCTGGTTCTCGATCCGTTTGGGGCTTCGCCGCGCCTGGTCATCGAAGCGGCGCTGGCAGGACGTGCGGTGCTGGTGGCGTCGAGCAACCCGATCAGTCGATTCGTGCTCGAGCACAGCGCCTCCCCCTTCCCTCTGCCGCTGCTGCAGTCGGCGCTGGCGCGCCTGGCCTCTGCGCCGAAAGATGGGAGCCGCTTGGAGCGATTCCTGCTCGACTTGTATGCCAGTGCCTGCGGCCGCTGCGGCAGCCAGGTGATCGCCGACTACTTCGTCTGGGAGCGCGATTCGGAGGCCCCTGTGCTCAAGGGGTACAGCTGCGAGCAGTGCGGGCACGCCGGCGAGGATGCGGCGGGTGAGGAGGACCGCCGTCGGGCGGCTGCCTACGCCGGACGCGGGCTGCAGCACGCGCGGGCCCTCGAGCAAGTGGCGCCCGCCGGCGACCCCGACCGATCGCATGCGGAGGCGGCGCTGGCGGTCTACCCGGGCCGGGCGCTGTATGCGCTGATCACGCTCGTGGGCAAGCTCGAGCAGCTGCGGCTGGAGGCGCCCCTGCGTCAGGCGGCAGAAGCGCTGCTGCTGTCGGCGTTCGATGCGGCCAATGCCTTGTGGGGCCACCCGGAGGGACGGGCGCGGCCGCTGCAGCTTGTGGCCTCGCCGCGATATCGCGAGGCGAACGTCTGGCGGGCGCTGGAACGGGCGGCGGGCGAGTGGGCGGCCGGGCCCACTGCAGTGAGGGTTCGCGCCTGGCCGGAGGCCGGGCTGCCCGAGCCCGGCCAGGTGGCCGTGTTCCCAGGGCCTGCGCGCGAGATGATCGAGGCGCTGCCGAGGGATGCGGTGCGGGCGCTGGTGACCGTGCTGCCGCGGCCGAACCAGGCGTACTGGACGCTCTCGGCCCTCTGGGCGGCATGGCTGTGGGGGCGGGAGGCGGCGGCCACGATCAAGGTGGCGCTGCGCCGCCGCCGCTACGATTGGGCCTGGCATGCCTCGGCGCTGCGCGCTGCCCTCGGCGGCATGGCCTCCGCACTGCAGCCGGGGACGCCTGCGTTGGCGTTCATGCCGGAGGCGGAATCCGGCTTCATCGCCGCGGCCCTGGCGGGCTTGGATGGTGCTGGCTTTCGCCTGACCGGCCGGGCGGTGCGGCCGTTCGAAGGACAGGCGGTCTTCACCTGGACTCTAGACCCCGCGCCGAAGAGCGCGCCCCGGCTGCCGCTCCAGCCCCGCATGGCCGAGGCGGCCCGCCGCGCGCTGCTGCAGCGGGGCGAGCCCGCGCCGTTCCTCACAGTGCACGCCGCCGGCTGGAGCGACGTCGCAGCAGAACGGCAGCTGGGGCCGCTTTGGGAGGCGGAGGACGGAAACCCGGTTCTGACGCTGGCCGATGCCGCCGCCGCTGTCCTGGCGGACCGAACCCAATTCGTGCGGCTGGGAGGAGGCACCGAGCCCGAGACCGGGCTGTACTGGCTGACGGAACCGAGCGGCACCTCGCTTCCACTGGCGGAGCGTGTGGAAAGGCTGGTGCTGGAGGCTCTGCGCGCCACGGCGCTGGTCGAGGAGATCGAGGTCGAGGCACGGGTGTGTGCTGCGCTCCCGGGTCTGCTGACGCCGGATCGTCGGCTGATCCAGGCCTGCCTGCGTTCCTACGCGGAGCAGGAACCGGGCACGCGGCGCTGGCGGCTGCGCTCCGAAGACGAAGCCAAGGCACGCCAGCAGGATTGCCAGGAGGTGCGGGACCTGTTGATCGGCATGGGCGAGAGGCTGGGGTATGCGGTCGAGGCGGGGGAGCGCGTCGTGTGGAAAGGTGCGTCCGGCAGGCCGGTGTATGCGTTCCGCGTGGATGAGATGGCCGCCGTGGGAGAACTGCTGAAGGATGCTGGGGCGCTCAACCTGATTCACGTGCTTCCCGGCGGCCGGGCCTCGCTTATTGCGGAGATGGCGCGGCGGGACCCGCGGCTGCGGGATTGGCTTGCGGCGCGCGGCCGTGTGCTCAAGTTCCGCCACGTTCGGCGCCTGGCCGTGGAGACGACGCTGCGTCCCGACAACCTGGCCGAACGCCTGGCCCTCGATCCCCCCGAACACCGCGACCCACAACTCCCCCTGCTGTAGCCGCAGGCGCCGGACGCAGTTACCCCGCGAGAGGCGCTGGGAATCCGCTCGAAGGACGAGGCCCGGCCCGGGTCCTCACGTGGGCGTCGGGGTGGGGGTATCCGTGGGAGTGGGGGAGGGGGTTGGGGTGTCCGTGGGAGGGACGGGCGTGGGGGTGACCGTGGGGGTCGACGTTGGAGTGGGTGACGGTGTGGCGGTGGGCGTCGGGGTCGCCGGCAGGTTGAGGTTGATATGGACCCGCGTCTCGACGCGGCGATCGTCGCTGCCGAGCAGGACCAGGCGCAGGGTGATGACGCCGTTGGGCGCGCCGGCCATGTCCCAGGAGGCCAGGCGCGATACCTGTTCGTGGGGGGAGCGGCTGTCGGTGATCTTGGTCCAGCCCGAGGGATCGAAGCCCGTGCCGTAGTCGATCTCCCATTCCTGGAAGTGGGCGGTGGCGGCGGCGCGGCCGAAGATGTCGAGAGGCGCGGTGGTGATGAGCGCGCCCTCCGATGGGGCGGTGATCTGAAGGATGGGGCGAGGGCTGGAGGCGGAGCAGGTGGAGTGGGGGATGAAGAACAGCGGTTCGTCGTGGAAGCCGAATCGCTCCAGCCACTGGCGGCCCGCCGGATCGTCCTGCAGCCACGTGCGGGCCCAGGGGTCGCTGACGTCGAGGCCGCGGCGCTGCTGGGCGTAGTCGGGGCACTCGGCCGAGGCCAATTCGAGCGACCATCCGTCGACCCACACCTCCTGCCACAAGTCCAGTTCCTTCGGCAGAGGGGGCTGATCGGCAGCGAAGAGTTCGGCGCGCTGGGTGGGACACCAGCGGGATGGTTCGGCGCCGGAGATGGCGCAGATGACGCGGTCGACGATGCCGGGCGGGCGGGCGAAGGGCGTCGGCTGGCCGCCGCTGACCGCGGGCACAGCGATCTGCATGAACTGGCTCCAGATCGGGGCGGCGCCAGTCAGGCCGGTGGTGTTCTGCATCTGGGTGTTGTCGGCATTTCCCACCCAGACGCCGACGGCCAGGTCGGGTGTGTAGCCCACGGTCCAGTTGTCGCGCGAGTCGTCGGTGGTGCCGGTCTTGACGGCGGCGGGGAAGGGCAGGTTGAGGACCGAGTTGGCGCCGAACATGGGCGTGCGGGCTTCGTTGTCGGAGAGGATGGAGGAGATCAGGTAGGCGTGTTCCGGGCGCACGACCGGTTCGCCGCCGGGCGGGGTGTACTCGTAGACGGTGTTGCCCTGGTGGTCGACGATGCGGCGGATGGCGAAGGGCGGCAGGCGCAGGCCGCCGTTGGCGAAGACCGAGTAGGCGGAGGTCAGTTCGAGGAGCGTGACGTCGCCGCCGCCGAGGGTGAGGGAGAGGCCGTAGTCGGGGCGGGTGAGGGTGGTGATGCCGAGGCGCCGGGCGAAGGCGACCAGGCCTTCGGCCTGGGAGGTGGTCGGATCGTCGTAGATGCCGACGAAGGCCAGGGCCTTGACGGCGGGGATGTTGTAGGAGTTGGCCAGGGCGCTGCGAACGGTGACCGGGCCGTGGAAGCGGCCATCGTAGTTGCGCGGGCGGTAGGGCGGGTTGGGGTCGTTCGGGTTGCCGGAGGGTGGGAACTCCGAAGGCACGTCCCAGATCAGGGTGGCGGGCGTCCAGCCGCGCTCGAAGGCGGCGACGTAGGTCAGCGGCTTGATCGACGAGCCCGGCTGGTTGAGGGCGATGGCGTTGTTGACCTGGCCGTCGATGTCCTCGTTATCGTAGTCGGCGGAGCCGACCATGGCCAGGATCTCCCCCGTGCTGGGGCGGATGGCGACGAGCGCTCCGTTCGTGACGTGGCGGTCGGCCAAGGTGGCGACCTGCGCCGCGACGATGTCCTGGGCCAGCTGCTGCAGGTCGGGGTCCAGCGTGGTGTAGACGGCGAAGCCGGAGCGGTAGATGGTCTGTGCGTCGTACATGTCCTCCAGCTGGGCGCGGACGAAGTTGACCCAGTGGGGGAAGCGCATCTGGACATCCGGTGGGTCGAAGCGGTAGGTTTCGAACTCGGCTGCTGCGGCGCCGGCTTCCTCGGGCGAGACGCACACCGGGTGCGGCGAATTGCTGACATCGATGCAGCCCTGTTCGCTGCTGGCCATGACCATGAGCGCCAGGACCTGCCTCTGGCGGGCGAGGGTGGCCTGGCGGTTGGTGTGGATGTCGTAGACGGAAGGTGCCTGCACCAGGCCGGCGAGAAAGGAGGCCTGGGAGAGGGTGAGGCGGTCGGCGGTGGTGTGGAAGTAGGTCTCGGCGGCCGCCTCGACGCCGTAGGCGAGGTTGCCGTAGTAGTTTTGGTTGAGGTAGAGCTCGAGGATCTCGTCCTTGCTGTAGCGCCGCGTGATCTCGGCGGCCAGGATGATCTCGCGGATTTTGCGCATGAAGGTGCGCTGGGACCGCTCTTCGGGGCTGAGCAGCAAGTTGCGGGCGATCTGCTGGGTGATGGTGGAGGCGCCGGAGACGGTCTCGCCTTCGCGGTAGTTCTGCCAGATGGCGCGGGCGATGGCCAGGGGGTCGAAGCCGGGGTGGCTGTAGAACTGGGAGTCCTCGGTGGCGATGGTGGCGGCGACCATGTAGGGAGAGATGCGCTCGAGCGGGACGTAGGTGCGGCGGCCGGCCTGGGGGTCGAGGATCTCGTAGAGGACGTTGCCCCGCCGGTCGAGGATGCGCGTGGTCTCGAACTGGGCGGCGTGGGACTGCAGGTCTTCGACCGAGGGCAAGGTGCGGGCGATGGCGTAGTACTGATAGATGATGAACGACACGGCGGCCACGACGACGGCGACGAGGGCGAACAAACCGAGCACGGCCAGACGCAGCAGGCAGCCGCAGCCGCGGCTCGCCCCGAGGCCGGCGCCGGGCGCTTTCCCAGGTTTCTCGGGGGGCGCGGGCGGGACGAACGCCGCCGGAGTGACGCGCGTGGCGCTCGGGTCCCGTTCGGGGACACGGCGCGGCAGCTCGGTTTCGTCGCGCGCGATGGGCGGCGGTGCGGGAGTCCGCGAGGCGCGGCGTGCCTCGTCGGCGGATGGCTGACTCTCCCCGGGGAGCGGGACGGTCTTTCTCGGATTCGCGGTGCGGGGAGGCGCGCCGGGCCGGTTGGGCGGTCGGCCCTGGGGGTCGTTGTCAGACATCGCGGCGATTATAGCACGCGGGTGGCTGCCGTCAGGCTGCGGGGCGGCTCTGCACCAGGACGGACCAGCGGCCCTTCATGACCACCTGCCCGTCCTGCTTCTTTACCGCAACGGAAATCAACAGCGCGCCTCCTCCAAGGCGAGGCAGAGGGCGTGCTTCTTCGACGAGGAGTTCAGCCCAGATGGTGTCGCCGATGAAGACCGGGCGGCTGAACGTCCACTCGTTGATCTCGCGAAAAGCCAGCACCGTGCCCTCGAGCACGCCGGTGCGCGTCGCCAAGCCGGAGGCGATGGCCAGGCCCAGGAGGCCGTGCGCCACTCGCTGGCCGAACGGGGTGCGCTGGGCGTAGACGGCGTCGGTGTGGATCGAGTTGAAATCGCCGGAGAGGCCGGCGAAGGCGACCACGTCGGCCTCGGTCACCGTGCGCGCCGGTGTGACGACTTGCTGCCCGACCTCGAACTCCTCGAAGTACAACCCGCGACGCTGGCTGCCGCTGTGATCCATCGCCGGCACCTCCCTAGGTGGCCGGATTGTAGCATGCCTTGGAGGGGGAGAGGCTCCCCAGTACAATGGGCCCGTGCGCACCTGGTCCATCCCACTGCAGCCGTCGATGGCCTTCCGCCTGGCCGCCGATGCACGGCTTGTCCGTCCGGACTACGTCAATGACCACTGCTGGGAGTTTCGCAGCGGGGCGGGTGAGCCGCCCGCGCTGTGTCTGACCACCACCTACGGCCTGCGCGCCCGCGAGATGAGGTTATTCTTCGGCTTCGGCCGCGGAGCGGAGAGCGTCACCGACCCGGCGCAGTTCGCTTCGCCTCCAACGCTGCGCCAAATCTTTCCCAATTACCTCTCGCTCGAGTTCAGCCCCTTTCCCCGCTTGGCGGGCCGATGCGAGGCGTGGGTGCCGGATTCCCATTCCCTCGCTGGCCGCGTCCGCCTGGTCAACCTCGACGACGCGGCGCATCGCATCCGCCTCGCGCTGTATGTCCATCTCGCGCCCGGCGAGAACCCCGAGCCGATGCACCACGAGGCCGCCCAGGGCGTGAGCTTCCTTGCCGGGCGAACGGGCGACCTCGTCCCGGTTGTGTTTCTGACGGGCGGAGCCAGCCCCTTGCCGGGACCACATCCTGCCTTGGGGGTTGTGTTCGACCTCAATCCGGGCGAGGCCAAGGCGCTCACCTGGGCGCAACTCGCCCTCGCTTCGCTCGAGGCTTCCCTGGCCGCGGCACGGGATCTGGCGGGCAGGCCGTGGGACGAGGAGATCGCGCGTCTCGAGTTGATCAACCACGGGCAGGTGGAGATCGAAACCGGCGATCCCGAGTGGGACTTCGCTTTCAAGATGGCCCAGCAGGCAGCGCTGGCTTCCTTCGTGGGGCCGGCGCCGCATCTGCCGCATCGTTCCTTCGTCAGCGAACGTTCGCCGGATCGCGGCTACTCGGCGCGCGGCGACGGCCGTGACCATCCGCCGGGATGGGATGGCCAATCGCCCCACGAGGCCTACGCCCTCGCTCCGCTGGTGCTGCCTGCGGCTCCGGACTGGGCCAAGGGGCTGGTGCTGAACTACGTAGCCGTGCAGTCCGCCGACGGAACCATCGACGCCAGACCGGGTCTCGGCGGGCAGCGGGGTGGTGGCCTCGCTGCCCCGCTCCTGGCCAGCCTCGCTTGGCGCATCTACCAACACACGGAAGACCGGGCGTTCCTCGAGGCCGTCTTCGACGGGCTGCTGGAGTTCCTCGAGGCCTGGTTCACGCCCGCGCACGACCGCGACCAGGATGGTGTCCCCGAATGGGACCATCCGCTGCAGGCGGGCTTCGACGACTGGCCCAGTTTCGCGCCCTGGACGGAGGAGGGCCAGGGGCTCGACCTGACCAAGGCCGAAACGCCGGACCTGGCCTCGTACCTCTACCGCGAGTGTCTCTCCCTGATCGAGGCGGCAGACGTGCTGGGCAGGCGGGACGCCGTGCACCGTCTGACCGCGCGCGCCGAGCATCTGCGCGCCGCCGTCGAGGCCTCCTGGTCCGATCGCACGGCGATCTACCATCACCGAGACCGCGACCTGCACGTTTCCCCCGGCGGTGCCCTGCTCGGCGAGGGTCGGGGGGACTTCACGCTCCGTCTGGAGCGGCAGTTCGAGCCCGGCGCCCGCATGCTCCTCCGCTGCCGCGGGCCGGAGGCCGAAGCAGCAGACTTGAACATCAGCATCTGGGGGCGGACCGCGCAGGGGCGCAGTGTCCGCGAGCGCCTGACGAAGCCCGGCTGTCGATGGTTCTGGGGGAGAGGCAGCGCGACGAGCGAGCACGCGTATGCGAGCGTGCGCGAGATCCGCGTGCGAGGCCTGACGCCCGAGTTCGTCACCCAGGTCTTCGCCGCGGATTATCAGCGCCAGGACGTGACGCTGCTGCTTCCGCTCTGGGCAGGCATCCCCGGCGAAGGGCGCGCCCGCCGTCTGATCGACGAGACACTGCTCGACCCAGAGAGGTTCTGGCGCCCCTGCGGCATTCCCTGCGGCGCCGCGCGCGACCCGGCCTACAGCACGGACCCGCGGGCTGGCGTCGGGGCCGTCCACATGGCGTGGAACGGGATGTTGGGAGAGGGTCTGCTCGCCTACGGCAGGAGGGCCGAAGCGGCTGACCTCGTGAGCCGCTTGATCGCGGCCGCGGTCGCTTCACTGCGGAGGAGCGGGGGGTTCCGCCGCTGGTATCCCGCCGAGGGTGGTGAGGGTTTCGGCGCGCGGGACCATCCGGCCGGCCTTCCGCCCCTCTCGCTTTTCCTTAGCTGCCTGGGCGTGCAGATTCTCACGCCGCGCAAGGTGCGGCTGGAGGGCCGGAATCCCTTCCCCTGGCCCGTGACCATCCGCTGGCGGGGCCTGGAGGTGAGGCGGGAGACCGGGGAGCGAGCGGTCGTCGTCTTTCCGGACGGCGAACGCGTCGAGGTGGAGGGCCCGGAGGCGAAGGTGATCGAGCAGTGCTCGAGCCCCGAGTCCTCCTGATGCTATAATCGCTGCAGCGGCGAGCGGGAGCAGGTCGACGAGGGCCGATGGATCGGCAAGGGGCGGAGGCAGCGGTTGAGCCATCACGACCTCCCGACTCTGGCAGCAAGTGCCGGATCGGGGCCTGGCATCCTGCCAGTGCTCCTCTTGCTGGCGATTCTCCTCCTCTCGGCCAAGCTGCTGGGGGAGCTGGCCACGCGGCTGGGACAGCCTGCCATTCTCGGTGAGCTGTTCGCCGGGCTTCTGCTCGGGCCCAGCGTCCTCGATATCCTTTCGCTGCCCATCATCTCCGGCGAGGGTCTGGGGGAATGGGTCCACCTGCTGGGCCAGGTGGGCGTGGTGTGGCTGATGTTCGCCGCTGGCCTGGAAACCGAGCTCAGCGACCTGCGGCGTGCCGGACGGCCAGCCATGCTGGGGGGTGTGTTCGGTGTCGTAGTCCCTACGCTGCTCGGGCTGGGGCTCGGGCGCGTGTTCGGATACCCAACGGACGACGCCATGTTCCTGGGGATCGTGCTGAGCGCAACGAGTGTCAGCATTTCGGCGCAGACGCTGCTCGAGTTGGGCTGGCTCCGGACGCGCGAAGGCACGGCGCTGCTCGGGGCTGCCGTGATTGACGACATCCTGGTGGTGGCCTTGCTGTCGGTGTTCATCGCCCTGCAGGCTGGCGGCGGAACGCTGGTCAGCGTGACGGTGCAGCTGGCGAGGATGATCGGCACTCTGATCGCGGTGGGCTTGCTGGCGATCGTCCTGCTGCCGCGGGCGGCGGAGTGGGCGAGTCGATTGAGGGTGAGCCAGGGGCTGCTGGCCTTCGTGCTGGCGATGGTCCTCCTGCTGGCCTGGATGATCGAATACCTGGGCAGCGTGGCCGCCATCACCGGGGCTTTCATGGCTGGCCTCGGGATGGGGCGCAGCCACCTGCGCGACGAGATCGAGCGAGGGCTGGGGTCGCTGGCGTATGCCTTCTTCGTTCCGCTGTTCCTGGTGGATGTGGGCCTGCAGTCGAATGCCCGGGCCTTGGGCTGGGGCGCCGCCGGCTTCGCCACCGCGCTGATCGTGGTGGCCATCGTATCGAAGGTGGCCGGCTGCGGCCTGGGCGCGTGGCTTGGAGGGTGCGGGCGCGGTGCCGCGCTGCGCATGGGGGTGGGCATGATCTCGCGAGGGGAGGTGGGGCTGATTGTGGCTGGCGTCGGAGTGGCCGAGGGAATCCTCGTCCCGGAGGCCCTCACCTCGGTGGTGCTCATGATCCTGGCTACCTCGCTGATCACTCCGGCCCTGCTGCGCTGGGTGTTCTCAAGACAGGAGGCTGCCGATGCCGCAACTGGTTAGCCTGGTGGTCCACGATCCCGGCCGGGTGAACGAGGTGGTGCGGGCCTGGCTGGCCGCAGGGGTGACCGGGATGACGCTGCTGGACAGCAGCGGCCTGGGGCGCCACGCGCGCGAGCATGACCTGCGCGACGACTTGCCCCTCTTCCCCTCCCTGCGGAAGGTGCTCGAGGGCGAAGAACGTCACAGCCGGCTGCTGTTCTCCGTGGTCTCCGATGACTTCGACGTGGACCGGCTGATCGAGGCCACCGAGCGCGTGCTGGGTTCGCTGGACCGGCCCGACTCGGGCATCCTGTTCGTCCTTCCGGTGAGGCGCGCGGTCGGGCTGCAGCCGTACCGGGCGGGCGGAGGGGCCGCGGCGCCGCGTGGTCCGGAGGGGAGACATCCATGACCATTGGCTCGGTGATGAAGGAACGGGTGGTTTCGGTCAGCGCCGACCAGACCCTGGAGAGCGCCATGCGCCTCCTGGTGGACGAGCGCGTCGGGCTTCTGCCGGTGGTCGATGCGCAGCACCGGCTTCTGGGCGTGCTGGGACTTGAGCAGGTCCTGGAACTTGCCCTGCCGGCCTTCGTGGGCATGCTGGAGGACTACGATTTCGTCGCCGACTTCGGCGCGGTGGAGCTGGCTCGCATCGACCCGGCTGTGCGCCGTCGGCCGGTTCGGAACCTGATGCGGGAGGCGATTTCGGTTCAGGCGGACTGCGGGCTGCTGCGGGCCCATGCGGTCATGCGGCAGCACGGCCTGCGCGACCTGCCCGTGATCGATCGGGAGGGGCGGCTGGTGGGGATCGCCTCGTGGGTGGATGTGGGGACGGCCTTCCTGCGGTCCAGCCTTGCGGAGGGGGGAGCGTGAGGCGGTGATCGCTCCGGTGGTGGCCGCGCTCATCTTCGTGCTGACGCTGGCGCTCATCTTCAGCGAGCGTCTGGACCGCACCATTGCATCCATGGTGGGGGCGACGGCGATGGTGGCGGCGGGCATCGCCATCGGATTCTTCGACCAGGAGCAGGCGGCGCAAGGGATCGACTTCGAGACGCTGGGGCTGCTCTTCGGCATGATCCTGCTGGTCGCCCTGCTCCGGCCGACGGGCTTCTTCGAGTACGTCGGTGCGGTGACAGCCCGCGCCTCGGGCGGCAGCGCGAAGCTGCTCCTGGTCTTGCTCGGGGCCGCGACCACTGGCCTGTCCATGCTGCTGGACAACGTCACAACCGTGGTGCTGATCGCCCCGCTGACCGTGCTTGTGTGCGAAGTCATGGGGATCTCGGCGGCGCCTTTCCTCATTTCGGAGGCCCTGCTCTCCAACACCGGCGGCGTGGCCACGCTCATTGGAGATCCCCCCAACGTGTTGATCGGCACGGCGGCGGGGTTCAGCTTCAACGACTTCCTCACCCACGCGCTGCCGGTTTCTCTCGTGGCCTGGCTGGGGGCGGTGGCGCTCCTGTTGTGGCTGTTCCGCAAGGAACTCAAGCAGGGCAGCCTCGACCCCGAGGCGCTGAAAGGGCTTCGTCCGAGCGAGGCATGGCGCGATCGCCCCGCGGCCATCAAGGTGCTCATCGTCCTGGGCCTGGCTCTGCTGCTCTTCGTGCTGCAGGACTGGCTTCACCTCGGAGCGGCCTTCATCGCCCTGAGCACAGCCTCCTTGGCCCTGGCCTGGGTCCGCCCGAAGATCAGCGCGGTGCTGCACGAGGTCGAATGGTCGGTGCTGCTGTTCTTCACCGGGCTGTTCGTGCTGGTCAGCGGGCTGAAGGCGGCTGGAGTGATGGACGTGATCTCCGGGTTGGTGCTCAGCCTCGGGCGCGGGCATCCGGTGCTGACGGCGGTGGGCATGATCTGGGTGGTGGGCGTGCTGTCGGCGATCATCGACAACGTGCCGATCACCGTTGCGCTGATTCCGGTGATCGAGGAGTTGAGCCAGAACGGGGTCAACGTCGGGCCGTTGTGGTGGGCGCTGGCCTTCGGGGCAGGGTTCGGCGGCAATGCCACGATCATCGGCTCGACCGCGAACATCGTCGTGGCGCAGTTGTCCCTCAAGACGCGCGAGCCGATCACGAGTCGTCTCTGGAACCGCCGCGGGCTGCCCGTCATGGTGTTGACGTGCCTGGTCAGCAGCGTGGCCATCGCGGTGGGATACCGCTGGTTCGCGCGCTGAGACGAGGCCTCCAGGTGGATCAAGTCATCCGTGTCGAGACGCTGATCCTGGAGATGCTGCTGATCGTGTCGCTGGTGGCGATCGGCGTGCGCCGGTTTCGCATCCCCTACACGGTGGCTCTCGTGCTGGTGGGCGTTCTCCTGTCCCTGCGCTCCAGCCTTCGCCTGGAGTTGGTGCCGCAGCTTATCCTCGGGCTCTTCGTCCCGCCGCTCGTCTTCGAAGCCGCCTTCCACCTCAACGTCGAGGCCGTCCGCCGCAACCTGGCCACCCTTCTTCTCCTCGCCGTTCCCGGCGTCGTCCTCAACATGGCGGTGGTGGGGTGGGTGGTGAGCCGCGGCGCGGGGATGTCGCTGTCGCTGGCCCTGCTCTTTGGCGCGCTGACGGCTGCGACGGACCCCGTGGCGGTCGTGGCCATCTTCCGAAAGCTGGGCGTCCCCAAGCGGCTCGAGGTCTTGCTCGAGGGCGAAAGCCTGTTCAACGACGGCACCGCGATCGTCTTGTTCAATTTGGCTCTTGCCTGGGCGGTCGGGGGTGCCATCGACCTCGCGGGTGCGGCCGTTGCCTTCGTGCGGGTATCCGCCGGCGGTGTGCTGCTGGGGCTCGTGTTAGGGTGGGTAGTCTCGCGCGCGATCAGCCGAATCGATGACTACCTGGTCGAGACCACGCTGACCACGGTGCTGGCCTACGGGTCGTATCTGGTGGCGGAGCAATTGGGCGTGAGCGGCGTGCTGGCGGTGGTGGCGGCGGGGCTGGTGAACGGGAACCTGGGGCCGCGCGGCATGTCGCCGACGACGCGCATTGTGGTGCTCAACTTCTGGGAGTACGTGGCCTTCCTGGCCAACTCTGCGGTGTTCCTGCTCATCGGCCTGGACATCGATCTGCAGGCCGTGCTCGCCAACTGGGGGCCGATTCTGTGGGCCATCTTCGGGGTGCTGGTGAGCCGGGCCGCGGTGGTCTACGGCCTCTCCTGGTTTGGCGAGCGCATCCCCATGAGCTGGCGGCACACGCTGTACTGGGGCGGGCTGCGGGGCGGTATCGCGCTGGCCCTGGCCCTGAGCCTGCCGACGTCGATCGGTGCAGGGCGAGAGGCGATTACGGTGATGGCGTTCGGCGTGGTGTTCTTCACACTCGCCGTCCAGGGGTTGACCCTGGGGCCGATGGTGGCGCGGTTGGGGCTGGTCGAGCGCACGCAGGCCCAGATTGAGTACGAGAGACGACATGGTCGGGCGCTCAGCGCGCGGGCGGGGTATCAGCACCTCAGCCGTCTCCACCGCGACGGTCTGCTCTCCACTGCCACCTGGGAGCGGCTGGAACCCGTCCTTCATCGCCGCGCGGAGGCGCTGGCCGAGGCCGTGAAGGAGACCCTGCGGCAGACGCCCGAACTCGAGAGACAGGAGCTGACCACTGCTCGGCGAGAGGCGCTGAGGGCAAGCCGAGCCAGCCTGGTCAGCCTTCGCCGCGATGGAGTCATCAGCGACGACGTCTATGCCGAATTGGCTGCGGAAATCGACACCGCCCTGCAGTCCGAGGGCGAAGCCTGGGCCGAGGCGGAGTCTCGGGCTGGCGGGCCAGCGATCACGCAGCTGATGCTGGCGGTGGTGCAGCTGCACGACCTCGAGTCGGCAGGGAATGCGCTGGCGGCGCGTGGGCTTCGGGTGACCCGCCTGCAGACGAGCGGTGGCTTCCTCGGGATGGGCAACTGCACCCTGCTCGTGGGGCTGCCGTCGGGGATGCTGGAGGCGGCGGTGCAGGCTCTGGCGCGGAGCTGTCGGAGCCGGGTGGAGTACGCGCCTCTGCCGGCTGTGGCACCGAGCGGTGTGGCGCCCATCCCTCCGACGCCGGTCACGGTGCGGGGGGCGACGGTCTTCGCCTTCGAGGTAGAGCGCTACGAGGAGTTCTGAAGGTGAAACTGATCCTTGCTGTCGTTGCTGACCACGACGCCGAGCCGGTGCAGCAGGCCCTGATCGCTCACGATCTGCGGGTCACACGAATTGCCTCCACGGGCGGTTTCCTGCGGCGCGGCAACGTCACGCTGTGGGTGGGGGTGGACGACGAGCGCCTGGAGGAGGCTCTGGGGCTGATCCGATCGGCGGTCACGCGCGGCGAACGTGAACCGGGCGAACGCAGGGCGATGGTGTTTGTGCTCGACGTGGCCCGCTTCGAGCAGCTCTAGAGCGCCTCTCACAGCAGCCGCCGCGCCTCGGGGAAGACGAGGCCGCCGAGCAGGGTGAGGGCCAGCGAAGCAGCGGAGGAGATCATCACCGCTCCGGGCGCTCCGATGGCATCCCCCACCGCGCCGATGAGGAGCGAGCCCAGGGGCCAGAACCCTCCCAGCGCCCAGGTGTAGATGCTCATCACTCGGCCGCGGCGATCGTCGGGGACGAGGAGCTGGATCAGGGTGTTGGTGACTGCCAGCTGGGTGATGAAGGCGTAGCCTGCCACGACGAGGGCGGTCATCGAAAACGCCGGCGTGCGGGAGAGAGCGAACGCGGCCACGGCAATGGCGAAGAGCCAGCGGCTGGCGCTGAGCAGCCTCCCCTTGCTGCCTGCGCGGTCGCCGTAGATCGCCAGGCCGAGTGCCCCGGCCAGCGCGCCCGTTCCCATCGAGGACAGCAGGGCACCCAGGCCGCTGGCTCCGGTGTGCAGGATGTCGCGGGCGAAGGCGGGCAGCAGAGTGAAGCAGGGGAACCCGATCAGGCTGAGGCCAGCGATCATGCTCACCAGGCCGAGCACGCGCCGGTCTTCGACGAGGTAGTGCAGTCCGTCCTTGAGCTCGCGCCAGGCGGTGGCGCTGCGCCGTGGTGCGGCGGTGGGTGGAAGGCGCATGAGTGCCAGCCCGGCGATGACCGCCAGGAACGTGACGGCGTTGATGGCGAAGGCCGGGGCCTCGCCCAGCCGCGCCACGACGATGCCCCCAAGGGCCGGGCCGATGATGCGTGCCCCGTTGAAGACCGACGAGTTGAGGGCGATGGCGTTCATCAGGTCGTCGCGCTCGACCATGTCGGCGAAGAACGCCTGGCGAGCCGGCATGTCCAGGGCGTTGGCCAGGCCGAGCAGGAAGGCCAGGGCGAGGATGTAGGCGTAGCGGATGATCCCGGTGGCGGTGAGCCAGGCGAGCACGAAGGCCCCCAGCATGAACCAAGTCTGCGTCAGGAGAAGCAGGCGGCGGCGCGGCACGCGGTCGACGACGACGCCCATGAAGAGGGAGAGCAGCAGAACCGGCAGGAACGAGGCGAAGGTGACCGCTCCCAGGCTCAGCTGCGAGCCGGTGAGGCGATACACCAGCCACTGCTGCGCGGTGGTCTGCATCCAGGTGCCGGAAAGGGAGATGAGCTGCCCGAAGAAGAAGAGGCGGAAGTTGCGGTGGCGCAGGGCGCGCAGGGCGGCGGGCCAGCGCCAGCCGAGGAGCAGATGGGGGTGGGCTTCGGGCAGCAGGGAGCGCAATCCGGCCTCGGGCAGCAGTGATCCGCGGGCAATCGTCAGGACCGGCTCGCCTCTCCTTCGTGGAAGCTCTCAACCTGGTACGTGAAGACCTCCACCCCGCCGTGGCGCCAGGCATCGGCGGGGAGGCTGGCTTTCTCGCACAGCATGCTCAGGAACTGCTCCGGATCGGGGATCTTCTCCCATACCTGCGGCAAGAAGGTGGCTCGATGGAAGCCGGAGACCAAGATCACGCCGTCGATACCCGGACGCAGGCGCGCGATCAGGTCTTGGGGGCTGGTGTAGGGGAGAGGCTGGGGGTCGGTCAGGATGGAGACTTCGATCTCGATCTGGGGGAGTTCTTCAGGTTGGACGGGTGGGAAGCGGTAGTCGTCGAGGGCGGCCGCCACGGCGTGTTCGCGCACATCATCGGCGAGGGGCATCTCGGCCTGGAGGCCGCCGATGCAGCCGCGGAGCGCTCCCTGGCGAGTGAGCGTGACGAACGTAGCCGCTGGCTGCCGCAGACGCTCCGGCAAGGTCGCGAGGTCCAGCGGCTTGGGCCGCTGGCCGCGGACCGCCTGCTCCAGCGACTGGCGTGCCAGGTTGAGGAGAATGCGACGCTCTTCCTGCGTGAGACGGTCTGCCATGCGACTGCTCCCGCGCCCTTCATCCAGCCAGCCGGCGATAGCGGCGCTCGAAGTATAGCAGCGGCGCCCCGTCTTGGCGACGCTCCGCCTCGGTCACTTCTCCCAGGATGATCGTGTGGGTTCCGGCGGGGTGGCTGGCGGCGAGACGGCAGTCGAGGTAGGCCAAGCAGCCCTCGATGATCGGGCACCCGGTCGCCGCCGTGCGGAAGGGGACCCCCTCGAAGCGATCGGCGTCATCGGGAATGCGGCCGGCGAAGCGATCCGCCAGCTCGGCCTGGGTCTCGTTCAGGATGGACACGGCAAAGACACCGCTCTGGCGCACGAGACGATGCGTGCGGGATGTGTTCTCGAGGCAGACGAGGATCAGAGGCGGGGCGAGAGAGACGGAGGCGAAGGCGCTGACCGTCATCCCGTGCGGCCGCCCCTGGTCGTGCGAGGTGACCACGCACACGCCGCTGGCCCACAACCGCAGTGTGGATCGGAGGAGTTCCGGATCTACCGGCACGTCGACGACCTCGCAGCAAGACTGTTCATGGACGGCGCGCCCGGGCGATGGCGACCGAAGGCTTGGGCATCATACTGCTTGGCGTGACCGGCCGTCAAGTCGCGCGTGCAGGAAAGTCGTGATGAACCGCCTCCCTTCTTTCCAGCTCCCCCTCCCCGCGGGCGCGGTGATTGCGGCAGCAAGATCAATCTCCTGCCCAGGGGCAGGGAGTGGGCGTCGGAACGGGAGTAGGGCTGTGCGAACGATCGGACGGTGTGCGCTTCGGCGTTCATGTGCTGTGTGCGTCCGCTGTTCCAAGCGTGAGATGGTGAGGGTCCGGGAGCCTTCTGCAACACTCGCGCGTGCACGGGAGCGGCTGCTGGGTTCAGGCGGGCGTCTCGACGGATCGATCGAAGAGGATCTTGAGCACTGTCGGTGCGAAGTCGGTCAGATCGTGCAAGTGGGGTGCCGCGGCTCGGCGCAGGGAGAGGGGGCCGATGAGCAGGGCGGGGACGGGCGCGGTCGTGTGGCCCCGGGCCGGCAGGTCTTCGAGGTTGCCGTGGTCCGAGGTCACGATGACGAGGTCGGGTCGCCCGCGCCAGGCCTCTGTCAGTCCCGCCAACGCTCCGTCGAGCCGTTCGACGAGGTCGATGGCCTCGGCCATGTCGGCGCGGTGTCCCACGTAGTCGCTCGGCCAGAAGTCGAACCAGGTCAGGTCGTGTTCGGCGGAGAGGTGGGCGAGCAGGGATCCTGCCTGGTGGGGCGTGTAGATGGGGGCGGGGGGGAAGGTGGGTTGAGCGGCCCAGCCGGCGCCTGTGAGGTCCGCCGCGAGTGCCCGGCCGGCCTGGAGGTCGGCGGCGGTGCGCAGCGGGACGCCGGCCAGGGAGGCGGCCAGGGGGATGGCCGAGTACAGCCGGCGGCGGCTGTCGATAGCTTCGAAATAGCGCGGCGGGTAGGCATTGAGCAGAGCTGAGCTGCCGCCCGCGCGTGCCACGTGCAGGAACAGGTTGTCCTGCTGAAGGATGGCAGCAATGGCGGGGTTCGGCTTGGGGCCATAGTGCTCGCCGATCTCGGCCGGCACGTTGCGCCCGGTGAGCAGGGCCGCCTGTCCACTGGCCGACTGCGGGCTTCCCGCCACGCCGAGGCACGCGTCGATGGCGAGCAGCGTGGCCCACTCGGTCTCGCACGGGGCCGAATCGAGCACGAGCTTGCGGCCGCCCAGCAGGTGCTGCAGGTGCGGGCTGGCGGCGGCTGCCAGAGGGTTGCGCACGGGGTCGTCCTCGCCGAGGCCGACTCCATCGAGGAACAGGAAAAGGACGCGCGCCATCAGGCCTTCCGCACCAGGGTGACCCAGACCGATGGCCGCTCCTGATCGAGGCCGCGGCAGTACCGCACCAGGTCGAAGGCCGCGCCGAAGCGCTGAGACAGCGCCTCTTCGGTGAGCCAGGCCTGCGGGGGGGTGGACGGGTGATGCTCGAAGCCGTACAGCAGGAAGGTTCCGCCGGGCCGCACCAAGCGGCTGAGGCCGTCGGCGTAGCGGCTCTGCTGTGCCGGAGAGAGCCCATGGTAGCAGCCGATGTCGAGGGCCAGATCGAAGGGAGGGGAGAGATGGGACAGGTCGGAGGCGTCGCCCTGGCGCACGTCGAGGCGCAGGCCGGCGCGGCGGGCCTTCCGCCGCGCCCTGCAGATGGCGAGGGACGAGACATCGATGCCGGTCACCTGCCAGCCGTGCTGGGCCAGTGTGAGGAGGTTGGTGCCGGTGCCGCAGCCCAGGTCGAGGGCGCGCCCGGGAGGGTGGCTTTCGATGAATTCGAGCAGCTCCGGAGGGGAGAGGCCGGTGTCCCAGGGACTGCGGCGGAGCAGGTAGGAGAGTTCGAAGAACAGCCGGCGCGAGGTCAGCATGGGGCCGTGCCGAACCTCACGGGGAGGCCAAGGACTGCCGCACGAGGAGCGGGTCGATGGTCCCGACGCTTTGCCATCTCGCCTGGCCTTCGGCATCGAAGAAGATGAAGGTGGGTGTCGCTCGCGCGCCGAACCGTTCGGCGATGCTGCGCCCGACCGGTTCTTGGATGTTGAGGCGGATCACGATCAAGCGGTCTGCGTAGTCTCGTTCGAGGCGATCGACCAGGGGGCGGACGGCCATGCAGCCCAGGCAGTACGGGCTCTGCAGTTCGAGCAGCACGGGCTGGCCTGCTCCGATGCGGTCGATGACCTCCTGTGTCTCCTGGGCGGTGCTGCCGCCGGGCTGCAGCAGGCTGTAGGCGAGGAAGAAGCCCAGCGCCAGAGACACCAGGGCGACCCAGTCGCTGCGGCGCGCCCCGTCACGCAGCAGCAGGAACGCCAGCAGCCCGATGGCGGCAAGGCTGAACAGGAGGAAGGAGTAGAGATTGACCAGGGCCATGTGCGTGTGAGGCAGCCCGATTGTATCAGAAGCGCGCGGCGGGCATGCGGCGCGCCCGGGCGGCAGGCCGTGCGCCGCGCGATGGAGGCGGCCTGCCGAGGTTCTTTGACAGCGGGATGGTCCTCCTTTAGAATGGCGCTGTTTGACCCATCTCGCTGGAGGCCCCACGTCCCATGAAGGAGTATGCAACGGAATTCATTCGCAACGTCGCCATGGTGTCCCACGGCGGCGGTGGCAAGACATCGCTTGGCGAGGCGCTGCTGTATCTGACGGGAGCCATCACCCGGCTGGGCAAGGTGGAGGAGGGCAATACCGTCTCGGATTTCGAGGACGAGGAAATCCGGCGCAGGCTGTCGCTCTCGACAGCCATCCTGCCCTGCGAGTACCGCGACCACAAGGTCAACCTGCTCGACACCCCCGGCTACACCGACTTCATCGGAGAGGTGATCTCGGCCCTGCGCGTCGCAGACGCCGCCCTCTTGCTCCTCGACTCCGTGGCCGGCGTCGAGGTGGGCACGGAGATCGTGTGGGGATACTGCGACGAATTCAAACTCCCCCGCATCGCCGTCATCAGCAAGATGGACCGCGAGAACGCCAACTTCCAGAACGCCCTGGCCTCGCTGCGCGCCCTGGCGCCGGAGGTCTCCTTCGTGCCGGTGCAGCTGCCGTGGGGCGAGAAGCAAGGCTTCCGCGGCGTGATCGACCTGTTCCGCATGGCCGCCCGGCCGGGAGACGGCAAGACCAGTGAGCCCATCCCCGAGGAGTTGAAGGCGGCTGCCGAGGAGGCGCGCGTGGCCGTGGTCGAGGCGGCCGCCGAGGGCGACGATGCCCTGCTCGAGAAGTATCTCGAGGGCCAGGAGCTCAGCGCCGAGGAGATCGCGCGCGGGACGCGGCAGGCCATGCGCTCCGGCCGGCTGGTGCCGGTCTGCGTCACGGCCGGGACGGCAACGATCGGCACCGCACCCTTGCTCGACCTGATCCTCGACCTGCTGCCCTCGCCGGCCGAGGCGCCCCCGGCCGTGGCGCAGGGCAAGGACGGCGAAGAGGTCCTGCCCGCCACGGACGGTGGGCCGCTCGCCGCCTACGTCTGGAAGACCACCGCCGATCCCTTCGTCGGCAAGATCACCTACCTGCGCGTCTACTCCGGCGTGCTGACCTCCGACAGCCGCGTCTGGAATCAAACCCGGGGCAGCGAGGAACGCCTGGGGACTCTGCACGTCCTGCGCGGCAAGGAGCAAATCCCCGTCAAGAACCTCCACGCCGGCGACATCGGCACCGTCCCCAAGCTCGGCGAGACCGGGACCGGCCACACGCTCTGCGACAAGGGCCACCCCCTCACTCTGCCGGTGCCCAAGTACCCGAACGCGCTGTACTCGGTGGCCGTCGTCCCCAAGACTCAAGCCGACTCCACGAAGATGGGCGCCTCGCTGACCCGCTTGTGCGAGGAGGACCCCACCCTGAGCTGGCGCCAAGAGCCCAGCACCAATCAGACCATCCTGCAGGGCATGGGCGATCAGCACATCGACGTCGCCATCCGCAAGGCGGAGACGAAGTTCCAGGTGGGCCTGACGACGGAACTGCCGAAGGTCCCCTATCGCGAGACGATCACCCGCCAGGGAACCTCTCAGTATCGCCACAAGAAGCAGACCGGCGGGGCAGGCCAGTTCGCGGAAGTGCACATGCGGGTCGAGCCGCTGCAGGAGGGCGAGTTCGAATTCGTCAACGAGGTCTTCGGCGGCGCCATCTCGTCCTCGTTCATGCCGGCCATCGAGAAAGGCGTGCGGGGCGTGATGAAGAGCGGTGTCCTCGCCGGCTATCCGGTGGAGAACATCCGCGTGGCGATCACCGACGGCAAGGAGCACCCGGTGGACTCCAAGGCGGTGGCCTTCGAGGTCGCCGGGCGCGAGGCGTTCAAGCTCGCCTTCCGCGAAGCCGGGCCGGTGCTGCTGGAACCGATCATGAACGTCCGCATCACCGTGCCCGAGGCCAGCATGGGCGATGTGCTCAGCGACCTCAACACGCGGCGGGCGCGGGTCCAGGGGATGGAGACCGAACGCGGCCGGAGCGTGGTCACGGCCACGGTGCCGCTGGCGGAGATGCTGCGCTACGCCACCGAACTGCGCTCGATCACTGGCGGGCGCGGCGTGTTCACGATGAGCCTGAGCCACTATGAGATCGTGCCGCAGCACGTCGCCCAGGAAGTCATCGCGGCCCGGCAGAAGGAGTTGAAGAAGGAGGAGGCCGAGTAGTCGTGGGGAGGCCCGTGCGCTCGGCCCTTCTGTCCCGCTTCGCGCTGACCGGTGCTGCCAGCCTGCTCGGCTTGGGGCTGAGCCTTATCGGCCTGCACCTTCGCGTCCTTGGTTCCCTGCCTGCCCTCCCCGACTGGCTGGGGCCCTACGACGCCATTCCTCGGTCCTTGGGCCTTTCTCCCGAGGTTCTCGGCTGGCCGCTCCTCGTCGTCGGGCTGACTTGGTTTGGCGCAATCGCCGGCCTGTGGCTGAAGTTGCCCTGGGGCAGACCGGTGAGCCTGCTGCTCAGCGCGGCCTCGGCCCTGGCCCTTGGGGCAGGCACGCTTCTGGCTGTGGTCGTGGCGGTGTGCGTGTTCTTTTGGGATCCTGGCGGCGTGAGGCAGCGAGCGGAGCCGTAGCGTGCTCAAGGTGATCGAGCATGGGCCGGTGAGCGAACTCCGCATGGCCACCGGCCTCCTGGGCCGGGGCCTGTATTGGGCCTCGGCCTTCTACTTCGATGGAGTGCTGATCGACGCGGGCCCGCCGCGCACGGCAGCCGAGTTGGCGTCTTGGCTCCGCGCGCGGCCGCTCGAGGCGGCGCTCAACACTCACCATCATGAGGACCACGTCGGCGGCGATGTCGGCCTGCCGCTCACCCCGCACGCTCCCGCGCGCTCGCTGGAGCGCATGGCACACCCCAGTCGCGTCCAGCTCTTCCGGCGGCTGGCCTGGGGCCAGCCGCAGCCGGTGCATGCCCTGCCTCTGCCTGCCCGCCTCGAAGCAGGAGGCGTGCGGTTCGAGGTCATCGCCACGCCCGGGCACAGCGACGACCACGTCGTTCTCCTCGAGACGAGGCGAGGCTGGGTCTTCAGCGGCGACCTGTTCATCCACGAACGCATCCGCTACGCGCAGGCGGATGAAGACGTCCTGACGACGCTGGCCTCGATCCGCATCCTGCTGCGGCATGACTTCGAGGAGATCTACTGCGGACATGCCGGACGCGTGCGTCGCGGGAAGGAGGCGCTGCAGCGCAAGGCGCAGTTCCTGGAGGATGTGCGGGGACGGGCCATCGAACTGAAGCGGAGAGGATGGACCGAGAGGGAGATCGCCCTGCGGATCTTCGGCAGGCTGGGGCGGTGGCATTGGGTCTCCGGAGGGTGGTTCTCGGAGATCCATCTGGTGCGGCAGCTCATGAGAGAGGGCGATGTCTCCTGAGTTGAAACCTGTGCGCTTCGTCGGCTGCGAGATCGAGGTGGAGTTCGCACGGGCTCCTCTGCTGAAGAAGAAGCCGGATGTGCCGCAGGCGTTCCACTGGCAAGGCGTGCGCTACGCCGTCACCGAGGTGCTGGCACGCTGGTTCGATTTCGAGCGCAAAGGCCGGGCCAGCCTGAACATGGAGCCGGCGCACCTGCGCACTGCGGTGCGGCGAGGCTCATGGGGAGTCGGCCGCTACTTCTTCCGCGTGCGCACCGACGCCGGGCGGATCTTCGACCTGTACTACGATCGTGCGCCGGCGTCCGCAGCCGATCGGGCCGGGCACTGGTTCCTGTGGCGGGAGCTGGAATGACGCGAAGGACGGTCGCTTGCGGCCGTCCTTCCGTCACGAGTCCGGTCCCTTGGCTCTACGCCAGGCGCAGCCAGGCGAACACCCTCGGCCCGAGGTAGGTTACCCACAGGCCGACCACGGCGTAGCGGGCGTAGCGCAGGCCGAGGGCCAACAGGCTCTCGGCCTGGGGGAGGATCATCCGCAGGCCCATCCACAAGGCAAGCACGCCGACCAGGCCGAGCGCATAGCGACCGATCCGCTTCCAGGCCGGCCCCTTGGGATCGAACTTGCCCCAGGCGTAGAGCAGGGCTGCTCCCGCGCCGAGGCCGAACAGGACACCGCTGCCGGAGAACATCCCCTCCAGGCTGCGGGGGTTGATCGGTTCCGCTCCAGGCACGGCCGCGGCCGCCTGCTCGGCCCATGCCTCGGGCACGGGGCGCCCGGCGGTGAGCTGGTGAACGGTCAATTGGAGCCCCAGGAGAACGAGGGACACGATGAAGGCCACGACGACCTGCTTCCCCGGACGCAGGCCACTCAACCAGCGGCGCCCCGCCTCGTCGTAACGCAGGAAGGCCCATAGGAGCAGCCCGGCCACCAGCCATCCCGCGAGGGTGTCCGTCGGGAAGTGCACGCCGAGGTACAGGCGAGAGACCGAGATGAGGAGGATGACCAGCGCCAACAGGACGACGGCCCAGCGCCGGCGGACAGCGGCTGCCAGCCGTCCCCAGAGTGCCAGGGCGGTCTGCGCGTGCCCGGAGGGGAGGCCGAAGGAGGTCTCGCTGCTCAAGGCCCGCACCTGGTCGCTCACCCAGTAAGGACGGGGCCAGCCGAAGGCGAGCTTCAGCATGCCGTTCAATGCGTCGCTGGTGAGCAGCACCAGGCCGAGTCGGACGCCGAGGCCCACATCGAAGCACCACAGCACCGCCGGCATGATCATCATGAAGAACTCTTCGCTGCCGAGGAACGTGAAGAGCTTCATGGGACCCGTCAGCCAGTTGCCCAGATGCTGAAGCCAGACGATGACGGGGATGCCCCAACTCAGCCACTCGTTCATGGTGTCTCCCTCCTGAGGTCAGAGGCCGAAGCCAGAGCGGATTCAGTCCGGACGGATACCTGCCGGGCCCGAGGGGTCAGGCGGAGCGAGAGAAGGAGCAAGGGGAGGATCAGGCCCAGGGAGACGGGAAAGGGCAGCTCAGGTCGCTGCTGGTATAGGGCGCCAGCCAGCGGCGCGGCCAGGACCATGGCCGCCCCTTGGGCGGTCTCCGCCAAGCCGTACGCCAGGCCCATCTCCGAGCGCTCGACCAGCGTCTCCACCGTGGCGGTGACCATCGAGCGAGCGGTGCGCAAGCCGCCCGCGAGGAAATACCCGAGGGCGAACCAGGGAGCCCCCGACCCCTGCCAGAGCAGGAGCACAGACAGGCCCACCAGGCCCTGGGCGACGGCGTAGGCCGAACGCGGGGCCAGACGGCCCAGGCTGAGGTTGAGCACCACCACGCCCAGGGCGTTGAGCGAACCAAAGAGCCCGATCTGGGCGAGCGTCACGCCTCGCACTTGCTGCAAGAAGTTCGGGGTGAGCGGCCAGCTGAGGAACAGCGCAAACACGACGGCGGCGCACAGCCCGAGAAAGCCGAGGAAGCGCGGGCGGCGGAGCAGGGCGCGGTAGCGTGAGCCACCGTCATGCGGCTCGAGGGGCTGGGGACGGATGGCCAGCACCGACAGGGTGCTGAAGACGAAGAGCACAGCAGCCGTGCCGTACACCGCGCGCAGCCCCACCTGCTCGGCAATCTGACCGCCGAGAAGGGGGCCGAGAGTGGCGCCCAGGTTGAAGCCGGCCGACACGGTGGTCAGGGCACGGCCGACCGTCCACGAGCCTCGCGCCGCCGTGACGTAGCTGGCCATGGGCGACATGACAAAGGACGTCGTCCAATAGGCCAGCAGCCCCACGATGAACAGCGGCAAACTGCGGGCGAGGAACATGATCCACGTGGCGACAAGCCCCATGCTCCACGAGGCCACCATCAGCTGCTTGCGCCCCACCTGATCGGCCAGAGCGCCGGCAGGGATGTGTGCCACCGTCATGGCCAGACTGGCCGCGCCGAGGATCGCGCCGATCTGCAGGGGGTCGGCCCCGAGCTGCTGAAGGTACAGCGGCTGGAAATACAGGAACATCCCCTCGCCAATCCCCCAGATGAACAGCGAGGCCATCACCAGGCGCAGGTCTCGGGTCATGGCCCCTGGACTTCCCCTTGGCGGACGAACTCCGCCACGCGCTGATACACCTGCTGCCGCGCCCGGTCGAGGGTGAGGATATGGTTGCTGTTCTCCACCAGGATGAGGTTCTTGTCGGACGAACCCAGGGCGTGCAGGATGCGCCGGGAGTTCTCCGGCGGGACGAACTCATCCTCGATTGAGTGCAGGAGGAGAGCCGGCACGGTGATGCGGGGCAGGGCGGCGCGCATGGCGGCCATGGCTTTCGAGACCTCGGCCAACGCGGCCAGTGGGTAGACGTCGTAGGCGACCCGGCCCTTTCCGGCTTCGGGATCGCGCCAGTCCGGCGGCCCTTTGGGGTAGTAGCGGACGAACCAGCGCAGGAGGCGCGCGGCCGCGAAGCGCACATCCCGCCTCTCGCTGTGCGGGGTGGAGAGAGCGGCCACTCCGGCGACGGTCTGCCTTGCTGCGAGCAGGAGGCAAAGGACGCCGCCCAGCGACAGCCCGATCGCCACAATCCGATCGGTGACGGCATGCAGCGTCCAGTATCCGTCCTCGACGGAGGCGTACCAGTCGGGCCAGCGGGCGCGCAGCATGTCGCGCACGTGGCTGCCGTGGGCGAAGAGGCGGACGCCGAGGACGGTGTGGCCCTGCCCGGCCAGGTACTCCCCGAGGCCGCGCATCTCCTGCGGCGACGCGGTGAAGCCGTGCACGAGGAGACAGCCGGTCGGCCCGCCCGGGAAGAAGAAGGGCTCCGCACCCGGAACGACGAGATTCACGGCTGGCTTCCCTGGACCTGACGCACGAACGCGGCCGCGGCGGCGAAGACCCGCTCCTTGTCCGCGTCGCAGGTGACGACGTGCCCGCTGTCCTCCACCCAGAGGAGTTCCTTCCGCGGGGAGCCGAGATGGGTCAGGATGGCCTCCGCGTGATGGGCGGGGACGGTGAGATCGCCGCGCGAATGGATGATGAGCGCCGGGCAGCGCACCGAGGGCAAGGCGCGGCGCAGTTCGATCAGCAGGTCGTACATCTCCGCGCCGCCGCGGACAGGCGCCAGCGGGTATTCGAGGTGTCCGACCGCGGCCCGAGGGTCGTGCCAGTCGGGAGGGCCCTTCTTGGCGAATCGCCAGACGGGCGAGAGCAGGGCGAAGAGAGGCCGGAGCTTCATCCTCGGGTCGGGCGGGTGGTACGGCGTGGACATGGCCACGACGCCGGCGAGGGGCAGGCGGGCGGCCATGAGCAGGGCCAAGACGCCGCCCATCGACAACCCCATGGCGACCACGCGCTGCGCGTGCTCCCGCAGCAAGTGGAAACCGTCCTCGGCCGAGGCGTACCAGTCGGGCCAGCGTGCACGCAGCATATCCTTCTGCTGGGTGGCGTGGGCGAAGAGTCGGGCTCCGAGGACGGTGTGTCCCTCGCGCGCAAGGTGTTGGCCGAGGAACCGCATTTCGCGTGGAGTGCCGGTGAAGCCGTGGATGAGCAGGCAGCCCGTGGGGCCACCGCGGAAGTAGAAGGGTTCAGCGCCCTGCAGGATTGTGGTCATTGGATCTCCCTCAGCGTGCGGGGAAGGCTGGAGAGGCACTCGCTCCCCTGCGGGGTGACGAGGACATCATCTTCGATGCGGATGCCGCCTCGGCCGGGGAGGTAGATGCCGGGCTCGACGGTGAAGGTCATGCCGGGGGCGAGCGGGGCCGGGTTGTCGGCGTGGAGGTAGGGCGGCTCGTGGGCTTCCAGGCCGATGCCGTGGCCGGTGCGGTGGATGAAGGCTTCGCCGAGGCCGGCGGCCTGGATGACGGTGCGAGCCGCGCCGTCGATGTCGCCGCAGGTGGCGCCCGGGCGTGCCGCGGCGCGCCCGGCGGCGTTGGCCTGTGCAACGACCTCGTGCAGCCGGCGCCATTCGTCGGGCGCGGGGCCGAGGCAGAACGTGCGGGTCAGGTCCGAGATGTAACCGCGCACAGCGGCCCCCCAATCGATGACGATCAGGTCGCCGGGCTCAAGCCTTCGGTCCGACGGCACCGCGTGGGGGAGAGCGCTGTTGAGGCCGCTGGCGACGATGGGTGGGAAGGGCAGCTCAGTTTCCGAGCCGGCGCGCAGGAGTTGAACGGTGAGCTCACTGGCAATCTGCCGCTCGGTCATGCCGGGTCGAATCTGCGGCAGGAGAGCCTCGAGGGCGGCTTCGGCCACTCTCACCGCTTGGCGGATGGCCTCGATCTCGCTCCCGTCTTTCGTGAGGCGAAGGGTGCCCACGGCGGCGTCTGCCGGGACGAACTCGGCCCTGGGAGCAGCCTCCTGCAGGAGATGCAGCTCCATCACGCGCAGGCGCAGGGGTTCGATGCCCACGCGTGCCTGCTCGATCGAGAGCGACCGGAGGGCGCGGCGAAGGGCGTCCAGACGGCCTGCTTCCTCCTCGCTGTACGTCTCCAATCGCAGTCCGAGTCCGGCCGATGCGGCCTTCTCCCGCTCCAGCTCGGGCAGGATGAGGCAAGGGGGCTGCGTTGGGGTGAAGAGGCCGATCACCGGTCTCTCCATCAAGTGGAAGGCGAGGCCAGTGAGGTAGTAGAGCGATGGCCCTGGGTTCAGGGCCAGGGCATCCAGTCCGGCTGAGCGCAGGCTTTGGCCGAGGCGCTGCCAGCGGTCGGTGATCACGTGCACCTCCGGGAAGCGGGCGGATTATAGCCGCGCCTGGAGGGGTGGGCAATCGACAGCGTGGACACTGGGGCGGCGAGGTGGCGGGGCGATAGTGGCGCAGGCCTGCGCTTCAACCATCGCGGCGAGGTGATGGCGAGCGGCGAAGCCCCGCTCCCCTGAAGCGAGGCAGATCTTCACAGCCCGATGGTGATCACGGTCCCGGCACCGCAGGGGATGAAACCCGGTCCGAACACAGCCTCGAACTCCGATCGGGCGGGGGCGCCAGTGCAGTGGCAAGGTGCGACTTGCCGCACGCCCAAAGCGCCTAGGCTGGACACGACTGATGTGATCTGGCCCGGGCTGTGATCCTTCAGGTGGAATCCGCCAACAAGGAGGTCGATCTCACCCTGGGAGGAGGCGCGCTCGGCGATGGCGACGATGCCTGGGTGCGCGCAGCCCGTGAGAACCACCAGCCCGTGGGCCGCTTCGATGATGAGGGACTGCTCGGGGATGGCCCCTCCTATCTCGCCGGTTGTGTGCATTCGATCGAACAAGCGCGTGGGGCTGCCCACGCCGACGACGTCGGCGCGGGGGCCTGCGCGGCTGCGGATATGATCGGCGAAGGACTGCGGTGCGTAGATCGTGAGGTGATCGTTTGCCTGCAGCAGAGCCTCAAGTCCTCCCGTGTGATCGCTGTGGTTGTGGGAAAGGACGACCGCATCGATCGCCGCTGGGTCGATCGAGAGGGCGGCCATGTTGTGCAGCAGGATGGTCCCATCGCCCCCGGTATCGAAGAGGATCGTGACGTCGGCGGTCTGGATGAGGCAGGCGAACCCCCAGGCAGTCGTCAGACGTGCGTCGGCGGAGTTGTTATCGTACAGAACCGTCAGCACGACCACGGTCGGACTTGGCTCCGTGGCGGCTGAAGGCAGTCGAGTGCTGGCGGGAACGGTGGTGCCGGAAGTGGCATACGGGGATAACGCGGTGGGCGAAGGCGTTCGTTGAGGCATGGGCGAGGCACCCAGTGTGCTGGTCCCGGATCCGGGGCCCGGAAGCATCGGCAGGAGCGGATGGGCAAGGCAGAGCAGGGCGAGCAGCAGGGGGAGGGCAACGGCAACTGGCCATCGCGCGAAAGGCTGCCGAAATCGCTGCTCTCCCTCCACCTCTCGCCTCCTCTCGGCCCGGTGCCGGCGGGCCGTCCCTGCTCACTTACGACGGGCGGAGCCGCCGCACGTAGAATGCGCTGCCCTCGTAGGTCACCTTCACCAGTTTTCCTTGCTGCAGCAGGCGCTCGACGGTCTCCCAGCGATCCCCCTGGCGCTGCAGCAGTGCCTCGACGGCGTCCTCGCGCATCGGGTGGACCGAGGTGATGCTCAAGAGCTCGCGCTCGGTGTCGCCCAAGGCGGAGAAGTCGGTTCCTTCATAGGCGGTGAGGAGCTCCACGCTGTCGACGAACTGCCGCAGCACCTGATACGCCCGGTGGACTGTCTCTTCGTTAGGCGCCGCCACCCATTTCTCGGCCGGCGGCCGGGTGGGAATGGCGAGATAGGACATTGAGGGCTTCAGTGTTGCAAGGAAGCGCCCGACCGCCTCGAGTTCGGCCGGCGAAT